>Ga0068876_10000315_pt1 | contig 38793 bp, 46 predicted proteins | sample NOAtaG_6_FD_66442 | JGI IMG/M metagenome (GOLD analysis project Ga0068876, IMG submission 66442) | Freshwater lake microbial communities from Lake Erie, under a cyanobacterial bloom - NOAA_Erie_Diel5S_2200h metaG | ecosystem: Environmental > Aquatic > Freshwater > Lake | place: USA: Ohio, Lake...
ATTGTATTTCCATTAGATATGGTTAAATTTTTATTTAAATCATTAAAAGAAAGTGTTTGAGAGTCGGTTTCTGAAGTTAAAAATGTAGAACTTGCGTTTTTAAATGTAGTATATACATCACTCCAATAAGCTGAATTTGTATTTACTGTCGTATAAACAGATTTTGTTGTTGCTGAAATACTTTCAATTTCGCTTTGAAGGTCATTACCATTCTGGTATATTCTACCTGTTGCGCTTAAATCTCCAAAAACATTTATTAAACCGGTTGGTGTTGTTATTACATCATTTGGAAAACTAATAGTTCCATCTGAATTTAGTATTAAAGTTTGATCTCCAGAAATTAATCTATCTGTTGTACAATCGCAATCACCAGAACCTCTACTTCCGCTTCCTCCCCCGCCGATATCACCGCCGCCCCATGTTCCAGCTTCTACGTTTAATCTTGTTATTTGAGTTTGAAGCTGTTGAATTTGATTTGAAAGCTCTTCGTTTTCTTTAATAAGTTTTTTAGATGAACTTTTATCGATTTTTTCTAATTCTTTAATATAAAAATTTTCAATTTCATCTAAATCTTCTACTTTTTCTACTTCTTCTAAATTATTTTCAGTATTATTATCTAAATTTTCTTCAGAATCTTGTATTAACGAATTATCTACAACTTCTTTTATTGGAGAAATTTGATTTTGTTTTAATTGTTCTTCTAATTCTTGTTTTTTCTTAATTTTTTCTTCTAATTCTTGCTTTTCTTTTTGTTTTTGTTTAAGTTTTTCGTTAAGACTAAGTAAAAATTTTTCTAAAGGTTCTTCTTTTGGTTTTTCATTAACTATATTTTTTACGCCACTGGGTTCTTCTTTAATTAGAGGAACAATTGTGCTTTTTTTTGTTTGTTCTTCTAACATTTTATCGTATATTTTAGAAAAATCTTGAATCATGGCGTAGTATTTATATACTTACACGAAAATTTAAAATTTTTAATTTAAATGCTTTTCAGTTAAAACTAAAAAAGTATATCCTTTATTTTTAGCCCAATTCTTTGCCGCTTCCCATTTAGCGCAATTAATAGCATAATTATATCTTTCGTATAAAATAGTTTTTTTCTTTTTTCTTGGAGATTCTATAGGAGGATAAGTTTGTTTTTCCGGTTTAACCTCTATAATTAATTTTTTAATACTTCCATCTTTCATTTTCATTTCACATGAAAGATCAGTAAAATACCTATGTGTTTTATTATCAACTGGTGATATATAAGGTATTATTATAGTTTCCGAAGTCCATTTTAAAACATTTGGGTTATTATCCATCCATCTCATGGCTTTTAATTCCATAGAGGATCTATATATTATAGGATATGTACCTTTATATTTTAAATTATTTTTTGGTGCAAATTTTCCTTGAACGTAATCTTTGTTTTTACCCGAAGGTTTCATTTATCCTATAAAAAATCTTACTGGATCGGTATCGACATAGTTAGTCATCAATTCTTTTTCAAGTTCTTCTTTTTCTTTGATGCCTTGATTCATGAAGTCTTGATAATTTACTGTTTGTCCACCAAATAAATTTGTTCCGCCGTATTTTCCTCTTACGTTACCAACAGAAATCTTTGTTAATGCAGTAACATATCTAAAAACCCATAATTGAGATACTAAATCTTTAATTGGTTTTTGAACTTTACATCCAACTAAACCATAATATGAACTAGAATAATTTGGTTCTGGTAATATTTTTAAAATTTGAGTGTCTGGATAAAATCTAAAATATGGTTTTAATGCTAATAATTTTTCTCTAGTATCTAACCATTCTTTTAAAGCATTCCATGTTATTAAATCATATCCAACGTTTCCTAATAAATGTCCAAAATATGCTTGTTGAGCTATAGTGTGTTCTATTGTGAATAATGTATTAACACCACTTGTATTTCCTTGTTCTAAAGAAAACACATCTACAACCTTTCTATAATCATCCATATCAAAATCATATCCGGAATTTGTTATTCCAGAACTTAAAGATGCTGTTTCTGTTGTATCCGGATTAGCAGATAAATCAGGTGTTATACTAAAAAGTTTGTCTATTCTTAATCCAATTCCTCTTTGATAAAGATCAGATCTAAAAATTAAATATTCTTCAGTTACTCCAGAAAATTTAGTGAACCATTCTATAGCAATATCTATAAATTCATACATCTGTTCACTACTAACTTCTATATCAACCAATGGTTCGCCTAATGTTCTTCTTACTCTTTGAGCTAAATGGTCATAGCTTTTAATTTTAGAATTAAAAGTAGTACTTCCATGGAAAGGGTTTGGTAATACGGGTTGAGTTTGATAAGGCATATATTATATATTTACAAAAAAATAACTATGCTATGGGATAAATAAGTTAAGTTTATTAATTTCCAATTCGCATTCTTCTTTAGTTCCTAAAAATTCATTACCTTCAAATGTATCACTATCTATTTTAGGACCAAAAAATACAACTTCTGTATCATTATATATGAGACTATATATAAGAGGTATTCCAAGTCTCAACATTTCTTCTTCACACTCTTGACTAGTTCCTACAAATAAGGTATCAGTTGTTGATATTGTAGATTTGCCGTAAAAAATTCTATTATTGTCTTTGTAGACAAAGCACAATTGGTCTTCTTGTATATCTCCACTAAAACTCCATCCGTCTTCATTTGGCTGAATAATCATATTAAGAATTTATCGTTAAAGTTGAGGTTGCAGAATCATAAGAAGCGGTTCCGCTATAATTTACCAAAGTAACAGAATTATATGTTTGTTGAGTAGATCCAGAAAACAGTTTATATGTATTACCAACTGATGGTGGTGTTCCCGAAACAAACGTTACGCTTAATGTTGTAGGAGTAAAATTTGCTTGACTGAAACTTGCATCAGAACCAGTTCCACTTATCTTTTTAAGAACTCTTAATGTGCCAGCAGATACATTAGTAGTTCCAGTATATGTGTTAATTGCATTAAAGCCAAATAACCCCGATCCTAATTTTGTAAATCCTCCGCCTCCTCCACCATCTGAAAATATACTTGATGTTGTGATTGTTCCAGTAACATCTATGATTGCTCCACCAGATCTTACAACAGCACTAAGAGTAGGGAAAGTGGAAGTAGCTCTAATATTCAGCGTACCGCCATTGAAATAAAATGTATGTCTGTTATTTGGTCTACTGTTGGTGTTGACGTCATTAACAGACAATGTACCGCTAACTAAATTTGTAATTGTGTTAGCGCCACTCAATTGTCCAAAACCTAAATTAAATTGATCTATAATTGCTGACCCCCCAGAAATGTTTATCGTGCTGGTCATATTAGTATTTGGTGAAGAACTACCTCCACCATGATATATTGATCCTCCGAATATGGTACCGTTATATATGTTTACAACAGAATTACCACAAGACCATAAGGCACCTTTAGTATTAAGAGAACCTCCAAACATATTGAGTATTCCTACAGGATTGGTATTATTTCCACCCATCATCATACCACCAGATAATTCCACTGTAGCACCACTTACTATATTTAAAGTTCCAATTGCATTAGGAGCTTCCGCAATAGCAAAGGTTCTAGTACCAGCAGGACTAGAAGTTTGAGTTAATGAACCACTTATAGTTATGACTCCAGTTGTTACCGATGCAGCATTACTAATTTGTATTATAGCAGGAGTTCTATGTGTTCCCGCGTATGTTAATGTACCAACATTGCTTACTGTAGTTCCATTATTGGACATGTATGTGTTATTTGAGCCTGTTAATATGAGTGTACCTGTTCCTATTTTTAATAGACCTCCCGTATTTGATGAAGAAAGAGATTCAAATACTACAGTTTGTCCGTTTGTATCTAATCTGATGGCGTTTGTGTTATTTTTAATTTTAGAAGACAAATCAGTTGTAATTCCTGATGCAAATTGAAGAGTTCCCCCACCAAATCTAATATCTCCCACTGGTAAATATAACATTCTTAGATTTCCAGAATTGATTGTTGTATTTCCACTATATGTATTATTTCCAGATAAAATTAAATTTCCAGTACCAGTCATTGTGATACCGTATCCATTACCATTATCTCCAATTGGACCAGCAAAATTAATATAATTACCAGCTACAGTTGTACCAGTATTAACCGTAAGTGTGCGAGTGCTTCCAAATAGAGTTGTTGGTCCGTTAAACGTTAAAGATTTTTCTGAAGCAACGTTTGGGAAAGTCGTATTCGCCGAAATATCAACAGTGTTACTTAAAATAGCATCTCTAGTACTAGTTGATCTTATAGAACCCCCATTTAAACTCAAATTTCCAACCCCAAAACAATTATCAAGAATAGGTACTATCAAACCACTATCTAATCTTGTTCCTCCGCTATATGTATTATTTGCACTTAACCCTAGTGCGGCGGTGTTGTTAGTTTTAACTAGTGTTCCTTCTCCGCTAATAATTCCATTGATTATAACATCGCTACTAGCAGTATCAAAAATTCCTATACCTTGCTCCGGTATAATGAACGATTTATCCGTAGTAATCGATCCGCCAGTATATGTTAATGTTGCTGATTTTCCAGTACTACCAAGCGCAATCGGTAATGCGTTATTCCCAAATGGTCCATTAGTAGAATTATTATTAATATTTGATACGCTTATCGTACCTTCATTTACTAACACTTGACCAGCAAATGTATTTTGATTATTTCCGAGAGAAAGCGTACCAGTGCCATTTTTTACAATTCCACCGATACCCCCATCACTACTTAATCTTGATGTTGTTAATGTTATAGTGCGACCAGATGGAACATTAAAAATCGCTCCACCAGATTTAATTATATACTTTATGTTAGAGTAATTATAAGAGTAATTGTTATTATTTTGAATTGTAAATGTTCCGCCATTAAAATTAAATGTATTATCCGTTAAAGCCGCTTGTCCAAAATTTGAAAATGTAGCAGTTCCTCCATTTAAATTAAAAACGCATCTTCCAGCACCTTGCCATGTCAAAGTATTTGTTAAATTAAATGATCCCGAATTTAAATTAATAATACTGGTTGGGTTTTGTGCTACAACACCACCACCAATAAAAAAAAGTCCTGCTGAATAAGCACCACCATTAATGTTGAAAATACTAGACAGACCAGCCATCCACGATTGTCCATTACCACCACCACTATTCCACGTTGCACCGCTAAGTAAATTAACAGTAGCCGATCCACCATTATTTTCTCCAAACATGCAACCAGAAGTAGTTAAAGAAGCTCCTCCGCTTAAAGTTAAATTGAAAGTAGTACCAGCTGGAAGAGATATTTGAAAATCTCTTGGACCTCCAGTTGTTCTATTTTGAATGAAAGAAGAATTCCCAGCCAAAGTCATTCCGCCAGTGTCCATTCTTATTGAACCCGCAACTCGAATAGTTGCTCCTGATAAAGTTATTGTATTTGTACCTTGTTTATAAATACAATTTCCAGAATTTGCAGTACTCGTAAGTGTACCAGAAAAAGTTGAATTGTTATTGGAATTTAAAGTAATATTATTGTTTTGACAATTTAATGTCCCTCTTCCTGAAATAGTAGCTAAAGTATCCGAACCACCAAGTACAAGAGTTGCACCCGAATCAATAAAAACAGGAGAACTATCTGGTATTCTATTTGCTCCGAAAGTTGAAAGCGTCCCAAAAACAACCGAAGTCGTTCCTGTATACGTTCCAGCAGTTGGTATAATTAAGGTATTCTGTCCTAACTTGGTAACTCCCAAGGCTCCTTGAGATGTATTGCCGATAGTTGGTGTATAAGTTCTATTTCCAGAAGTTGTGTCAAAGCCAATATTTGAGTTAGCTCTAAAATTAGTAGTATTTCGAAGCGTAAGTACTTCAGCATCCGTTACTGCATTGTAGACGGCTAATGTTGCATTCGGGGCAACTGCAAATCTTCCATTTGTATTAAATCCCGGCAATGCATTAGTATTAATTATTGACAATACTCCAGCACTAATTGTAGTGTTTCCTGTGTACGTATTAGTAGCTGAAAGAGTCAAAACTCCGGGGCCGTTTTTAAGTGTACCTATACCATTACCCGAAATTATTTTAGAAAGAATTGTATCTGAATAAGTGGTGAAATGATATATACTAGAATTAAAACTAGCTATAGTTCTAACTTGATTAGAACCAGCGTATGCTGAACTGGAATCTGATAAAATCATCCTACAATAATATAGAGTGTATCAGAAGAAGGTATTATGGAATTATAACCAGATTGTGTTATTTGTATCATTTTTGTTAATGCACTTGCTCCTGTTATTCCGGTTGGATTTGAACTGACATATGCTGAACTTGCTTGAAATGTTGTTTGCCAGCTTGAAGATAATGAAGATGTTGTTGTATATGCGTTTTCCCAAAACGCGGAATTGGATCTTACTAAAGTTGTTGCGACCGAATCTCCAGCGACAATTCCAGTTAAATTACTGCCATCTCCATAAAATGAACCTGTAGCAGAAATATCACCTAAAATTGTTCCGGTTAAAGTTCCTCCACTTAAAGGTAAATAATCTGCTGTGGTGGAAGCCCATGATGCACTCAAACTACTAACGGTTATGTATGTTGATTGCCAATTAGATGATAATGACCTTACTTCTGTGTCTGGTCCTACAACTCCAGATGCTATAATTCCCGTTAATTGACTTCCATCACCATAAAAAAATCCTTGTGCGCTTATGTTATTAACATAAGTAAACCCCGAAAGATGAGAAGTCAAATTAGAACCTATAATAAAAGATTCTGAATGATTTAATTGATTGTTTTTACCACCTAATATAGCACCATAATCACCAATACTCGATATTTTGTTATTTAACCCAGATCCTATTATTGAAAAATCTCCTGCTACATCATTATCTTCTCCGTTTACTACTGTAGAACCTCCTCCCGAAACATCATTATTATAACCACCTAGAACTCCAGCAAATATTTGATTTACTGTATTATTTCCATATTTAAAATTAACAGAACTATAATAATGATTTAATGTATATGGATAATCATCAGAATTTAAAAACGTTTTAATCGATGATATTGAATTTATTTCTGTTTTTGTAAACAATTTTCCATCTGCTGTATTAATCCCAAGTTCTCCAAATTCCAAATCACTAAGAACTGGAACAACACCAGATATATTAGATCTTTTTATTAAAATTAAATTCTCGGGTTCTGACGGCATATTATTTTTTAAGACGTTTAATCATAGGTAATGATTCGTTACTTTTAACATCAATATGATCTTTACTCTTATTAAATTTATTAAAAAACTTATTTTTTTCTACCGCTTGTACTAGGAAATTTTTTATTGTTTTAAAATTCATAATACTATTTATAAAAAAAAACCCGAATTAGATTTAACTAATTCGGGTTTTTCGTGGTTTTTGTTTAATTTTTAGAAGCTACCACCATCAATAATGAAGTTAATTAATTCTGATACTCCAGCGGTTCCAGTAATTCTACCAGAACCATTTGTTGTAATTTTACCAGCATCGATAGATGTTGTTCCGGTTACTACTAAGTTGTTATTAATTGTAGTTAAACCGTCTACTGTTAAAGTACCATCAATATCAGCATTTCCACTAGCGGAAAGTGTTGATGCGAATGTTGCAGCTCCTGTTACGTTTAATGTGCTTCCTAATGTTGTTGCACCAGTAGTATTAAGCGTGTTATTAACTGTAACTGCTCCGTTAAGAGTTGATGTACCATTAACTGTCAATGCTCCAGCAGAAGAAACTGTAGATGCAAATGTCGCTGCATTAGCAACTGCTAATGTTGAATTTAATGTGCTTGCTCCAGTAACATTCAATGTGCTTGCAAGAGTTGTAGCTCCAGCGATATCAAGTGTACTTGCTCCGTTAATTGCGCCAGAAGCTGAAAGGGAACCAGCAACTGTTAATTTAGCATTAGGAGTGGCTGTACCGACACCAACATTACCACCATCTTTAATGATTAAAGCTGTAGAAGCATCATCATAAAAAGTAGCAATATCATTTGATCCAGTTTGAGTTACTACTAAAGCTGGTCCACTACCAGCATTAGTTACAGCAAATGCACTAGTAAGGGTTGTAGTGGTTTCGAGTGTTGTAGTTGCACCTAAAACACTAAGATCACCAGTAACGGTTAAGTTACCACCAACAGAAGCATTTCCAGTAGCATTAACAGTGTTGACCGTTAAACCACCAGTAAGATTAACTGCTCTATCATCTGTAAGTTTAATAAAAGTGTTATATACTTCAGTTGATAAAGATGTTACTGCTGTACCACCATTAGATGCTAAGTTAGAAATAGCATTATCTACATAATTTCTAGTAGTTGCGTCGGTTGTCGCAGAAGGTTCCGCAAGATTTGTAATCTTGTTATTACCAGCATCAATAAGGGAATTGCTTGAAAATGTTGTTGAAGAAAGAGTTGTACTACCAGTAAATGTTTTATTTCCGGATGCTGTTTGTGCTGTATTTCTTGTTAAATAAGCACCGGAACCACCAATTTCTAGCGTCCCCGCTTCTGATCCGTAGTAAAGTGTATTATTTTTTTCGCTGAACGCAAGTTCACCACCGGTCAGACTCGGAACCGAGTTGAGTGGGCTTGAAGCTAAACGACGTTTGATTAGTATGGTATTTATTGTTGACATAGGCAATAATACTTACTCTAAAAAAATCCATTTTTTTTAAAAAAATCCAGCATCAAGTACACCATTTAAAACATATTCAGTATTTTCTTGCCAATTAGCAGTTAATTCGTTTTGCATTGTATTAACTTCATGATATGTTTCATCCCATTGTGATGTAAGTGTTTGAATAATATTAATTTGTTCTATTTCTTTTACATTTAAATATGTTGTAGAATTTGTTATAACGTTTGTAGAAACAGATTCATATTTTTCTAAATTTGAACTTAATTTGCTTATATAGCTATTTAATAATTTTAATGGTTCTGATGTATCATTAATTATTATACTTGTTTTATTTTCCGGTAAATTGTTTACTATAATTGTAGTATCACGCTCTACGCTGTTGTTTACTATAATTGTAGTATCATTTTCCATACTATTATTATCTAGATTAGACGTTTTGAGAATGTGGAATTAATCTACTTGCTTTTTTAACGCCATTATTTATTACTTGTTGTGATAATAATACCTGTTGAATTTGACCGAATGTACCTAAGTTAAGAACATTATATCCGGGAGTACTCTTAAGAGTGAATGTTTGTAGAATTATTCCGCCGACATCTGCTCTTAAATATAAATCTCCAGCAAAAGTAACACCGCTATATACATTTCCTAATTTAAATCTATAAATTAAATCTGTTACAATTGGTCCTCGATTTGTATCTGCATCTCTATCTGCTGTTGTTGGATAGAATGTAGTTTTGTTTATACCGATAAATTCAATTTCACTATCAAGATTATTAGCTCTTATGTGTACATCTTTAGATATTGTATTACCATTTGATTGGATGAAATCTCCAGCGCAATAAAAATCTATTGTTTCATTTAAAGATGAACACTTAACTATTAATTTATTTGATGGTGATGTTTGGAAATCAAAAATCGAAGTAGCGGTTTTGTCTAATTCAACGGCAAACCCATTTAGTGAAATGGAACCAATTCCTTTTGTCATAGATATATTTTTATCTATACCAGAACTTGTAGTTCCATAATAAGAATTATAATCGTATATTTTTCTTGTTGATTCTAAATCTGTATAAGCAGAGACTACAGTAACATTGGATTCTGTTAATGCTGTATCTACTAATAAAGTTGGTGTTATAGTTGTTGTTGATGATACATCTTTATCTATTGAGAATGTAGAACTTTGAGATATATATCCGTAACGAGTAATTCTATAACTCCATGTTCCGGTAACTGCATTTCCACCCAATATTATGCTTGTTGTTCCATTACCGTATTGATATCTGGTTCCATTTGGTCTATATACAGCCCAATAGGTGTCACTAGATACATTGATATCAATTCTAATAGGAACAACGGTTACGATTTCCGCATCATTTTCATTTACTATAGAGTTTATTCTAGTTATAGAAATAGTTGCATCTCCATCGTTAACGACATCATTAATATTAGAATTTGTATAAACTAAACTAATTGGTGTCGTGTTAACATTATATCTTATAACACCACTATTTAAAAGATTAAAATCGTATAAATCATATGGTGTTTGTACATATATTCCTCCACCTATAGTTGCATACATTCCAGATAAACTATGAGTTCCGGAGAGATATAGATTACCATTAGTTTCCAACCCTTTAACTATAGTTCCAGCTGTCATTTTTTGAGAGCTAAGAGTTAATGTTTTGGTTCCGTAATTATATGAAAACTTATTTGTTGCTAAAGGATCAAATACTATATTATTTTGAGCAACATCTAAGACGTTTCTATAATTGTATAAATCACTTGATGGTATTCCACTTAAGCCAGCAGAAGTTGTTCTGAAATATGAGAGATAATCATATACTTGTTGTAAGTCGTTAAATACTGAATATGTACTTGTTACACTGACATTTGTTTGATTGACAAATGAATCGAAAACATAACTTGGTTCTATATTAATAGTAACTCCGTTTAATGGATTTACTGAAAATGTTCCTTCTATAGTTTTGTAATTATATTTTCCTATTTTATAGGACCATATTCCAGTTGATCCGTTTGGTAATGAAATTGAACCATTTGAATTTTGGTAATATTGTAATGTTCCGTTATTATCAAAAATAGAAATATAACCACCATCTAAATTTGTTATATTTAATATGGTTGGATTTACTAATAGTGATACATTTCCACTAGAACTATTAACAGTACTATTATCTAATGTTATAGTAAGTAATCCAGCTCCAGAATTTTGAACATTATCTACAACGCAATTTTTGTATGTAATACTCGTTGGAGTATTACTATTATATCTAACATTTGTTATGTTTGTATTTTGTAAATTTTGTGTAGTATTTATGAATACGGTTCCATTAACATTTATGTATGTTAAATTAGAAGAACCTGATAGATATATATTTCCTGTCGTTTGTATAGTATCAAATCTATTTCCAGATGATAGTGTTGTCGTTTTTAACGTCAATTTTTTTGAAGAGGATAAATATTCAAAATTAGTAGAATAAGTTCCATCCATTACGATGTCATTAGAACCAATATTTAAATTATTTCCAATTTTATTTGTAATATCTATATAATAAGATGATGTTGGATTAGAATATGTCCAATATGTACCTTCAGAATATAAATAATCTAAATTATATGGGATTGGGTATGCTGAAACTTGATTTTCTGTCAATATTATACTTGTATCAATAGTTTTACTTACATTAGTATCGACATTATATCCATACCATCTAACATCTTTAGTTAATGGTGATATTGTTAAACCATCCAAATATATATAACCAGAAGTTGAACTACTTCTTCCTTTTATTGATATAGATATATCACCAGTAGAATTTGGAATAAAATCATATTCAAAAGAATGCCATGTATTAGCAACATTTGGACAAGTAAATGTTTGATCAATACCTAAACCATTAAATGAAATAGTAGGTAGCACATCTGTACCATATGTGGAATCGAATCTAAGATTTCCTTTTATTTTTAATGCCGTTCCAGCAACTCCTTTTATCGAATCTTGGAAATTGAAAGGTATGTTTGCGGATCTTGGTTTAATTCTAATAGAAGTTATTCCGTTTTTTCTTATAGAATTATCAGAATTTGCAGTATATTGAGCATTTATTCTTCTATTTTCAATCGATATGTTATTTGGATTGAATACATCCATAATCCAGTTTTCACCAGATGGTTCGTTTCCATCTATCACATAAGACGTATCGGTAAGTCCAGTTGGAAAAGAGCAGTTATTATAAAGCATTTTACCTGATTGCGCTGCCCACGTCCAAGATAATTTTGAGGTATTTAACGGTAATACAAAATTACAATTTTCGTATATTAAAGAACCATACTCTCTAGCACTATTATAAAAAGCAGCATTTCCTGATTGATTTTTAAAATTACAATTAATAAACTTAATATTGAAAAAATTTGCATAGGTTAAAAATATAGCTCCATAACTATTTCCTTTATAATTTAAAAAAGAATCTTTTACGGTTGTGTTATATGTACCACCTAAAGAAAATGGAGTAGCCGCATTATACACATAACAGCGATTTATAAAAGTAGAAAGTCCACCACTAAATCCAAAGGGAATCGCAGCATTATCCACATCACACCAAAAACACATATCATTAAAGCTTAATGATCTGTTTGAATTTAAACTACCCATGATCTGGTTTGTATTGGGCGAATAAGAATGATCAAAAGCAATATGTGAAAAGGTGAGATCTCGATATGCTCTATAAGCATATGATGCTAAACCAGCAACGTTTCTAAAAGTAACATATGATATTGTTGTTTTTGTTGAAGGCGAAGCAACCCAACAACAAACTCCTCCACCCCAAGAGGTGTTAGCTGCCGCTGATGCATCAGTGGTCAATATTATATTTGAAGTGAAATTGCTAATTTTTGTATTATAAGCTCTGTTGAAATTTAAAGGAACCGTTATTGGAACATTTTTACTGCCTGTGACATAACCAGCTGCTATATAAGTAACTAAACATCTTGTAGTGTCTAAAGTATCCGACTCCAATACCAATTTATCACCAACATTCCAATTTACTGCACTATTTACTGTAATTGTAGTAGATCCGCTTGATGCTGCGGCATCCAAAAACGTATTTCTAGTTTTTTCTATACCATACATGGATATATTACCAGCTTGTAAGTCATATGCAGTTTGAGATCTTGGCATTATAATAGCAGAATTTCCTACTACATCTACGTTCCTAGTATTGCCAGATAAATAAATTATCGATGATCTGAGTAATGGGTCTGTTGGAGTTCCCCAATTAAAAAAACTATTAGTTCCAACATATAATGCTCCTTTTATTGTTATAGAAGTATCCACATCTCTACTTGCTTTTAATTCCCCACCACCACTTAAAAAAATAGCCCCTCCATTTAAAAATTGAGTTTGGTCGTTAAGATTGCTTGCAAGTGGGTTTCCGATTGATCCTCCATTTCCAAACACACCAGATGGTAAATTATACGTAACAACGTGTGGTCCTCTTATTACAATCCTATCATTTCCATTAGATTGCGGTGGTTGACCAGCATCTCCTGATGGCGTGTTAACAGCATTAGCTGCTGTTAACCAAGTTGTTGCTGAATCCCAATCACCAGTTTGTTTAGAAATATACGTTGCCATGTTATAGTATTATTTATATGATAATTTGTTTTTTTGCTACTAAATTTGATAATATTCCACCGGAAAAAATTTCATAGAATGAATCCTCACTTCCGTCGGTTGCAATATATCTATAATATGTTTTATCTGTTGAAGAAGTAGCATAAACATATGTATATACATCTCCAGAACCTATAGATGAATTTAAAGTAGGTTCAATTTTAAATCCTCTAACCAAAGTAGTCCAATCTATAAAAGTTCCGTAAAATTTTGAGTTTGAAGATAAGTTTCCGGTCAAGGTTCCTCCAGATAACGGGAGGTAGTTAGTAGTTAAAAAAGAATTTGTTGCGTCTATAGTATATTCTACTAAATCATTATCTGTTGTTCCGTTTTTATACCAATATTTTTTTGGAACTCCGTTTATTACTAATCTTACTTCTAAAGATTTAAATCTTACTCCAGATGGAATAGATGAATTTGCTTGTGTTTTTGCTGCCGCTTCGTTTATTCCTTCGTATGGACCAGACCAAGCGTCGGTTGGAACAGGATTAAGTGGTTGTATTCCGAAAGGTAATTGAAATCCGTTTGTTAATGCCATAAAAATATTTACCCTCTAGTTATTTCGTGTCTGTGTCCATTTGGAGTATATGGTGTAGCTATACTACAAGTGTAAACCTTATATGAATATGGGTTTCCGGAATAATCATTTACATTAAAAGGATTATTAACGTATGAAGTAGTAAGATTAGCGTCAGAAGCATCCCTATCTCTTACTAAAGTAATAGAAAGAGTATTTGGCATAGCTACTGTAAATTTAGTAAAAATGTTTCCAGTTTGTAAATCAAATGGATTTGATCCGTTTGTAAACATTCTTCCGGTTAATCCTCTTACTTGGGATGAATTTACTGGTGCTACTGAAGAAGAAGCATAGAAAATCATATTATAAAATGAAATTGTCGCTTGGTTTCCGATTGTTCCTTGATATCCATCGAATGCTGATAATCGATAGTATACGTTATTGGCTGAAGATGCTCCAGCGGGAATATGATTTGTTAATGAAACCGAAGCGGTTGGACCTGATATAGAAACAGGAGTTCCGATAGTTGTCCATGATCCAGAATCAACTTTAAATTGAATTATATAACTAACTAAATCAACATAAGGAGAATTTCTGGTTATAGTTGCCGTTATATTTGAATTAACATTAGACTTCTCTCTAACTGTATTTGTTTCTGGAGACGTTATTGTGTTATATGCTGCTATAGTGGGAGCAGGAACTGTAGGTGATGAATATGCTGCTGGTGTTATTGCTAACGCCGCTGACGCCATAGCTCCGATAGTATCTGTTACTATATATCTATAATTAAAACTTTGAGTGTTAAACGGAGTATCTGTTAATATATGATTATAAGATCCATTATTTGTGGTGTTAGTACTTAAAACAGCCCAAGAACCGGAATCATTTCTTCTATATTGTAAACTTGCGGAATTTACAGTTGCTCCTAAACTTTTTATAACATGCGTAAAATTAATAACATTGTTTATATTAGTTTGATTAAATGCTATCGTTGTTGGAGATGTTAAAGTGATAATAGGTTTAATAGGTTCTACTATAGACATCTGAATAACTTGACTTGGTGTTTTTCCTATCGATTCAATTATATCACCATTAACATATCTCCCGAATGTTTTTGCTCCTTCTAAAGATACTGTTAAATTTTGAGTGAATGTAGTTCCTCCCCCACCAGCTTCTTTCCATTGATCTCTAGCAGAATTTAAAAAATATAAAGTTTCAGTTTGTAAATCGGAAACGACTTGTCCTGAATATCTTCTTGGGTTTGTTAAATACGCAAGTCTTTCAGCTGTCGTTGAAAATACTATATCTATATCAAGCGGTGCTGCGTATTGTCTTTTAAATTGTAGTGGGAATAAAAAGTCAGCCATATTATTAAATAATTACAGTATAAATAGAAGATTGTGTAAATGGTTGTACCGGAGTAAACACATAAACTTTATAACCTATAGCTGGATATGAATTTGCTCCTTCTACATTTACTAAAGTTTTAGTAAACGCAGTTTTTATCTCAGTTTTAAAAACTGGTTCTTCTACGCTAGTTACATCTCTTAAAGAACTTGGATATGCAAAAATTACACTTGTTGATCCTATTGGTATTGGAATATCAAAAACCATACCGTTTGTTGGGTTTAATATTGTGCTTGTTAAGCTTCTAACTTGTGCTGAATTTTGACCTAATGAATCTACACCATAAAAACATTTTCTTCTGCCTACTATATTAGTAGTTTTTATCATGTAATTTGATGGATATTCAACATCATAATTATTTCCTTTATTATCGTATGGTTGTGGACCGCTAAAATGTCCTACACTAGCTTGTAATACATTGCTTCCATCGTTTATAACAGCACCCGCTGATGTATAATAATTTACTGTTCCAGTATTAACACCCATAATAATATAATCATGAGCAGAACCCGATCTATAATTTTGAAATGCTATTGGATCCCAAACGTTACTAATATTTTTTCCGTTTATAGAACCTCTATCAAAAGTTGCAGTTAAAGAAACCCCTATAGTTCCAGATTCAACATTAGATGGTATATTAGTAGTCAAAGAAACACTTGGATTTATAAAAGTAGGATAAAATATTTTATTTAAAAGTTTTTCCGCAAATTGTTGGAATGTAGTTCCAGATAAAACTAATTGTCCCGCTGAAATAGCACCAACATTTATATCTGAAGTTATACTAGATGATAATATCGGTGATAATAATCTAGAACTATTACTAGTTATAAACGTAATAGTTGATGTTAGTGATGGAGACGTTAAAACCGCACTATTAGAAGTGAAGAAATTTATTGTGGACGAAAGAGGAGGAGAATTTAAATATGCGCTATTAGCAGAAACGAAGTTAAAAGCTGATTGCCAATATCCACTTAATGCTTTGAGATCAGATCCATCATATATGTTATATATATTTGATCCATCACCCCAAAAAACACCAGATACGTTGTTTACGTATAAAAAATTTGAAGCATGACTTGATAAATTTGTACCTAAAGCAAAAGAATTTCTATGTCTAACTAAATTATTTTGACCTCCCAACACACCAGCAACTTCACTTATTACTACGTTATTTCCAAATTGTGTGTTTATTGAACTTAAATTTAAATTTAAAAGATATGGTATTTGTTCGTTATTAAAAAACGTTACAATATATTCGTTTGTTCCATTTTTTTTCTTTAAATAAATTTGACCATCCGCTGTATTAACAGCTGGTTCTCCTAAATCTATAGAAGTTAATTTAGGAACTATTCCAGAAACATCGTTTCTTTTTAATAAAAGAGTATCATATTCAATCATGTTTATTATATAATATTTAGTCCTAAATAAATGTTATTTGACCAATACTGATTATGTTTGCGGTGATTGAGTTTGTGTTTCTGTAGCTCCGGTTGGTTCCGGTGTGGTTTCTGGTGATTGTTCTGGTGTTTCTGGTGGTGTTTCTTCTGCTCCTCCTGCTGAACCACCGAATTCTGGAACCCCACCGCTTATTGAAGATTCTTCGCTAGACCCTCCTCCTGTAAATCCTGAAGCTTCTTGTCCTGCTTGTTCTGCGGCTTTTTGATGTTCTCTCCAATTTGGTCCTAATTGAGCTATTTGATCTAATTCCCATTTTAAAGCAGCATCTTTTCTTAACCACTCCATGTTTTCACTTATTTTAGAATCTGTTAAGCCTAAATAATGTCTTTGTGCAAATGTTTTAGCTATAGAATCGCTTTGTGTTATATCAGAAAATATTTTATTTTTTAATTCAAATTCTTGATTTTTTCTTATCGTAAACCAGCTTGATGGTGGATTAAACTCTAAAGTAAAATATGATTCATTTAATTTTAATTCTTTCCAAAGATTTTTTAATTTTAAATGGGTTATAAATGCTTTTTTAAATCCTTCCGCAAATTGTATTTGCAATCTGATTATAAATTTTGCAAATTTTAATTCTTCTCTTAAAATTTCAGCGCCATCTTTATATCCAGATTCTGGATTTATTCTGGTCAATGGAACTTTTAACGCTTTGTATAATTTGTTTACAAAGTACATTAAATCTTCTAGTTTTCCTAAATTTGCGCCACCTTGTAATAATTCAACATCAGATCCCGTCTCTCCTGCTCTTTTTGCAAACCAAAAAGAATCCAACATCGATTGCGGATCATATATGTTTCCTGCTCCTTGGGCTGAACCAGAATCGTATGTTTTCTTCGTCCAATACGATTGCATTAATTGTTTTAAATATGCTTCAGCTTTAGCTGGAGGCATATTTCCAACATCAATTTTAAATTTTAATCTTTCTGGTGCTCTAACCATTCTATATATAACAATAGCGTCTTCTAAAAGAGACAATTGTTTATATGCTCTTCTTGCGTTTTCGATGAATGGTGTTCTTATTGTAAAATCTTCATTCCATGAATCGGAATGAATGTATGTTACTTGATTTCCTTCAAGTGTTATCAACTGTTGTTGTAAAACATTTGCTGGATTTGGAGTGTTGTTTATATTTTTATTATCTCTATCCTCAAGATTTATCGGTTTTTGAAAAATAAAATTTTGAATTACTTCATTTTGAACATTATCATAAATTGGATTTATTAATTCTCCCGGAATCAATAAAGATCCTATTACTCCCAAATCCTTTTTTTCTTCATGTACTATATTTTCAAAAAATAATTCTCCCTCCGTTAAGAGTTGACGACAATAACCCCATCCTTTTGCGTCTAAATCATATATTTTAATAAATTTAGCAAATTCTTTTTCTAATTCAGATCTAGTTTCAGAATCTAATTTTCCTATACCTGTAAAAATTATTTTTATAACCTTACCGTTTTCGTCTTTGGTTAAAAATTCATCACAAATTTCATCTAAACAATCTGAAATTTCAGCATAAGCTGCCATCCTCCTATATTCAGCAAGTCTTCTGGTCTTATCAGAATCTATTTTAGCATATATAAATCTATGATATGCTTTATCAGAAGCAAAAGAACCGGCTCCACCATCATCTTGATAAAACGGTCCGGTTATAACAGACTGTTTCATTATTTTTAGTTGTCTGTTTTTTGAAATTCTTTCGAATAATTCGTATTTTGGATTGTTTACTTCAAGTTCTGTTGATGTTTGAACGTAAGGTAATTTATCTAAAATAGAAGATACAAATGATCTTCCGTTATTTAATTGTTTTGTAGGTGTTGGAATTATCGAAGCCATACGATTTATTAATAATTAGTTTTTTTTATTGATTATAAACTATTAATTGTTTAAAATCAATTTTTTTATATGTTAAACTTGTTTTATCTGAATTCCTAATGAACATGGTTTTTGAAAATTTTCAACGTTTTCGCATGGGTTTTGTCTAACTATGGTTGTTTCTTTTGTTAGCAAAGAGTATCCAGCTTCGTTTTCTATTATTACATCAACTCGTCCTATGGTCTTAGGTATATTCGGAAAATCAAATGCTAAATAATTTTCAGAATATGAAAATTCGTTTAATTTGATACCGTAGAATGGTATATTTTTTGCTGATAAAGTTTTTATTCCAGAAAAATTATTATAATATGTATGAATATTATTAAAGATTAAATTATTATCACAGCTTAAATAAACATTTGATATATTTAAAAAATTTCCTTTGACTATAAATTGTAAATTTTGAATTGATGATAAAGCTGTATTTAAAATATATAATGAAGATCTGTTTATATCATAAATTTTAGGTTTTGCTCTATATGTTATGGTATCTTTTCTACAAATCATATTATTCTCCACATGTTGATGAGTTTTCAGACTCGGTTTTAATTAATTCATCTAAATCTTCAAATATATTTGAAAAATCATCTTGATCTAAACAAGAGACATCGTTAAAATCAGCATTTATAGTGTAAATTTTTTTGTAGTAATCATCCATTTTTTTGAAAATCCATCCTTTTATTGTAAAACTAGTGTCTGCTACAATTCTATATGATTGATTTGATTGTATCTCAACTGGATATTGTAAATTTAAGTTACCATTCCAAAGTATTTCTGTTCTTATTTCATAAGGAATCTTAGATTCTGTTAAAGAAGGTAATTTCCACGAAATTACTATATATGGATCACAATATGGAACAAAATTACTTATTATTTGATCCATATCATTTTGATATTTTGTTAAAATCGACATATTAACAACTATATTAACAGGAACTGGTTGTGGTATTTTTTTAAATAACTGTTCGCTGTTAGCTTTGGGATTGTAAAGAACATTAAACCCTTCGTTTTTATTAAAAACTCTCTGTTGATCTCTAGAAAGCGATCCTATACTTACTGATATTACTGGAACCGTTAATCCTCCGGGCGCTGGATTTTTTAATGCGCTAAAAACTCTTTGTTTCGGAGCATAAACGTATAAAACTTTATGTCCGCTTGTTGGTTGAACTTGTGTTTTATTTAATTGAGACGTTAGAGTTGGAGAATATGTATATCTTTTAATTATAACATCATTAAAAGCAGATACAAACTGTTCCATTAAAGTTTGTATTTCCCAATTAAATGTATATGATTTCATTAAGAACTATTTATCATTTCTTAATGATAATTAATTTATTAAGATGTTACTGTTTTTACTATAGAAAAATCTATATTTTTTCTAACACATGAACAAACTTGATATGCAAAATTAGTTATGTCTCTACCGTTGTGACCTTTACCATAACATTTTTTACAACTAATAGATGGTTTTTTAACTAATGGTAATTGTCCAATATTTAATAATGGAATATCTTTTTCCGGAACTTCATAATATGTTCCGGAAAAAACACTATATATATTTTTTATATTGTTATTTTGCATTTATAGTAAGAATTGTATCCCAAAATTTATTTCCAGATGATTTTTTGGGATAGAAAAGTAAATTGGTTTCTATTTCTGGTGAAAATTTAGATAATGATTTTAATCTATAATCAAAATATATTAAATTATCATCATAATGTGGTTCTATATCGTAAGGAATAGGGATTTCTATTTTTTCTTCTTTGCTTTTTACACTATCTAATATAAAAGTTAAATAGAAATTTTTTTGATGAAAAATAAGAAGTTTTCCTTGTTTATAAATTTTATCTTTAAGTTCTAAAGATATATTTTTTTGCAGTAAAAATTTACAACATTCTTCTAATGGTGTACCGTTGATAGACATTATGCTTTAACCTTGTAAAATTGACCTTTCTCGTTTCTTGTTTGATAAAAACGTTGACCAGATGGTTTGTTTCCATATGCAGAACCATTTGAATTTTTCATAAAACTTTCTTTCTGCAAAGTTGTCATATTTTTTACTTTTTTATCAAAAAATTCCCAAAATCTTTGTTGGTTTGCGGTAGGAACTGCCATTATAACTTCGCAAGAACTAGCCGGTATATTTCTCCAATCTTGCATTAAAATATCAAATACCGTAACCAACCCTTTACTTGCTGCGTCATAAGGATGAGGTTGACTTGGTGGTTTAAAATTAAATATTTCTTTTGATAATACAGAATTTAAAAAATCTCTATCTCTAGTGCAAAACATTCTTCTAACTGGAGGGACTACAAACTTTGTTCTTCTGTTGAATTTTAATTCAACTACATGTTTGTCACATAATAATGTTAATCCCACAACAGTCATATATTACTTTGGTTCGCAGACACCAAAAATTCTAGCTTCATTCAAGAAAACAATATTTTTCATTCCATTCAATACTGCTACTTGCATTCCTTTATCATTTGGAAACATGATAACATCTCCTTCTTTAACGGTTTTGCAATGAGGTCCAGCTAAAATAACTTTGGCTAGTCTCCATGCAAATGTTGATACGTTGATAGGAACATATAGAGATCCTCTTTTAACTTGGGTTCCATCATCGTTAGTATCTATGTACTGACACATTAAAATGTCATCTAAAACTTTAGTTAAGTTCCATTCTTCTAACATTATTGAATTTGATGGAATGTTTTCAATTTGAATTCTTCCGCCAATTACATCTTCTTGTTCTGGTCTTGCTATCATATGTTATTAATTATTTTTTTTGTTTAAAAAATCAAGCATATCTTCATAACTTTCAATTTCTTTTATTGAGAGTTCGTAATTTGATGCAATTTTTTGATAATCTTGATTTTCTTTATCTTTGTTTTTGTTATTTTTCTTAATATATTTTATGTTTTTTACTGTTTTAGGTAAAAATGTTCTATAAAATTTCAGTAAATTTATATTTTGATTTTTTAAGATCCATCTATTTGTTATTGAATTTATAATAAAACATATAGATGGATCGCTCATTGATAACCATCGATTTATAATATAAAAATTTTTTATACTGTGTTTTTCAACATCTATATTTTTTTTCTTTAGTACAAAATCAATTATGTCGAATATGTTGTTATCCATTACAATATAATTTTTTAAAAACTTTTGCTGATTTATTCCAATCATCACTCAACATACTATCTCCCATTCCGAAATGAGTGACTTTAATTGGATAAACCCCCATTTTAAGTTTATTTCTATTAGCATTCAAGCAAAATGATATATCATAATGATGAAAGTTAAAATTTTCATCGAATTTAGTATTGGTTTCTAATAATTTTTTAACATTTACCGCTAAAAATAACCCGTCTAAAATCAAAGCTCTAGATTCCGTTGGTCCAAATACAGTTGTCCACACTTTTTTATCTTTACTGTGAGATACTTCACCAACAAAGTCCTCTCTACTATTAGACATTAAGTGCCAAGCTGTCATATCAGCTTTTAAATTACAACTTTTAGATCCAGCTAAACCTACAATATCATAATTTTCAAAAGCTAGTGTTAATTTTTCAAAGAAAAATAAATCCTCTATTAAAACATCGTCATGAACGAAAATTAATTTATTATCTATATTTTGCTGGTTTATAAAAGAATTGTAAACTTTAGGTAATCCTTCTTTATTTTCATAAACAATATGAGAGTTTTTTAAAAAACTTTCTTTCTCTAAAAAAAGAGCTAATTGACTTTTTTCTAAAAAAGTTTCTTTATTATGCGGAGTTGCACATACAAATTTGTAATTATTTCTATCAATTGACATATATCAAGATAAATATACTATAGATTTGTATGAAAAGCAATACCTTTAAAACAAGAAACATTTTAAATAAAAATTTAAAACATAACGATATTAACGAAGAAAGCGAAATTGCTTATGTATCAAGATTTTTAAATTCTCTTCTTAAAGAACAAGATGAATTACCAAAATCTGAAGAACCAGCATCAACAGAGGCCGACCCAATTGATAATTCTCAAAAAGATCCTTCTGAATTTACTCCCGAAGTTAATCAACAAGACTTTAAAAACTCTTTAGAAAAAGGAACCAATCCAAAAGATTTTGAAATTGAAGGAACTTCTCCTCACGCTACCGCTGAAACTATTGCTTCTATAAGAGAATGGTCATCTAAACTAGATGATTTTGCTGAATTTTTAAATAATCCCGCTGAAACAACTAGCGAAGGAAAACCATCTTTACATAAAATTCTTTCAGATGGCGATAGAAGCGGAAGTTTGTTAAGAGGCATAACAAGAAAAGCATCTGATAGTATAACTCGTATAGCTGGTGAAGTAGAAAAATTAAAAGAAATTCTAAACACCTACATCATTACAGCACCGAAGAAAATGAGAGATACTGAAGGTCAAGCTGGTTGGACCCAATTTTAATATAAAGAATTTAAAATAAAGCTAGGGTCTATTTTGTTTGTATCTTCAAACATAGCTTTTTCATTAAAGTCTTTATAGTTTCCATCCGTCCATCTAAATACAAATTCTCCATTATTTAACAATTCTATCGTTTTTTCTCTTGAAGAATCATCAATAATAGGATTATCCAAAACCCAAATTCTTTTATGCATTGGAAATTCAGATAATTGGATGCTTTGAGATTTTGTTAAATTTAACCCTGCGGCAGCTACTCCATTTTTAACAAACATTGCATCTATCGGCCCCTCAAATATAAAAATATAAGGAAAATTAATATCTATTTTATCGATGTTAAAAATAGTTTTTTCATATCCACTCTTACCTAAATATTTTGGTATCGTATCGTCCAATGCTCTAGTCTGGTAAAACGCAATTTTTTTATTTCTATCATAGAATGGTATGCATAAACGATTTTTATGTATAAAATCAGATAATGAAATAAAAAGATTATTCGGTTTGTTAACAGCATCGAATAATTTTCTTTCTTTTATATATTTCAAAGCTTTTAAAACGTAAGCATTAGATTTATAAAAAAGAACTTGAGATGGATCGAATAGATTTATAGAATCAAACGGAAGATCTGGTAATTCTTTTTTACTAGTATTAGATAATGCAGATAATCTTTTATCTATGTTTATAAAATTATCATTACATAAAATTTCAGAATCAATTTCTTCTTTAGTCAATCCGGAAACTTGAACTATCCAATTAAAAGCAGACCATGTTTTAGAACAATTAAAACAATGAAAAGTATTAGACTCTGGATAAAAGAAAAGCCTTTTCTTACGCCCTAAACTTTTACCTTCTCTGCAAATAGGACATCCGGCATTATACGTATCGTCATGTTTTCTATGTGTAGGTTCAATAGAATATGAAAAAAACTTGTTTAAAACATAACTAGTTGGTATCTTGGCCATGGCTTAAAAGATAAACGTTATGTATCAAAATATCAAGTATATTTTTTTGGTACGTATAACCCTTGATCGGGAACAGAAATATCAGAAATTAAACTTTTATCTTCACCAAACGGTAAACCATCAGCTTGAATATAAAATTCAGTCATTTTTATTCTTTCCTCTGGATTTCCAAAAATTTCTATTAAAGCTGGGGAGTCATCTTTTGGAAAAACTCTTCCATCTCCTCTATTATAAGAGTCTTGAAAGGCTTTAAAAATAGTATCTATTTCCTCTCTATATACAGGATCGATACTTCTTAACCCATCGTCTTTGATTTCAATATTAGAAAATTTAGTTAGTGGGAGAAAAAATAATACATCATACAACTTAAGAGTTTCTCTGACGATTATTCTCGTTTGATCGAGAAATTTATCAGATACTTTATCATATAGATGTAACCATGACGAATATGCTAAATTATCTAATACGGATCGGTCTAAAATAACAAATTCTTTTTTTGATTCTTCTATAGCTTGATCTACTAAAGCATCAAGAATTATTTTTTGTGATTCTTCCGTTCCGTTTTCGTTACAGGGAAGGTTTTTTTCTTTTATAATATCCCTATAAGTTTTTTGGGGAGTTTCGTACATGGTCCATTTCTTTAAAAAATCGGAAATGTACGTTGTTTTACCTGTGTTTTGAGAACCTACTACAGCTATTTTCATAAATCTTCTATGTTTTGCGTTGAAATATCAGGGAATAACTCGATAGCTTCGTCTGTATGCTCGTCTTCATTTATGCAAGTTATAACTTCTAAGTTTTCAACCAAAACGTCTGTGTGTTGCGATCTTATTTTCTTTGCAAGTTCAAAGAATGATTTAGAATAATCTAAATCAAAATTTCCAATTATATCTACTGATGATGAATATAGTAAAGTTTCTAAAACCATTCTTAATTCATCTTTACTAAGATTTAAAGTATAATTTTTATTAATCATAATAAAATTATTATACTTATTTTTTATTAAAAATCAATTTTTTTTTATTCGAAATCGCTATTTGGTACGTTTTTAGGGTTTGTATCTATTGTTTCTACTGGATTAAAAACTCCGTTTAACGTATCAATTATTTTTTTAATGTTTTCATCTGACTCGTCATCGGAAAGCATTTTTATTCTTTCTACGTCAGTACTGTTTAATTCTTTATTTTGACCGTAAAAATTCTTTAATGATTTTAAAACTGATACTATTTGTTGATTTGATGCGACTGGTAATTCAGATTTTTCATCTGATAACGGAGTGGGTTGTTGTGCGTCAGGTGGCATATCTTGAGCTTGATCAGCACCCGCAACTGGAGCATCCTGAAGACCGTTTTGTTCGTTTATGGTTTTTCTTATTTTTTCACAAATAGATATAAATTTGCTATTCATAAACATATTTACCAAAAAAATATTAATTTTAAATGTATAAATTATAAATATTAATATGATTAAATATTTTTTAGCCGTTATTTGTTTATTTTTAATATCCTGTAAAACAATAAAAAAGAAGGATGAACCAACACCTCCACAAATAAGCACTGGTATATTAAAAGAATCTTTATTAAATACTAGAACCAATTTATCTAATGCTGGAGATTTAAATAACAAAATATCATATCAACTAGATAAAGCAATGAGTTTAGCAGACAAATAGATTTTATTCTTTCTAAAATAGAAGAAGAACAATCAAAACCAAATTTTAAAACTGAAATCATAAAAAACCCATGAAAAAAATAATATTACTTTGTTTATTGTTGACTGCTTCTTCTTTATACAGTCAAACCAATACATTATCAGAAGCTAGGAGATTACTCCAATTACAAAAAAAAGAACTTCTATCCGCAAAAGAAGAAAATAGAAAACTTGCTTCTGCTTTAAATGATTCTTTTGTTAAAATAACTCAAGGTGAAGTTCATTTAGCGGAAGTGCAAACTGCTGCTGATACTATAAGACAATGGGGAATTGAACAACAAAGCGAATCAATGAATAATTTCAATCAAATGATGATTGAAAAAAAGGAAAAAGAAAAAACTATTAAAAAATATCATTTTTCTAAGTTATTAAATTCTATAACAGCATCTATTCTAGGTTTAGTTCTAGGTTTAAACTTAATGAGATATGTTCCGCCGATTTATTCTTATTACGCTCCATTTCTTCCATTACTAGGTGCAATACTTGGGTTTATTTTAATTTGGTTGATATTGTGATGTTTTAAAACATATAAAGTGTCTATAAAATTTAAATTTTAAAAATAAAAAACATAAATCTAAAAAAGATATTTTATATTTTAATAAAATCTTAAAAAAATCAAAAACTGATATGTTTTTATCATTTTTATCTGTTATATGAAAATGATAAACATAAACTACATATTTTTCGTTATCTTTTTTAGGTAAAAAATAAAAAATATTTTCTTTTTTATTATTAGTATAATATATCCAATAAAATGTGGTTTTTTTATTTGTTATACACCATTTAGTATTTTTACCGTATTTTGCACATGCTTCATAAGTTTTAGGTGTTAAAACTGTTATTAAATCGTTTTCATATATTTTTGTGATTTGTTTAAATTTTTTTTGTTGTTCATATTTTTTATCAAGATTATATATAAAATCTTGAAATTCCTTTGAAGTTTTTTTTAACCAAAAAGATATATCGTTTTGTGGACTTTTTATAATTTTTTTATTTACATAAAACAAAAATTTATTTAATTCGTATTTTGTTTCATTTTCAATATCTATTAGTAATTCAGCATTATTAATATATTTTATTTTGGATTGAAGCAACGTTTCGTATAGTTTATTGAACATAAAAGAACCAAATTTGGTTTTAAATGTTTTTTCTTCTAAATTAAACTGCATAAATAATATAAATATTTATATGTTTGGTAAAATTTTACAAAATGTTAAAAATTTAACTTGGTTTTTACACTCTGGAGTTGCTCCAAAAAACGTTCCAGATAGATATAAACGAAATTTAGAAGATATAAATCACATGGCATCAAAGAAATTTGCTATGACTATGGTTGCTATATCTATAATTGCGTTTATGTATTTTACTTCGGTTGCTATTTTATTTCTTTTTAAAGGAGAGCCTCATGTATCAGCATTAGTTAATATGTACAAAGATATGATTATCTCTGTAGCATCTATAGCGGCTACTTTGGTCGGTATACAAGGATTGGTTGATTGGAAACACAATTCATCATCAAATGTTGAATTAAGCTCTGAGTATATTAAAGAAGAAATAGTAGAAACATTAACAAATAACACAAAAGAAGATGATTATGAAACCACCATCTGAAAAAGCATTAGAACTACTACTCAAACATGAAGTAGGAGGAGGTAAGAACTACTATGAAAAATATCTATCTGGTTTTACATGGCCGGGTGGTGCAAGTGGACCCACTATTGCTATAGGAATTGATTGCGCTTATTACACAAAAAAAGAATTAGAAGATATTTTTCATTTTTTAGATTCTAAATCAATACAAATAATTCAAAATGCATCAGGAAAAAAAGGAATTTCTGGAAAAGAATATACAAAGATATTAGCAAAATCAAAAATTAAAGTATCTTGGGAACAAGCATTAGAGATTTTCAATAAGATAACATGGCCTAAGTTTTCTAAAATGGCGGAAACAATATATCCAGATTTAAATACATTATGCGATGATGCTTATGGGGCTATAGTATCTTTAGTTTTTAATAGAGGAACTAGTTTAAAAGGAGATTCTAGACTGGAAATGAGAAATATAAAAGATTTCATAAGTAAAAAAGATTATAAATCTATAGCTAATGAAATAAGAAAAATGAAACGTTTATGGTTAGGTAAAAACTTAGACGGATTGATCAGAAGAAGAGAAGACGAAGCTATTTTAGTTGAAAGTTGTTCATGATACAAAAATTTAGAGATCCAAATATTATTAATTTAGAAGATCAAGTATATTCTAAATTAAAAGAATTATATAAAGACGATATAGAACCAACTATAATAAAAAATAAAACAAAGTTTGTTTCATTTGAAGATGCTATCAAAGAATTAGCAGAAATAAAAAAAAATTCTATTAAATTATTTTAATATATTAAGTGTATTATAGTATATTAATCTATTTAAATATTAAAATTAAGATCAAATACTAAAATTAAAACAACCACATTAATATCTTATTGCTGATTAATTCCAAAGTCAAGTGTTTTTATTTTATTTTTTTTAATAAAACTTGAAGTGCTTCCTCTTCTTCACCGGAAGGGATTAAACAAGGTATATCGAAGAAACTACCTTTTTTATGTTTAAAATTTAACGCATTATGTTTATTTTCAATAAAATTAGGTAAATTTTTCTTACAAAGTTTTTTAGTTATTTCAATAAACTTATTAGTATCATCAAAATAAGCAGTCCATTCATAAAAACTAGAATTTATATTAAAAAAACATAAAACATCACAATTTATTTTGTTTGAATGGTTCAAAACCTTTTGAACATCATTTTTAATTTTGTTTTCTAAGAATGATTTTACCATTTTAGTTTTAAAAATCACTTTCCCATCTTTAAACAAAGACCAATTATAAAGATAATCTACTGTTTCAGCTCCTAACTGCTGAATATACTCGTATATATCAAAAATTATTATGTTTTCTTTTATATAGAAAGAAAAATAAACTCTATCGTTCAATTTCACATTACGATTATAATACTTTTATATTAAAATTCAATACCTATAAATGTTTTTGGTGGAGAACCAATTCTAACATTTATTATTCCATTATAATAGTCTTCTTTAAGAAGAACATTTTTTTCTAATTGCATTTTACATTCAAAATACGCTAACTCCCATTTACAACTACACGTTTTTAAAATGGTAAACGTAAAATTTTCTTTACCATACTTCTTAATGTCCTCATTTAGATCGTTAGAAGACCCTGTGTATGTTTTCCAGTCCGATTCTTTGAAATCTATCCGACATCTCTTTTTACCCTTTAACGGCTTTCTTCTTATTTTTGATTTTATTTGTTTTTTACCGATATACTTTTTATTTGTAATGTTATTTTTTATTTCGTATATAAAACCAAATGTTTCTTCATTAACATGAACGTTTTCACTTAAAACCCAATGTCCAAAATCATTCATAAAGATCTTCTTTGTAAATTTCTTCTTATTATTTTTATTTTTTTCTTCTTTTTCTTTTTAGGAGATCCAGATATAGCCATTGCCATTTTTATATTAGGATCTGTTACTACATTACCTGTTGCTTCTCCTCCACTCATGAGAGCATCACCAACAGAATTCATGTTTTCTAAAATATTATTAACTAAACGTTGAAAATTGTTAAACATATGTTATGCTATTTTATATATTTATGGATGTTATATCAAAATATAACGAAGAATTATTAGAAGATTTAAAACTGGATCAATTGAATATTTTAGATAAACAATTGATGCTTCCTGCTTTAAAGCATAAATGGGTGTCTCGTTTAATACTAACAAAAAAACAAAAAAACGACTTAGAAAAGAAAAAGAAGTCTCTTAAAGACGAAGTTTTAAAAAAAATAGAAGAAGATGGATTACCAAATGGTGTTCCTAAAGTCGCTTTAAAAACAAAAGTAGATAACACAAAAACTATTATAGATATAAATCTAACTATAGAAGAATGTGAGTTAGTAATAGAGTATTTGGAAAAGGTGGAAAAAATTTTAAGTTCCATGACTTATGATATAACAAATTCTACAAAACTTTTATCAATGGAACTATCATGATAACGGTAAAACTATCTCAAAATAAAAAACAAGCACAATTATTATCAACAGATAATGATGATTTCTGTTTAATTAGAGAAAATTTTTCAATACCATTCAAATCTTTTTCAAAAAATAAAAAGTTTTTCCCTCAACGTAAGTATGCTATCACGCCATCTGGAAAATTTGATATAGGTTTAATATCAGAAATTAAAAATTTCATGGAACTTAATCAAATTCCATATGAAATAGACGAAGAAACAAAAAAATGTTTTGAAATAGGATTTAAAGATCCAATTATAAAACAATATTCGTTATCCTATAGAGATCATCAACAGAAATCTATAAAAAACGCATTGGTAAAGGGTAGAGGAGTTGTTGTAATTCCTACTGCCGGTGGAAAAACTCTCATAATGTGCTCAATTATAGAAAGTTTAAGACAAAATTTAAATGATCTTAACGCAAAATCACTTGTTATAGTACCTTCAATTCAATTAGTAGAGCAAACTGCTAAAGATTTTGAAGATTATGGCATGAAAAATATTACTAAATGGTCGGGAAACAACAAACCAGACCCAAACGCAACCACTATAATAGCTGGAATGCAAATATTATTATCAGATAAAACAGATTTGTCGTTTTTATCTGACGTTAAGATTTTTTTAAACGATGAATGTCATGGAACTAAAAAAGCAAACGAAATAAACAACGTTTTTAACTTTTTAAATACAAACTATAGATTTGGATTTACAGGAACGATGCCACCATGTAAATTAGATTGTTGGAATATAATTGGCAAACTGGGACCAATAGTATACGAAGAAAAAACAGATGATTTGAAACAAAAAAAATATATTTCAAATTTTAAAGTTTTTATTTTGAAAATAAATCACAACCCAGTTCCTAAATTTCCAATAGATATAAACAATCCTACTGATTCTTATAACAAAGAGTTGGAGTTTTTAATACATAACGATAAAAGAAACGAAACGATTTGCAATTTAGCTAATAAATTAAAAAATAATACTATTATAATGGTTGATAGAATAGATCATGGTATAAATTTAAGCTCTAAACTAGAGAAAACAACGACCAGACCATTTTATTTTATACGCGGCTCTACTGATATTGAAGAAAGAGAAAAAATCAGGTCTTTAATGGAAGAAAGAAACGATATAATCGTTATAGCAGTATCAAAAATATTCAGCACCGGTATTAACATACCTAATTTACATAACATAATCTTTGCAACAGCAGGAAAAGCTAAAATAAAGATCATGCAATCCATAGGAAGAGCATTAAGGTTGCATCCAACTAAAACTATGGCGTATATTTTTGACATATCAGATAATACTAGATATGGAACAAAACATTTAGAAGAAAGAGAACAACTTTATTTAACAGAAAATTATAATTATGAGAAAAAAGAAATATAAAAAAGAAGAAGACTTCGGATACGAAGATTTAATCGAAGAAACCATACAAGACGAACCATTTAACGATCTTGACGATGAAGAAGACCGCTTTTCATTCATTGAGAGAGAAATCGAACCGGAAGTTGTAGATGAAGATGACTTGGAAGAAGAAATTGAAGAAGTAGTAGAAACCGAAGTAGAAAAAAAGCAAAAAAAGAAGTCTCAAAAACAAAAATTTTATGTAGATCCAAAAGAATTTGACAAAGAGATAATGGACTACTATGGTAGTGGGAATATATCAAATAATTTAGCTGATATGATAAGTAAAATTTCTCATAAATTAAGTTATGCTAGTAATTTTATAAATTACAGCTACAGAGAAGAAATGGTTGGTGATGGAATAGTAAGAATGATGAAAGCTCTTTTAGCAAAAAAGTATGATCGAGAAAAAGCAAGCAATCCATTCTCTTATTTTACAAAAATAGCGTTTAACGCATTTAGAAATAGAATAAAAAAAGAAAAACATATTCACGAAACCCATGAAAAGTATCAAGAACAATTAAATTTGCTATCTTCTAATTATAATTTGATAACTAAAAATAAAAATACTAAAATAAACAAAATAGATAGATGAGTTTTACTCTAAAAAATAAAAAAATTGGAATTTTTTCCGATATTCATATCGGATTAGGCCAAGATAGTTCATTAAATCATAAAATTGTTTTAGATTTCGCAAAATGGGCGTCAGAAACCTTTTTAAATAAAGGAATATCAGATATTATAATACCCGGTGATATATTTCATAATAGAAATGAAATTTCTGTTGAAACATTATCAATAGCAAAAGAATTTTTTGATTATTTTAATGATTTTAGAATTTTTATATCTACCGGAAATCACGATTGTTTTTTAAAAAATAAAAGCGATATAAATTCTATATCAATATTGAATGGATGGCCTAATATTAATATTATAGATAAAAAAACAGAGATTTTAACCTATAAAGATAAAAAAATATCACTAGTTCCTTGGGGAGTAGATGCAAATGATATACCTTTATCGGATATAATGTTTGGACATTTTGAAATAACAACTTTTAACATGAATTCATATAAAATATGCGATCATGGGATGAAATCGGAGTCATTATTATCAAAATCTCCACTGATTATATCTGGACACTTTCACACTAAGCAGTCTAGAAACTATAAAAACGGTAAAATTGTATATGTAGGTAGTCCATATCAACAAAATTTTGGAGATTGTAACGAAGATAGAGGGATTTACGCTCTAGATTTAGAAAATGAAGAGTTTGAATTCATAGAAAACTTAATATCTCCAAAATATTATAAAATATCAGCATCAAAATACATTAAAGACGAAAATTACATTAAAGATGTTGATATAGTAAGCAATAATAACATCATAAGTTTAGTAATAGATGATAAACTTTCACCAGAAGACATTTTATCCATCAAAGACAAAATAAATAAAACAAATCCACAGTCTATAAGGGTTGATTATGAAAATAACGATAAAGATTTTGATAAAAACGAAACGGATAATGAATACGACTCTTCAAACATACTAAAATCTATAGAAGATTTCATACAAACTCTAGATATAGACAATAAAAAAGAAGTTGAAGATTACTTAAAAGAATTATATAATAAATTAACATGAATAATAATGAAATTGGAATAGGAATATTAGATTTATACGATCAAGACAGTCTTGATCGTTGTTTGGAATCTTTAAATGAGTATAAAGATTCAATATTTGTTGCATCTTTGACGAATAATAAGATAAAAACAGAAAATTATATAAGATATTCATCGCAAACTCCATTAGCAACACTCAGAAATTATATAATATCTCAATTTAGAATTAAAAATTTGAAATATTATTTTATAATTCATTCAAATAACATTATTAAAAATAAAAACTTCGCAAATGACACGATAAAACTCGGAGAAACATTCGGAAGTTGGGTTATTTTTGGAAATGAAAGCAAAAAGCTCTCATTAGAAGATGAAAGTGGACTAGAATTAAACATTTCTACTAAATTAAACTCTGAATTTTTATTTACGATAAGCGGAATTATTAAAAATAACGGATATTTTGATGAAAGATTCTTTAATGGTAAAGAATTAGACATTATAGACTATTTAATAAACTTAAAAACAAAAAAAGTATATCCACCAAACGGTTATCACCCAACTATACCTCAAAATTGGTTTGAAAAAACAAATTCACCCATAAATGCTATAGGATATAAAGATCTTCCAGCAGAAGATAAATCTCTACAGCTATCTTATGGATATTTTTATCATAAAAACAAATATATACCAAACCAAAACGAGCCACAACCAGCATCTTCGGATGAATTATTAAGTGTTATGGAAGAAATTCAAAAAAATTATGCAAAAAAGTAACGTAGGAGTAGCGATTATAACGTATAATCGACCTGATTTTTTCAAAAAATGTTTTAATTCTATCCCACAAGACAAAATTGATCATTTTTTAGTTGTAAATGACGGAGATAAATTACCATTTCATCTCGAAGATACGCAAATAATTCAACACGAAACAAATAAAAACGTAGGAGAAAGTAAAAATGACGCAATGCGGTATCTTTTGGACAATAATTGTGATTATATTTTTACTTTAGAAGACGATATTATAATAAAAGATGATAATATTTTTGAAAAATACATTAATGCATCAAAAGAAACAGGAATTCAGCATTTTAATTTTGGATATTCCCAAAGAGAAAACCTAGATCACAATTTAAAACCAGTTTGGCGTAAAATTATAGAATATAAGAACTCTAAAATAGTTTTAAACCAAAATATATTAGGTGCGTTTACATTTTATACTAGAAAAGCACTACAAACGGTCGGATTACACCATAAAGACTTTAATAAAGGTCATGGAGATCACCTAGAATTGACATATAGAGCATACAAACACGGGTTAACTACGCCTTTCTGGTGGTTTGCTGATATATATGGTAGTTGGGATATGATTGAAAACCAAAGCGACTTTACTACAGACTCAAAAGTACGAAATCCAGAGACAATTCAAAAATATTTCAATGAAGCTAGACAAATTTTTAAAAAATTACACGGTTTAGACATATTTGAAGTACCAAATTTAACTGAAACCGAAGTAATAAACTGTTTAAAACAATTAAAAAATGAAATACATTAAAAATAAAATTGGAGTTGGAATAACAACATATAATTCTGAAGAATATTTCAAAACTTTATATAAAAGTATCGACAATACCAAAGTAAACGAATTAGTTGTTGTAAATGGGGGAGAAAAATACAATAATAATTATGATTGTGATTGGATTCAACATAATAAAAATTTTTATCCAGCACAATCTAGAAATGATTGCATAACATATCTATTAAATAGAGATTGCGAACACATTTTCTTAATTGAAGATGATATGATTATTAAAAATTCAGATATTTTTAAAAAATATATTGAAGCATCAACTATATCCGGATTAAAATATTTTTCTTTTGTTAGTACAGGTCAAGGTTCAGGTTCAGCTTATAATAGAACACCAAAAACTGTTGTTGAATATAATAATAATATAAATTTATCTCTTTATCAAAATATGTGCAATGAATTTACATATCATCATTGTACAGTTTTTAATGAACTTGGTCTTTATGATCCATCTCCAGAGCTTAGAAACGCCTTTGATATTGATATGGCTTATAGAGAAGCTAAAATAGGAAAATGGACAACTCCATTTTGGTGGTTTCCAGACATATCCAATTCAGATGATTATATAGAAAATAATCCAAACGCACAAAGTAGGTTACAATCTGATAGACCGGATGGATCTAGACAACAATTATTGTATAAAACATTTGAATTTTTTAGAAAAAAACATAACATAGAAATACAAAATATACCAACAGCAGATAAAAATGAAGTTATTGATAAGTTAAGAAGAATAAAAAATGAAAATAGCAATAGGGATTAATATTTTTAAATCTTATGATCGACAAACAAGATGTATAGACGTTTTAAAAAAATTAAAACGTCTATATTCAAATATAGAATTGTATAATATATCTTTTGACACTGAAAAGAATTTAGATAGTGATTTTATTCATCTTCCTTTATTAAAAAAAAGAGCAAAAGATATAATCAACGGATCAATATCTGAAAAACCAATAGCAAAAGAGTTTTTTGATGTGCTATCTAATCAAGAATGTGATTATTTTTTATTTTTAAATAGTGATATTTTAATTTCCGAAAAACTTTTAAAAGAAATTTTATCAAAAAAATTTGAAACTATGGTATTTTCTCGACATGATATATACCCACTAACAAGTTTAACAGATAAAATCATTCCTTTTCGGATAGAAATTGCTGGATTTGATTGTTGGTGTGTAAAAAAAGAATGGTGGGTTAAAAATAATAATATTTTTGAAGATTTTATATACGCAGAACCACTTTGGGATGTTGATTTTTCTTTAAAAATGTTTAATTATAGTGATTGTATATTACAAAATAAAGAATTCTTTATAGCTCATGAAAAACATGATTTAAATTGGAATGAAAATTCTTTAGAAGCCAAATATAATTCTTTATTGTGGGAAAAAACACCATACCACGAAAAGTGGCATGAATTTATATATTCAAATTTAATACATAGAAAACCATATGGTCAGTTTTTGACTCCATTGGAAAATGAAAATGAGTTACAAAATAAATTTTTAAAAATTTCAAATGAAAATTGATTTAAAGCACACTACGATAGTATCTTTAAACACTAGAGATCCGGAAAACAGTATAAAAGCAATAGAAAGAAGTTCAAAATATATAAATTTTGGAAAATATATTCTTTTATCTGATAGAAAAATTGAACATCCTTTTATAGAAACAAAAATTATAAAAACATTTAATGATGTAAATGAATATAGTTTTTTTTGCATCAAAAAATTAGTTGATTACATAGAAACAGATTATTGTCTAGTCGTTCAAACCGATGGTTATGTCACTAATCCTTTCATGTGGACTGATGAGTTTTTAAAATATGATTATGTCGGATCTCCTTGGGATAAAAGAGTATCTCAATTAGTATTACATTTCACTAGAGTTGATATTAATTCTTTAAAATCTATACCAAATATTGTAGGAAATGGGGGTTTTTCTCTTAGAAGTAAAAAGTTTTTACAAGAATCTTCAAATCTTAATTACGATTATCCTCTTAATGAAGATATGTTTTTATGTGGAGTATCTAGAAGACAATTAGTAGATAAAGGTATTAAATTCGCACCCATGAAAATAGCAAATAGATTCGGTATTGAGCTTCCACCACATCACGACGAAAAAGTTATAAATTTATGTTCATATTTTGGATTTCACGGAAGAGAGGAATTTAAAAAACCACTTTTGGATTTATTAGATAATTACGATGATGATATTGAATTTATTAATAATTTAAAAAAATTTAAACTTTTATCTTAAAAATGAACAAAGATTTTTTAATTTTAACCTCTAACTTTGGTCAAAAAGATTTATTAAAAGATCCTTCCGAAGTATATGATAATTGCGATTATATAGCTTTTACAGACAACCAAACCGATTTAAAAGTATGGAAACAACAACAAGGGTTTCACTTTTCCAATATAGATAATTATTCAGATCGAAGAGATGCTAAAATCTACAAGATATTAAGTACTACCTTTTTCCCAAATTATAAATACATTGTTTGGATGGATGCTAACAAAGAATTAATAGTAAATCCAAAATTAATAATTGATGAATACGGAGATGCGGATATATTAGGTTTCTTCCATCCAGAGAGAAATTGCATTTATCAAGAAATGGAAATAGTTAAACTTCTAAATTTAGATGATAATCAACTGATTAATAACCAAAAACAATTTTACATTCAAGATAATTTTCCAAATAATATAGGATTATTAGAAATGTCTTTTTTTATTAGAAAAAATACAGATAAAATAAAACATTTAGAATTTTGTTGGTGGGAACAAATTTGCAAATTTAGTTCAAGAGATCAATGTAGCTTTATGTATTGTATTTGGAAATTAAGAAATAAAAATGTAATATACTCTTTTAAAAGATTGAAAGGGTTTGCAAATAATCACGGAGGAGGTAATTTATATTCAAAAGAAATTCCTCATTTAAAATAATATGTGTAGTATTTTATTTTCAACCAAACATAACAATGAAGATTTAGACGATTTAAATTATTATTTAAAATTTAGAGGTCCGGATTTTACTAATGTTAAAACTATTAATAATAATATTTTTATACATAATTTACTTTCTATCACTGGAGAATTTAAATCACAACCATATCAAGATGATGATATTCATTTGATTTATAACGGAGAGATATACAATTATGATGAATTTGGAAACTATTCTTCTGATGGCGAATGTTTAATTCCTTTATATAAAGAGTATGGTGATAATTTTATTAAAAAATTAGACGGGGAGTTTGCAATATGCTTAGTTGATTATAAAAAGAATTTGGTGGTTTTGAGTTCAGACATTTTTAAAACAAAACCATTATTTTATTCTTTAGATGATGATGGTTTTGGTTGTTCTTCATATAAAACACCGTTAGAAAAATTAAATTATAAAAATATTAAAAAAGCAAAACCAAATACTACATATACTATATGTTTAAAAACGTTTAAAATTTTAAAAGAACAAAGTATATATAATTTTGATTTAAAACAACATAAACAATCATATGATGATTGGTGTCTTGCTTTTTCAAACTCTATTATAAAAAGAACTAAAAATACAGATAAAAAAATTTTTATAGGTCTTAGTAGTGGTTATGATAGTGGTTTAATATTTTCAGAATTATTAAAAAATAATAATACATTTTATTCTTTTAGTTTATTAGGGTCTGAAAATGAAGATATTGTGTTGCGAAGATTGGAACTTAAAAATGAAAACTCTACGTGTTATAAATTATATAAAGAAGATTCGATGTATAATTTTTCGCATATGACTATAAAAAATAGGACTGAACCTTTTTATTATACCATTCATTCTTCTTCTAGTGATTATAATGAATACAATACTTTGCTTATAGATGATGGAGGGTCTAATAACTTCGCCTCTATATGTAGAGCAGCAAAAAAATATGAATGTAAAATATGTCTATCTGGTTCCGGAGCAGATGAAATAATTTCTGATTATGGATTTAATGGTAAAAAATTATACCAACATAGTAATTTCGGTGGAAAATTTCCAGAAGATTTAAGTTCAATATTCCCATGGGCGAGTTTTTATGGTTCTACTTTAGAGTCATATTTAGCAAAAGAAGAATATGTTGGAGGAGCTTTTGGTATAGAAATGAGATATCCTTTTTTAGATAAAAATGTGGTTCAAGAGTTTTTATGGTTGCATCAAGATTTAAAAAATAAAGAATATAAAGCACCTATAGATTATTATTTTAATAAAAATAATTTTCCGTATGCAAAACTAGAAAAGAGAGGATTTTAATGAAAAAAGTTGTATTAGATTGTGGTTCTCATTTAGGCGAATCTGTTAAAAAATTTAGAAATATATTAAATGATATAACATATGAAT
>Ga0068876_10000317_pt1 | contig 38743 bp, 35 predicted proteins | sample NOAtaG_6_FD_66442 | JGI IMG/M metagenome (GOLD analysis project Ga0068876, IMG submission 66442) | Freshwater lake microbial communities from Lake Erie, under a cyanobacterial bloom - NOAA_Erie_Diel5S_2200h metaG | ecosystem: Environmental > Aquatic > Freshwater > Lake | place: USA: Ohio, Lake...
GTGTTCCGCGACTGGCCCAGCACCCTCGCGACGCGGAGCGCGCTGCACTTCGACGCCACGCTCGACACCGAGCGCGGCCGGCGGGTCTTTCGCTGCGAGCTGCGCCGAGCGAGCACCCAGGACCGCCACACGGTGGCACTCCTCTCGCTCTTCGACGTCACCGACGAGCGGCTCGCCGAGGCGGAGCGGGCACGCCGCGAGGCCATCGAGCAGGCCCTGCGCGAGAAGGAGGCGCTCCTCAAGGAGATTCACCACCGGGTGAAGAACAACCTCCAGGCGTTCGCTGGGCTGCTCCTTCTGCAGCGTGACGTCGTCGCGGTCGGTCCCGCCCAGGACGCCCTCTCCGCAGGCGCGCAGCGCGTCGCGGCGATGGCGAGCGTCCACCAGCAGCTCTACGGCGACGAGACGCTCGACCGCGTGCACCTCCGCCCGTACGCCTTGCAGCTCCTCACGGCGCTCGGCGCGGCCTATGCGCCGGGCCTCCCCACCGAGGTCGAGGGGCCTGACGTCGAGGTGCCGATCCGCCTCGCCGTTCCGATCGGCCTCGTCCTCAACGAGCTGGTGACGAACGCGTTCAAGTACGGCGTGCCGGTCGCCGGAGCCTCCGGGCCCGAGGGGACTCGGGTGGAGGTTCGGATCGTGCTCGCGGCGAGCGATGACGAGGTCTGCATCGCGGTGCGCGACCCGGGTCCGGGGCTGGCGCCGGAGCTCGCTGCCTCGCGGCCGACCACGATGGGCTTCACGCTCGTCCGCGCGCTGGTTCGGCAGGTCCGTGGGACGCCCGAATTCACCCGCGACCCCGCGTCGGCGACGCTGCGGATCCCGCGGAGCGAGTTCGAGCGTGCCGGCGCCTGAACTTCCGACTTGGCGCAGCGCCAGCAGCGCTCGCCGACTGCGCCGAGCTGGTTCCTCTGCCCGAGCGCGCTCGGGGCTCAGCGCTCCTCGCTGCGCGGCGCCATGGCCGCGAGGCGCAGGAAGTCCGGGTCCGCGGCGAACGCGCGCAGGTCCGGGTCGGCCAGGATGTCGGCCGGCGAGGGCATCCCACGCTCGACGGCGACCTGCAGCGCGGCGAGCGCCGCCGCGCGGTCTCCCTCGAGCGCGAACAGGCAGGCCCGGTTGTAGGGCGGGATGAACGAGTCGGGGCGCACCGTTTCGGCCCGGTCCAGGTAGCCCAGCGCGGCCTCCCGCTCGCCCAGCCGGCGGGCCGCGGCCGCGGCCTGGTTGAGCACCTCGAAGGCGTCCGGCCGCACCTCGAGCGCCCGGCGATAGCCCGCGAGCGCCGCCGCGAAGTCGCCTCGCCGGAAGGAGAGATCGGCCGCCGCCGCGATCCCGCGAGGGAAGTCGGGGTCGATGGCGAGCGCGCGGGCGAACGAGGGCTCGGCGCCGTCCATGTCGCCCCGCGCGACGGACACGAGCCCGAGGGCCACCCACGCCTCGACGAAGTCGGGCGAGGCCTCGAGCGCCGCGCGGAGGTGGCGCTCCGCGTCGTCGATCTGATCGCTTGCGCCGCCGCCGAGCTCCGAGAGCGCGAGCGCGAGGTGCAGCCGCGGCTCGGCCGGCGCGAGCTCCAGCGCCCGCAGGTAGGTCGCCCGCGCCTCCTCGTGCAGCCCGCGGCGGTCGAGGCAGAGCGCCGAGAGCGAGAGCGCGGTGAGGTTCGTGGGGGTCGCCGCGAGCACCTCGTCGAGCAGCGGCGCCGCGCGCTCGCAGCGGCCGTTCCGGATCAGCTCGCGCACCCGCTGCACGTTCTCGTGGATGACGAGTCCGTCCTTCGGATCCATCCCCGCGAGCGCCGCGCTCGTCGCGGCGTCCCCCACGTAGCCGAGCGCGCGCAGCTGCTCCAGCGTCTCGTCGTCGAGCGGCGCCTCGCTCGCCTCGGGGGCGAGCGCGAGGCTCTCGGTGAGCAGCGCCTCGAGCGCCGCGTCGAGCGCGTCGGCGCGGACCGCCTCGCTCGCCGCGAGGTCGGTCACTTCGCCGGGGTCGCTCGCGCGGTCGTAGAGCTCGCGCCGCGGCGCGCGGATGTACGTGTACCGGGGGTCGCGCAGCGCGTGCAGCGGCGCCATGCCGAAGCCGATCTGCGAGACGAGCGACTCGCTGTAGGCCTCGAGCGCAGGGCCCGGCGTCCGGCCCGCGAGCGCCTCCGAGAGGTCGCGTCCCTGCGTCACCGGCCCGCCTTCCACGCCCAGCATCGCGTACAGCGTCGGCGCGAGATCCACGTGCCGGATCGGCGGGTCGTACACGCGCGGTGCGCCGAGGCCGCGCGGATAGCGCACGATCAGCGGGACGCGGATCGTCGATTCGTAGACGAAGACGGCGTGCGTGCGCTCGCCGTGCTCGCCCAGGCTCTCGCCGTGGTCCGCCGTGACGATCACGATCGTGTCCTCGAGCACGCCGAGGGCCTCGAGCGCCGCGCGGAGCCGGCCCACTTGGCGATCGACGCCGCGCAGCTCCGCGTCGTAGGGCGTCGGCGCCAGCAGCCGGTCACGCGGCTCCGGCGTGTGCGGCTGGTGCGCGTCGAAGAGGTGGACCCAGGCGAAGAAGGGCGGCCGCTCGCTCTCCTCGCCCCACTCCTCGAGCCACGCGACCGCGCGATCGACGGTGCGCGCGCCCGGCCGCTCGCGGATGAAGAACATCGCCGGCGCGTCCTCCGACCAGAGGTCGTCGTCGTAGGTCTCGAAGCCCTGCGAGAGGTTGTAGCGGCGCTGCAGGACCGCAGCCGACACGAACGCAGCGGTCGCGTAGCCGGCCCGGCCGAGCACTTCGGGGAGCGTCTCGACCTCGTCCGCGAGGCGATGCACGCCGTTGTCCCGCACCCCGTGCGCCGGCGGATGGAGGCCGGTGAGCATCGAGGCGTGCGAGGGCGCCGTCACCGGGGCGCTCGCGAGCGCGCGGCTGGCGCGCACGCCCTCGGCCGCGAGCTGATCGATGGCGTCGGTGCCCGCGAGGCCGAACCCGTAGCAGCCGAGCCGATCGGCCCGGGTCGTGTCGAGCGTCACCAGCAGCACGTTGGGACGGGGCGTCGCCGGCGCGCCGCGTGGCCCCTCGGCGGAGGTCTCTTCGCCGCAGGCGCAGCCGACGAGGGCGAGCCCGACCGCCGAGCCGAGCAGGAGAGCCCCCGGGATGGGCCCAAACAAAAAACTCGTGATAGCCCCACCGATGCGCACGTCTTCTCTCCACGCCGCCCTCACCCTCGCCGGCGTCGGGCTCTCTGCTGCCGCGGCCCGGGCCGACCAGCTCACGCTCACCGACGCTGCCGGCGTCGCCTACCAGGTCAACCACGGCATCACCTACGCGACGTCGTCGTCCGCGTCCGGGGCCGCCAGCGAGGCGTCCTACACGGCCCCGGTGGCCGCGTCCACCGTGGGCGGCGGGACCTCGATGGCCACGCTGAGCGACGCGTTCGACGGCTACGGGGCGCTGGCCGTGGCCACCGACCCGGCCGCGCAGACCGCGTTCGGCACCGGCAACATGCTGCAGGAGATCTACAACCGCACGGGCGCGGCCTACACCCTCGGCTGCGATGGCCGGGAGATGACCTTCCCGGTCGTCGCCTCGACCCTCATCCCCGGCCTCAGCGTCTCGCGGCGCGTCTTCGTCCCCGCCGACGACTCGTTCCTCCGCTGGACCGAGGTCCTCGAGAACACGGGCGCGACCGACCTCACCTTCTTCGTCGGCGCCTACAGCAACCTCGGCTCGGACAGCAACACCATGCTCTTCGGCTCCAGCTCCGGGGACGCGGCGGCCTCGGTCGAGGACACCTGGGTCGCGACGATGCAGGCCTTCGCGGGCACGAGCTCCGGCGATCCGCGGCTCGGGCACGTGCTGCGCGGCACGCGCTCGGACGCGTCGGTCGTCTCGACGGTCTCCTTCGCCGACGGCGACGACAACCCGTACTGGTGGTACGCGGTGACCGTCCCGGGCGGGGCGACCCGCCTGCTCGTGCACTACGTCACGCCCGCGGGGAACCAGGCCGCGGTGCGCACCCAGGCCGCCGAGCTCGCCGACATGGCGAACCCCTCCTCGATCGCCTGCTTCACCGACGTGGAGCGCGGGCTGATCCTGAACTTCGACGCGGTCTGCCCGCCGGGCCGCGAGGGCGCGTCCTGCGAGGACGGCAACCTCTGCACCACCGGCGACGTGTGCACCGTCGGCGTCTGCGTGGCCGGCGCGGCCCCCGAGTGCGGTAGCGGCTGCCTCGGCGTCTGCGAGCCCTCCACCGGCGTCTGTGACCCGATGGCGAACCGCCCCGACGGGACGACCTGCGACGACGCCGACGCCTGCACCACCGGCGAGACGTGCGCGGCGGGCGCGTGCGGCACCGGCACCGCCGTGTCCTGCGACGACGACGACGGTTGCACCACCGACACCTGCGACGCCGCCTCCGGCTGCATGAACACGATGATCGCCGAGTGCCAGCCGTGCACCACGGCGAGCGACTGCGACGACAGCAACGCCTGCAACGGCGACGAGACCTGCGCGGCGACCGGGATGTGCGCGCCGGGCACCGTCCCCGACTGCGACGACGGCGATGCGTGCACCGCCGACAGCTGCGATGCGGCCGCTGGCTGCGAGCACGACCCGATCACCACCGGCTCGTGCGCTCCGGACGCGGGCGCTCCGGACGCGGGCGCTCCGGACGCGGGCGCGCCCGACGCGGGCGCGGGCGGCGGCACCTCGAGCGGTGGCTGCGGCTGCCGTGCGGCGCGCTCCCCCGGCGCCGGCGCCGGCGCGGCGGGCCTCGTCGCGCTCCTCGCTGCGACGCTGCTCGCGCGGCGCCGCCGCTGAGCACGCGGCCCGCGCCACGCGCGAGCCCCACCGTTCGCTTCGGTGTGGCCCGGCCCCGTGGGGTGGCCGGGCCCGCCGGACGATCCCCGAACGAGAACGTGCGGTCCTCCCCGGGCCGCACGTTTTCTTTTTTGCGCCCCGGTCAGCTCGCCGGCGGCCCCGCCGAGGACGGCCCCGCTCAGAACACGCCGACGACCTGCAGCCCGTAGGTGTCGTTCGGTCCGAGGAAGGGCGCGGGGATCGCCGCGACCGGGGGCCGCAGCTCGGGCCGCGCGCCGCCCTGGTAGTGGAGCAGGTAGGGGAGCAGCCAGCCCGAGGCGAGCCCGACGAGCGCGCCGGTGATCACGTCGGTGAGGTACTCGAAGTCGCTCATCACCCGGAGCAGGCCGACCATCGCCCCGACCGTGAGCCCGCCGATGCAGGTCGCCGCGTCCGCCGCCTCGTCGCCGTAGAGCGGCATCGCGGTGTGGTGCAGGCACATCAGGCCCGCGCCGGTGAACGCGTTCATCGTCTGGTTGGAGAAGAAGCTCTCGGTCGCCCGCACGTTCGGGTCGCTGCAGGGCGGCGAGGCGTCGCCCGCCTCGCACGCGGCGGTCAGCGGCCGCTCGCGGCGCGCCAGCAGGCTGGTGATCCGCCAGACCACCAGCGAGACCACGTACGCCTCCACCGAGACGAGCCCCATCTGGAAGGCCAGATCCCAGCTGTTCTCCCCGAGTCCGGCCGCGCTCAGCGCGTCGAACACGAAGGGAAAGCCGATGAGCACCCATTGCATCACCTCCGCGGCGAGCGCCGAGGATTCCCGCTGCGGATACGCGCGCAGGCGCAGGCCCTCCCGCACCCCGTCGTCGAAGAGGATCCCGCCGGTCCAGTTCGGCTCGAACGCTGCCGTCGGCAAGAGCTCCGCGGCGATGAGCAGCAGCCCGAGACCTGCCGTCAGCACCAGCTCGTCGAACGAGTAGCGCGGCCACTCCGGACGCCACTCGATGCGGAGCGGTCGCTCGCTCGGCATGCCCTCCGGGCCGTCGATCGCGCTCTCGAACGCGCGCGCCACGTCCTCGCCCCCTTCACCGCGCTCGGTGACGTCGGTCGTCGTCGACTCCGGCTCGGCCGCCTCGGACGCGGTCCCGCTCTCGGCCGCCGCGTCGCTCGCCCCTTCGCCCGCCGGCGCCTGGGCCGACGTCATCGCGGGCAGGAGCGAGAACACGAGAACGAGGAGAGCGCGCACGGCGCCGAGTATGGCCCAGGGGTCCGGAGCAGCCAGCCTGCCGAAACGCGCACGCCCGCGCGGGGAGGCGCGGGCGCGGCGGGAGTCAGGTCGGACGGAAGCGATGCGCCGCGCTCAGGGACGCCACTCGGCGAGGCACTGGTCGAACGCGATGCTCATCGTGTTGTCCACCACGATCCCCGTGCACATGCCTGCGCCGACGATCCAGTGCTTGATCCCCCGGGCGTCGTCGCCGTCGAAGTACAGCCGGTAGCGGCCCGCGCCGAAGCCCGGCGTGAGTCCCGCCTCGAAGGACACCAGCTCGCTGCACGGCACGCCCGCCCGCGAGAACACCGGCGTCCCGGTGGACTCGTTGATCAGCGTGTAGTTCATGATCGACACGCCCGCGTCCGCGCAGCTGCCCGGCGGGCCGCCGAGGCCCCGCTGCCAGTCGAGACCGACCGTGAGCGTGAGGGGGAACGTGAAGTCCGTGCCGGTCACGTTCACGTCGTCCCCCGCGCCCACCGTGAAGGGCATCAGGGTCGGCGTGAACACGCTGAGCAGCTCGCCCGCGGAGTCCACCGCCTCGACCGACGCGAGGTAGGTGCCCGCGCGCAGCACGCGGCCGGGCCGCGAGTCGATGAGGCCCGCCGGGCAGTCGGCCACCGCCACCACGACGCCCTCGTTGAAGTCGGTGTCGGTCGGCGGGTGGAAGAGGATCCGCACCTGATCGATCCCGACCGCAAAGCAGGTGTTCACGTTCGCCGGGCCGTCGTTCAAGGTCCAGGTCGCCCGGAGCGTCGCGTCCGAGCCCATCGGATCGAAACCCCCGCTCGAGAAATCGACCGGCGCCCCGTCGTAGAGGCTCACGTGGCCTCCCGGCGTCGCGGTGATCGTCGTCATCGCGCCCGCGCCGAGCACCGCGCCGCTGCGGTCGACCGCCTGGAACTGCACCGTGTAGGTGCCGGCGCGCAGCACGCGGTCGGGGCGGGTGTCGAACGAGCCACCGGCGCACGCCGCCGAGAGCGCCGTGTACTCCCGCGCCGAGCCGCCATCGAAGAAGGCGATCCGCACCCGGTCGATCCCGAGCGCCGCGCAGTTGCCCGCGGTCGGGGGCATGCGCTCGATGGTCCAGCTCGCGGACACCGAGGCGTCGGTCCCGAGGGGATCGAAGCCGGCCACGAAGTCGATCGACGGGACCATCACGTGTCCGCCGAAGGCCGCGCTGATCGGCCGCTCGGGCCCCGTCGCTACGCGGAGGCCACCTCGGTAGCCCTCCCAGCGGGCGAGGTAGTTGCCGGCGTTGAGCACCTCGATGGGGCGGGTGTCGATCTGGCCCGCGGCACACGGCGCGATGAGCAGGTCGTCGTAGAAGGCGACGCCACCGTCGATCACCGCGATGCGGACCTCGTCGATGCCGACCGCGGCGCACGAGGTCGCGTTCGCCGCGCCGCCCTCGATGGTCCAGGAGCCGCTCACGGTGGCGTCGATCCCGAGGGGCCCGAGGGTGACGAAGCGGCATCCGCCGAGACCGGCGGCGGCGAGGAGGACGAGGGAGGCCGTGCGGAGGGTCGTGTTCATGTCGTCTCGCGGGAAGAAGAGGGCGGTCCGGAGGGGAGGAAGGAGGAACCGCCCGGACCTGCGCCCTCCGACGCGGGGTCGTCCTCGCCGATTCAACTGCGCACGCTCAGGTCAGCTCGAGCTTGAAGTCCTCGATGACCGGGTTCGCCAGCAGCTTCTCGCACATCGCGGCGAGCTGCTTCTCCGCGTCGCCCCGCGAGACCCCTTCGAGCTCGATCTCCACGAGCTTGCCCACGCGCACGTCCCGCACCCCGGCAAAGCCCTGGGCACCCAGCGCGCGGCGCACCGCGTCGCCCTGGGGATCGAGCACCTCTCGCTTCAACGTGACGTAGACACGGGCCTTCATGCGGCGGTGCCTAGCACGACGCCCGACAGGTTCACGCGCCGGCCCTCACCGCGGCCGCAGCGCCGCTTCGATGCGCGCCTCGGGCGGGCGCGTGTCGAAGACGAGCGGCGCCCCGAGGATCGTCTCGGCCGCCTCGGCGTAGCGGCGCGAGGCCTCGATCCGGATCTCGTCGGGGATCGCCGGGATGGGTCCGTCGCCGGTGAAGCCGGTGCCCGCGAGCCAGCGCCGCACGTACTCCTTGTCGAAGCTCTCCGGCTCCTGCCCCTCGGCCATCCGCGCGTCGTAGCTCGCCGCCTTCCAGTACCGCGACGAGTCCGGCGTGTGGATCTCGTCGATCACCACGATCGTCCCGTCGGGACGCTTGCCGAGCTCGTACTTCGTGTCCACCAGGATGAGCCCCCGCGCCGCGGCGATCTCCTGCCCGCGCGCGAAGAGCCGCTCGGCGAGCTGCGCCGCGGCCTCGAAGTCCGCGGGCGTCACCTCGCCCATCGCGAGCAGCTCGTCCCGGCTCACCGTCACGTCGTGCCCGCCCTTGGCGGCCTTCGTCGAGGGCGTGAGGATCGGCCGCGGCAGGGGCTCGTTCTTCTTCATCCCCTCGGGCAGCGCGTGCCCGGCGAAGGTGCGTTTGCCCGCCGCATAGTGGGTCCAGATCGAGGTCGAGGTGACCCCGGTCAGGTAGGCCCGCATCACCAGCTCGACCGGCAGCGGGGTGCAGTCGATGCCAATCGTGACGTTCGGATCCGGCACCGCGATCACGTGGTTGGGCGCGATGTCCTTCGTCGCCTCGAACCAGAAGTTCGCCACCCGATTGAGGATCTGGCCCTTGAAGGGGAGGGTGCCGAGGACCCGGTCGAAGGCGCTGATGCGGTCGGTCGTGACCAGCACCCGGGTGCCGTCGCCCGGCAGGTAGCAGTCGCGGACCTTGCCCTCGTACTTCGTCCCGCCCGGCCAGAGGTGCAGCAGGTCGGTGCCCTCGAGCGGGTGTCGGAGGCCCTCGCGAAACACGTCGGCGGACGGCGGCATCGCGCGCGAGGGTAGCCGGGAAGCACCGCGGCACAAGCACGGCGCGCATCCCGCGCGGGGACTGCGCTCTCGACGGCCGCACCTGCCTCGGCACCGAGCGCTTCGTCGGCCCGCTCCACGTCCGCCCCTCTGCAAGCGACGGCGAGGCCCTCGACCGCCTCGGCGGCCAGCGCGGCATCGCGCTGCGTCAGGCCGCGCCGCGCACGTCGATCACCAGCGTATCCGCGAGCACGTCGTGCAGGCTCCGGCGCCGCTCACCTGCAAGGAGGAGTGCCGCGTCGGCGAGCGCGAGCAGCTGCCCGAGCACCGGGATCCCCGTCAGCAGCCCGAAGGCCAACTCGCGCAGAAGAAAGCCGCGGACGAAGCCCGGTGCGCTTCCGTCGGGCCGCACGATGCGCAGGCCGAGCCAGCCCTTGCCGATGGTCTGCCCGCGCGCGGTGACGAGCCACCCGTTCGCGACGAGCACGCCCAGCCACAGCGCGAGGAAGAGGCCTCCGCCCGCGAGTACGAGCGTCCGGCTCCCGGCGAGGCCGCCTGCGAGCGAGACGAGCACACCCACCGAGGGCAGCGCAGCCTCGATGGCCCGCGCCAGAATCCGCCGCGCCGGATCGGCGATCACCACGCCCCGATCTCCCCGAGCGGCGCACCCGCCGGGCTGGCGTAGCGCAGGCGCACGATCCCCACGAGACGTCCGATCGGGATGGGCCCGATCCGCCGGCTGTCGTTGGAGTGGCTGCGGTGATCGCCGAGCACGAACACGTGCCCACGCGGAACGATCGTCTCCTCCAGACTCGCCGGCCACTCCGGGTCGCGTCGCGTCCGCCACCGGCGCTCGCCCACGCGCTCCTCCACCTCCACCGCGCCCGACGCGGCGGCATCTTCGCCGCCGCTCCCGCGGCCCAGCGAGATCCCGTTCCGAAACACCTCGTCCTCGCGGATCGCGATCCGATCGCCCGGCAGGCCGATCACCCGCTTCACGATGTCGAGCTCGTCCATCGGGCTCCGCACCACGACCACGTCACCCACCTCGGGCAGACCCCAGCTCGCGCGCGCCTCCCGCTCCCACGGGAGAAAGAGTCCCAGCGCGCTGCGGTCGATCACGAAGCGGTCCCCGTCGAGCAGCGTCGGCTCCATCGAGGGCCCATCGGTCTCGAACGCCTCGAGGTAGAGCACCCGCGTCAGGAGCGTCGGCGCCGACGCGAGCGCGTAGAGGAGCACGGCCCCCACCAGCGCTCCGGGTCGCAGCCGGGCGAACGTCGGGATTGCTCTCGGCGCCGCGTCCACGCGCCCGCGTTCGGGCTTCACGGGGCCTCGGCGGCGGCGGCAGCGCTCGACTCGGGCGGCTCGCGCATCCAGGAGGGCATGAACAGCAGCCCGAAGAGCACGAGGGTGGCCATCGCGACGACCCGCCGCTTCGGCGACAAGACGCCGTCGTCGGTCGGCGGGTGCTCGTGGCCGCCGGAGAGCCGGGCGATCACCTGCAGCACCGCGAACCACACCACCCAGTGCAGACCGGCGAGCGCCTGCACCTCGACCGTGTCCGCGTCGTAGCCGTGTCCGATCGCGTCGAGGGCGTAGTAGGCCCCCGTGAGCACACCCGCGATCGGCAGTCCGATCAGCACCGCGCGGCCGAGCCGATGCGCCCGCTCCCCGAGGAGCGCGTAGGCCACGTGCCCCCCATCGAGCTGGCCCACCGGGACGAGGTTCATCATCGTCACCATGAGCCCAGCCCACCCTGCGAGCGCGGTCGACGAGAGAAAGATGTCCTGCCCCTCCGGGATCGGACCCTTCAGCAGCGCGAGGAGGCCGGCGTAGAGCAGCGATCGGCCCTCGATGAAGTAGGCCGTGCCGTCGTCGGGAAGCGCCGTGACCGGCGAGGTCGCGATCCCGTAGACGAGCACCGGCACCGCCACGGCGAGCCCCGCCCACGGACCCGCCGCGCCGACGTCGAAGAGCGCGTCGCGGGTGCGGATGCGCCCCCGCATCCGGATGACCGCGCCCATCGTGCCGAAGAGCATGAAGGGCATCGGGATGAAGTAGGGCGGTGAGATGTCCACGCCCCACCGCCGCCCGGCGACGTAATGGCCGAGCTCGTGACAGAGCAGGATCGCCATGAGCGGCACCGCGAAGTCCCAGCCCGTCCACAGCGCCTCGAGCGAGTCGACCGCCCGGTCCGCTCCGGCGTACAGCATCGAGAGAAACGTGAGCCCGAAGAGCAACGTCGCGCGCACCCATGCCGCGCGTCCGGGTGGGCCCGCCGGTCCCGGCTCCGGGGCATCGTCCGCATCGACCGGCTCGCTCACCGCGCCGCCCCGACGAGGGCTGCACGGAGGGCCGCGAGCTTCGTCGCGACCCGCGCGTCGATCGTCCCGAGCTCGCTCCGCACCACGCAGTCGCCGCGGGCCAGCGACGGATCGGACATCACCTCCACGTTCGGCGGCAGCGCCGCTCCACCGAGCGTCGCGGCGTCCTCTGGATGCAGCAGCACCGTGGCCCGGCGGGCGCGCCGCGCCCGCTCGAGCGTCGCCCGCACGAGGTCTGCGACGGCCCCCTGGCCGAGCGCCACGTGCGCCTCGACGATGCGCTCCGCCGCCGCGAGCGCGATCTCGACCAGCTCGGGCTCGGCCTTCGCGAGCAGGGCGTCCCGGGCCTTGGCCGCAGCGATCAGCTCGGCGGCCGCCTCGGCGCGGGCGTGCTCCTTCGCTTGCTCGGCGATCCGTCCGGCCTCGGCCTCGGCCTGCTCGCGCGTTCGCGCGGCCTTCGTTCGCGCCTGCTCGAGGATCCGCTCGGCCTCGGCCTTCGCGTCCACCACGCTCCGCCGGACCACGGTCGCCCCCGATCGGATCACCCGGGCCACGCGGCCTCCAGCTCGGCGATCTCGCTCGCCGCGCGCGCCTCGGGGCTCGGTCCGGCGCTCCGCAGCAACATCGCCTTGAGGCCCGGCGCCGCGCTCCACCCCGGGCGATGTCGCGGGACGGCAGCGAGCCACGCGGCGCCCCGCTCCCGCGGCACCTCGGTCGCGAGGACCGCGAGGACCCTTCGGCTCTCGAGCCGCCCTTGGACCGGGAGCGCCCTCGCATCGCTCGCGACGCGCCGGACTGCGCCCTCTCGGTCCGTGTCGAGCGCGGCCCGGACCGCCCGCGCATAGCGCTCGAGCCGCCCCTCGAGCCCCGGTGCGAGCGCTGGCTTCACCGCGCCGAGCCCGGCATCGCCATGCAGCAGCGCCGCGAGCACGAAGCCCGCCTCGAAGCCGTCGTTCACCTGCGCCTCCTACCCAAGATTGCAGCGGCTCGCCAGCGCTCGGGCGGGGGCTTCGTCGCAGGACCGCCGCTGCGATGGGACCCTCGCGCCGAGCGGCATCGCGTTTCACCGCCACCCACCGTCGTTCGATCAGAACTGCATGGTCTGGATCAGGGTCGTGCCGCCCTCCTGGTAGATCGACACGGAGACCGTCGCGCCCCGCGTCGCGGTGAAGCGCCGCGCCTCCGGTCCCGCCTCGCTCTCCGTGGCCGTCCAGCCCGCCTCCCGCAGCGCGGCGTGGTAGCGCGCGTCGAGTTCGGCGGCGGGGCTCCCCGCGTAGGCGAGGATCCCCACCCGCACCGGCCCCGAGGGCGGCGCCGCCATCGGCGTTCCTCCGGGCAGCACCGGAAAGCCCTCCGGCCACCCCGCGGGCGCCGCCGACGGAGCGGCCGTGCCCGCTCCGGCAGGCGCGCCGGTCCCGCCCGGCGGCAGGCCCGCCGCCGCGCCCGCGGCGAGCCCCGCGGCGACCGCGCCGAGCGCCGCGTTCAGGCAGCTCTCGAAGATCATGCAGGTCGGCTGGCTCATGCACGCGTATGCCTGCGGCGGCAGCGTCGCGTACGAGTGACCGACGGAGCAGGCCTGCGCGCAGTCGGCCGTCTCCGGCGAGCGCGGCGCGCCGCCGAGCTCCATGCACTGCCCCGCGCGCTCGCACAGCTGCAGACACGTCGCCATGGAGGCCCCGGCGGACGCTCCGATCGGCGGGGTGACGACCGGCGGCGCGACGATCGGCGGCGTGACGACGGGCGGCGCGACGACGGGCGGGGTGACGACCGGCGGCGTCGCCGGTGCGCCCGACGTCCAGCAGCAACCCGCGGCGAGCAAGACGATGGCTGCAGCTCTCACGATCGTGGCTCCTGGTTCAGCGCGCCGAGCGCGTCGTAGGCCGCGTACTTGTAGGACTCGGCCAGGGTGGGGTAGTTGAAGACCATCTCGATGAACGCATCGAGCCGCCCGCCGAGGTGCATCACGGCCTGACCGATGTGCACCAGCTCCGAGGCCCGCTCGCCGATCACGTGCACCCCGATCACCCGCCGCGTGCCCCGGTGCACGACGAGCTTCGTCATCCCCTCGAGGTCGCCCTGGATCAGGCCCCGCGCGTTGTCGGCGTACATCGCGCGGCCGACCACGTAGTCGATCGTGCGCGCCCGGCAGCTCTCCTCGGTCTCGCCCACGCAGCTGACCTCGGGGATGGTGTAGATGCCGTAGGGAAGGGTGTCGCCCACCGCCTGCTTGTAGTCGATCCCGAACATGTGGCAGACCGCCACCCGCGCCTGCTCCATCGACACCGAGGCCAGCGCCGGAAACCCGATCACGTCGCCCGCCGCGTACACGTTCGGCGCGCTCGTGCGGTACGAGCCATCCACCGGGATGCCTCCGCGCTCATCGGGCCGCACGCCGATCGCGTCGAGGTTCAGCCCCGCGCTGCGTCCGATCCGCCCGGCAGCGAAGAGGAGCTGCTCGCACTCGAGCATTTCGCCGCTCGCAAGCTCGCAGCGAAGCCGCCCGTCCGGTCCGCGCCGCACGCTGCCCCAGCGGTGCCCTTTCTTGATCTCGACGCCCAGCTTCGCCATCGACGCCTCGAGCCGCCGCCCGATCTCGAAGTCGAGGAAGGGCAGGAACTGGGTCTTGGCCTCGACGAGGACGACCTTCACCCCGAGCGCCGCGAACATGCAGGCGTACTCGCAGCCGATCACCCCGGCCCCGAGCACGACCAAGCGCTCGGGCAGCCGCTCGAGCGAGAGCACTTCGTCCGAGTCGTGCACGTCCGGCTCGGAGATCGGCACCTCCGGCGGGCTCCGCGGCACCGAGCCGGTCGCGACGAGCACGAACCGCGCGCTCACCTCGCGCACGCCCTCGGCGCCCGCGATCTGCACCGTGTGTGCGTCGACGAAGCGTCCCGCTCCCTGGACCAGCTCGACGCCGTGCTTGGCGAGGTTCGCTCGGATGCGGAGGGACTCGTGGGCCGCGATCGCGTCCTTGCGCGCGATGAGCCGCGGCACCGCCGCGTGCGCGTCCTCGAGCTGCACCGAGACGCCGTACAGCTCCCGCTGCCGGTAGCCCGAGAGGTAGATGGCCGTCTCGCGCAGGGTCTTGCTGGGCAACGTGCCGGTGTGCACCGCCGCGCCGCCCGGCTCCGGCGCCGCTTCGACGACCAGGACCCGATGTCCGAAGTAGGCCGCCTGGGCGGCGCCCCGCTCCCCCGCCGGGCCGCAGCCGAGCACCACCAGGTCGTAGTCGAATCGTCGTTCCACGAAGAAGGAGGGTACACGACCTCAAGTCCGCTCTGGACCGTCCGATGGTCCGCCCGTGCGGGTGTCCTCCAGCGCCAGTTCCGGCATGTTCGCCTCGATGACCGAGCTCGCGGTCACCGCGTCGAACGTCGCGAACTTGAACACCCCGGGCTACTCGCCCGCCCGCGTCGTGCGCTCGGCCGTCCGCGAGGGCGGGGTGTCGGTCCGGGTCGAGGCCCCGCCGATGAGCACCGCGATCCTCTCGGGGACCGACCTCGTCAACGAGACGATCAACCTCATCTCGGCGCAGCGCTCGTTCCAGGCCAACCTCGTCGTCCTCAACGCCGAGCAAGAGATGAGCGCCTCGCTCGTCCGCCTCAAGCGCTGAACGACCTGCACCGTTCGCCGAGGCGTCGACGTCTCAGGCTCATTCCCGGATGTAGTCGAGCCGCACCGGCACGGCCCCGCCGAGCCGGTCCCCACGCACCGTCCCGTCCGCGTGCAGGGTCCGCCCGTCCGGTTCGGTCGAGAGCAGCACCGTCAGCGTCCCGTTTTCTCCGACGAAATGCTGCTCGAGCCATCCGCCGTGCAGGCGGTGGGTGACCGGCACGGTCCGGCCGTCGGCCGAGGTGACCGTGGTGCTGCCGCCGATCGGCGCCGCCATCGTCACGGTGCGCTCGCCCTCGTAGGTCACCTGCACCGCGCCGGCCGGGTCCGCCGGCACCGCGACCGTGATCCGGCGCGGGATGCCCAGGCGCTCTTCGATCCGGTCGCGCACGAGGTCCTGCACGAAGTACGGGAGCATCGCGATCTGTGGCTCGAACGCCGCGAGCACCCGCGCGCGGCCCGACTCGACGGCTCCGTCGAGGACGAACGAGCCGCTCAGGATCGGCGGCGCCCCGGTGGCCTGGGCCCCGCTGGCCCCGGGGATCGAGGCCGCAGCGAGCACGAGCGACACGAGCAGCCACACACGCATGCACCGAGGGTAGCCGAGCGCGGCCGGCGAAGAAACACACCTCCGTGATTTCCTCGCACGGTTTCTCTTTACACTCCGGAGCGTTTTCCCCACACTCGCTGCGCCTTTCCGCGGCGCGCAAACTTCTTCGCGCCCCTTCCGGCCCCTGGAGACCGCATGGCGAAGGACACGCTCACCGTCACCGACAACCGCACCGGCAAGACCTACGAGCTGCCGATCACGAACGGGACCATCAAGGCGATGGACCTTCGCCAGATGAAGGCGGACCCCCAGGACTTCGGCCTCATGGCCTACGACCCGGCGTTCACGAACACCGCGTCCACCTCGTCGAAGATCACCTACATCGACGGCGACGCCGGCATCCTCTGGTACCGCGGCTACCCGATCGAAGAGCTTGCCGAGCGCGCCTCGTTCCTCGAGGTCGTCTACCTGCTGATGAACGGCGAGCTGCCGAACGCCAAGCAGCTCGGCGAGTTCCAGGGGCTCGTCACGATGCACACGATGGTGCACGAGAACATGCGGGAGTTCATCGACGGCTTCCGCTACGACGCGCACCCGATGGGCATCCTGATCAGCACGGTCAGCGCCCTCTCCACCTTCTACCCCGAGGCGAAGAACGTCGGCGATGCCGACAACCGGCGCCTTCAGATGGTGCGGCTCCTCGCGAAGGTGCCGACCCTCGCCGCCTATGCCTACCGCCACCGCCGCGGCCTGCCGGTCGTCTACCCCGACAACGACCTCAGCTACGCCGGCAACTTCCTGAACATGATGTTCAAGATGACCGAGCAGAAGTACCGGCCGAACCCCGCGGTCGAGAAGGCGCTCGACGTCCTCTTCACCCTGCATGCGGACCACGAGCAGAACTGCTCGGCGAACGCGATGCGGAGCGTCGGCTCCTCGCGCGCCGATCCGTACTCCTCGCTCGCCGCGGCGGCGGCCGCCCTCTACGGGCCGCTGCACGGCGGCGCGAACGAGGAGGTCATCCACATGCTCCAGAAGATCGGGTCGGTCTCGAAGATCCCCGAGTTCATCAAGAGCGTGAAGGAGGGCGAGGGCCGGCTCATGGGCTTCGGCCACCGCGTCTACAAGAACTACGATCCGCGGGCGAAGATCATCAAGAAGCTCGCCGACGAGGTCTTCGACGCGATCGGCAAGAACCCGCTCATCGACATCGCCGTCGAGCTCGAGCGGATCGCGCTCTCCGACGAGTACTTCATCAAGCGCAAGCTGTACCCGAACGTCGACTTCTACTCGGGCCTCATCTACCAGGCGATGGGCCTGCCGATGGACATCTACACGGTCCTCTTCGCGATCGGCCGCACCCCGGGCTGGCTCTCGCAGTGGGAGGAGTTGCTCATCGACCCGGAGCAGAAGATCGCGCGTCCGCGCCAGGTGTACCTCGGCCACCAGAAGCGCGACTTCATTCCGATCGATCGGCGCTGATCGTTCGAGCATTCCGGGCTTGACGAGGCTCGGCGAACCAGGGACAACACCCCTCGCCGAGCCCTGTACCAACCCCTGGAGGGTGCTCCGGCAAGAACGGGTCGACCTCGGTCGACGCTGACTCCCGGGCACGGTGACCCCGGCGCCCACGACGACCAAGGCCCCGCTCCTCGAGCGAGGCCCGGAAGGACGAACTCCGAGAATGCAGCCGCGCTGGACGTGGCGCCATTGGGTCCTCGGTGGCCTCGTGGTGCTCGGTGGGATGGGAGCGACCCAGCTCGCAGCCCAGGCGTGCGTGCTCGTCGACGACGGGCCGCCGCGCCTGTTGGGGCTTCGGCTTGGGGCGACCCCTGATGACGTTCGCGCACGGTTTGCGTCGGAGTCGTTCCGGACCGAGCTCGGAGAGGACGTCGCCCTCGTTGCGGAGTCGCCGCTCGAGGCGGGCGTGCTGCCAGGTGCCCGCTTCGAATTCCACGACGGCCAGCTGGTCGCGCTGCGCCTCCGGCTCGCCGACTCCCACCCCGAGTTCGCCGGGCAGGCGCTTCTCCGATCTGCCCAGACCTTGCTCCACCGCGAGCCCGAGCCCGACGGCACGGTTTCGGTGGTGCTCTTGTCCCGCACCTGCCCGACCCACCGCGACGAGGCCCTCCGCCTCGCGGCGGAAGATTCCTCAGCCCTTCCTTGAAGTGCGGCAGAACGCCGCGTATAAGGCGGCCGCTTCGCGGCCTTCGCTCGTCCCCCTGAGCCCGCCGCAACCGAGCGCGACATGCAAATATTCCCTCGGACACTCAACTACCTTCCCCTCGTCGCGGCGCTCGTGCTCGCGGCAGGAGGGGGAGGCGTGACCTTCGTCGTCACGTACTACTTCTCGCCGTGGAACACGCAGGTCGGCTACGCGCCGATCCAGCCCGTTCCGTTCAGCCACCGCCTGCACGCAGGCGAGCTCGGCATGGACTGTCGGTACTGCCACGCGAACGTGGAGCGCAGCTACGAGGCGATGATCCCGTCGACGCAGACCTGCATGGGCTGCCACGCGGTCGTCCGCTCGGACTCCGCGGCCCTCGCGCCCGTGCGGGAGAGCTGGGAGTCGGGCGATCCGGTCCACTGGGTGCGGGTGCACAACGTGCCCGACCACGTGTACTTCGATCACTCCGCGCACCTCTCGGCCGGTGTCGGCTGCGTGAGCTGCCATGGGCGGATCGACACGATGGAGGTCGTGCGGCAGGACCAGCCGCTCTCCATGGCGTGGTGCCTCGACTGCCACCGCGCCCCCGAAGAGAACCTCCGGCCGGTGTCGGAGATCACGAACATGGCCTGGGAGCGCCCCGAGGGCGTGACCGCCGAGGCGTTCGCTGCGTCGCTCGTCGAGGATGGCCAGCGCTACGTCCTTCCTCCCGAGAACTGCGGAGGGTGCCACCGATGACCAAGAGGCCTGACATCTCCCCCCGCACCGCCCCGAAGACCGCCGCGCCGATCTGGCGCAGCCTCGACGAGAAGGTCCGCGCGCCCGAAGCGCGGGCCGAGCTCGCCGCGGTCGAGACCGGCGTCCAGCCCCACCTCGTGACCCTCGGCAGCAAGCCGCGGCAGAAGGACGGAGGGCTCGGACGCCGCAGCTTCCTCGCCGCCGGCTCCGCCCTGGGCCTCGCGGGCTGCCTCCGCCGCCCGGCCGAGGAGATCCTGCCCTACACGCGCACGCCCGAGTACGCGCTCCCCGGCATCGCGCTCCACTACGCCACCGCGCTCTCGCACAACGGCGAGTCGCTCGGGGTCGTCGTCGAGCAGCACGAGGGCCGTCCGACGAAGATCGAGGGCAACGCGCTGCATGCGGCGAGCAACCCCGGCGCGGCCGAAGGGGCGGCGTGGGGCGGCTCCGACGTCCACACTCAGGCCACGATCCTCCGGCTCTACGACGACGATCGCAGCGGCGCCGTGCGCCGGGGCGAGACCGAGTCGACTTGGGACGCGTTCGACGAGGCCCTCGAGGAGCGGCTCGGCGAGCGCGGCGACGGCGTCCGCGTGCTCACGGCGCCCATCAGCTCGCCCACGATGCTCCGGCTCAAGGGGCGGATCCTCGCCCGCTACCCGGGGATTCGCTTCCACGCGTGGACGCCGGTGAACGACGACACCGTCCGCGAGGGCGCCAAGCTCGCCTTCGGCGATCGCGCCCGCCCGATCATCGACTACGCGCGGCCTCGCGCCATCGTCTCGATCGACTGTGACTTCCTCGGCACCGAGCCCGGCTCGGTGCGCAGCGCGCGGCTCTTCGCTCGGGGTCGTCGGCTCACCCGCCCGAGCGATCCGATGTCGCGGCTCTACCAGGTCGAGAGCACGCTCTCGGTCACCGGCTGCAACGCCGATCACCGCCTCCGCCTCAAGCCCTCCGAGATCGAGGGCTACCTCCGCGCCCTCGCCCGCACGTTGATCACGCAGGGCGTCACGCTCGGCGGCATCGCCGGCGCACTCGGCGATGGCGGTCCCGAGGTTCCCACGGCCTGGCTCGAGGCGGTCGCCCGCGACTTGCTCGCGAACCGCGGCCGCGCGGTCGTCGTGGTCGGCCAGCGGCAGCCCGCCCGCGTGCATGCCCTCGCCCATGCGCTCAACGAGGCGCTCGGCGCCTACGACACCATCGTGCAGTTCGCCCCGGCTCCCGACGAGGGCGAGAACGAGATGGTGAGCGACCTGCGCACGCTCGCCGACGACATGCGCGGCGGCTCGGTGAGCACGCTGCTCGTGCTCGGCGGCAACCCGGTGCTCGACGCGCCGGCCGATCTCGACTTCGCGGGCGCGCTCGGCAGCGTCGAGTGCAGCATCCACCTCTCGAGCCACCTCGACGAGACCTCGCGCGTGAGCACCTGGCACCTGCCGATGGCGCACGAGCTCGAGAGCTGGAGCGACCACCGCTCCATCGACGGCACCCTCGCCCTGCAGCAGCCGCTCATCGCGCCGCTCAAGGGCGGCCGAAACGCGACCGACCTGCTTGGCCTCGTCGCGCTGGGCGCAGGCGCGAACTGGCGGGCCTACCACCAGGTCCGCCAGACCTTCGTCGACCTCGTCGGCGAGCTCGACTTCGATCGTGCGTGGCGGCAGGCGCTGCACCGCGGCGTGATCGCCTCGAGCGCCTCGAACGCTCGGCTCGACCTCTCGTTCGGTGTCGAGGCGGGCGACGTCGCGGCCGCGCTCGGTGCGGCCCCGGCACCCGCCGAAGGCTGGCAGGTCGTCTTCGCCCCGGACCTGAAGGTCTGGGACGGCAGCTACTTGAACCACCCGTGGCTGCTCGAGCTTCCGGATCCGATCACGAAGCTCACCTGGGACAACGCGGCGCTCGTGTCGCCCGCGTCGGCGACCGCGCTCGGCGTCGTGAACGGGGATCACGTCCGCGTGAGCATCGGCGAGCGCTCGGTCGAGCTGCCTGCGATCGTGTGCCCCGGTCACGCCGACGAGGTCGTGACCCTCACGCTCGGCTGGGGACGCGAGCACGGCGGCTCCATCGGCGCCGGTTGCGGCACGAACGTGTACCCGCTCCGCGCGAGCGACGGCCTCGGCTTCGCGACGGGTGCGACCGTCGCCCGCGGCGCAGGCCACACCCGCTTGGCGATCACCCAGGAGCACCACTCCATGGACGTCGATCCGTGGGTGCCCGGCGTGGGCAACTTCGACCAGCCCGAGCGGCCCGCTGCCATCGTCGCGACGCTGGCCGAGTACGAAGCCCAGCCGGACTTCACGCAGTGGCGCGAGCCCGACCTCTCGACCGGCCCGCTCTGGGAGCAGGTCGACTACACCGCGCCGCACCCGCCCGCCGTCGGCGGTCGCAGCTACTCGCTGGTCCGCGAGGGCCGCGAGGCCCCCGAAGGTGCGCCGCCGCGGCACGCCTGGGGCATGGTCATCGATCTCACGACCTGCACGGGCTGCAGCGCCTGCATCGTCGCCTGCCACGCGGAGAACAACGTCGCGACGGTGGGCCGCGAGCAGGTGCTCCGTGGCCGTGAGATGCACTGGCTCCGCCTCGACCGCTACTTCATCGGCGAGGACACCGGCAACCCCGCGGTGGCGTTCCAGCCGGTCGGCTGCCAGCAGTGCGAAGAGGCCCCCTGCGAGAACGTGTGCCCGGTGAACGCCACCGAGCACAGCCCCGAGGGCATCAACGAGATGGCCTACAACCGCTGCATCGGCACGCGGTACTGCATGAACAACTGCCCGTACAAGGTCCGGCGGTTCAACTACCTCGCCTACATGGCGGACCCGACCGAGCTGCAGCGCATGCAGTTCAACCCGAACGTCAGCGTCCGGATGCGCGGCGTCATGGAGAAGTGCAACTACTGCATCCAGCGCATCCAGGCGGCCCGGATCGCTGCGCACAACGACGACAACCGCCGCCTTCGTGACGGCGACGTCCAGGTCGCCTGCGCGCAGGCGTGCCCCAGCGAGGCGATCGTCTTCGGCGACCTGAACGACGCGGAATCGCGCGTCGCGCGGGCTGCCGCGATGGACCGGCACTACAGCCTGCTCGGCAACGTCGGCACCCAGCCGCGCACCCGTTACCTCGGTCGCGTCCGCAACGTGAACAGCGAGATGGAGAGCTGACATGGCCCACACGCCCATCGCAGAGCTCGGCGAAGGCTACCTGGCAGCGAAGGGGACCTCCTTCGCCGACGTGACCGAGCAGGTCAGCCGGGTCACGGAGAACAAGGCCCCGCGCGGCTGGTGGGTGATGTTCATCGCCGCGGTGAGCATCACCGGCCTGCTCGGCCTGACCCTCGGCTACCTCCTCTGGTTCGGCATCGGCACCTGGGGCAACAACAGCCCGGTCGGCTGGGCCTGGGACATCACCAACTTCGTGTGGTGGATCGGCATCGGCCACGCCGGAACGCTGATCTCCGCCGTCCTGCACCTCTTCCGGCAGTACTGGCGGACGGCGATCAACCGCTTCGCCGAGGCGATGACGATCTTCGCCGTCATCTGCGCGCTGATGTTCCCGACGATCCACACGGGTCGCCCCTGGCACATCTACTACCCGCTGCCGATCCCGAACGCGATGAACCTCTGGCCGAACTTCAAGTCGCCCCTGCTCTGGGACGTCTTCGCGGTCAGCACCTACTTCACGGTCTCGCTGCTGTTCTGGTACGTGGGCCTCATCCCCGACCTCGCGACCCTGCGCGATCGGGCCAGCCAGCGCCTCCGCGCCCTCGGGACCCGGGTGCTCGAGAACGGTCCGCCGCAAACGGCGCTCGAACTCCGCGCTGCGATCTACGGCGGCCTCGCGCTCGGCTGGCGCAGCTCGCACCGCCACTGGCAGCACTACGAGCGCGCCTACCTCATCCTCGCCGCCATCTCGACGCCCCTCGTGCTCTCCGTGCACTCGGTCGTTTCGTTCGACTTCGCGACCTCGGTCGAGCCCGGCTGGCACACCACGATCTTCCCGCCCTACTTCGTCGCGGGCGCCGTGTTCTCCGGCTTCGCGATGGTCATGACGCTGCTCCTCATCGCGCGGACGGCGTTCAAGCTCCACGATCTCGTGCAGCTGCGGCACCTCGAGCTGATGAACAAGATCATGCTCTGCACGGGCACGATCGTCGGCTACGCGTACTCGATGGAGTTCTTCATCGCCTGGTACTCGGGCAACCCCTACGAGCGCTACTGCTTCATCAACCGGGCGTTCGGCGATTACTGGTGGGCCTACTGGTCGATGATCACCTGCAACGTGCTGGTGCCGCAGACCTTCTGGTTCCGCTCGGCACGCACGAGCATCCCGTGGATGTTCATCGCGTCGATCCTCATCAACATCGGCATGTGGTTCGAGCGCTTCGTCATCATCGTGACGACGCTGCACCGCGACTACCTCCCGAGCTCGTGGGGCAACTTCAGCCCGACGATCGTCGACGTCCTCATCTACGTCGGCTCGCTCGGTCTGTTCTTCACCCTCTTCCTCCTCTTCATCCGGTGGGTGCCGATGATCGCGATCGCCGAGGTGAAGATGGTGCTGCCGCAGGCGGATCCCCACCATGGCGAGCACCACGGCGAGCACGAGGAGGAGCACCACGAGGGCGAGGCCGCTGCGGCGCTCGCGACGAAGGAGGCCTGAGCGATGGCCAACCACGAACACGCCGATCCGCCCGCGGCTGCCGCCAAGCAGAAGCGCCCCATCCTCTACGTCGCGGAGTTCGAGACGCCCGGGCAGGTCATGCACGCAGCCGAGAAGGTGCGCGACGCCGGCTATGCCCGGTGGGACGTCCACACGCCATTCCCGGTCCACGGGATGGACAAGGCGATGGGCCTCTCGGACTCCATCCTCGGCTGGATCGTCCTGCTCTGCGGCCTCACCGGCTGCACCGTGGCGTTCCTCCTGATCTGGTTCACGAACGGCTACGACTACCCCATCGTCATCGGCGGCAAGCCCCCGTTCTCGCTGCCGTCCATGGTGCCGGTGATGTTCGAGCTGACCATCCTGCTCTCGGCGTTCGGGACGGTGCTCGGGATGTTCGGGCTCAACCAGCTTCCCCGCCACCACCACCCCATCTTCTACTCGGAGCGCTTCGAGCGCGCGACGGACGACCGGTTCTTCATCTCCATCGAGGCCGGTGACGCGAAGTTCGATCTCGAGGGAACGCGGACGCTCCTCGAGGCGTGCCAGCCGGTCAGCCTCGAGCTGATCCAGGAGGAAGTGTGATGCTCTCCCAGCGGATGCTGGCGCTCGCCGTGCTCGCCCTGGCCCTGATGGGCTGCCGCGGCGGCACCTCGACCGAGCCGCCGATCGTGCCCTTCCGCGGCATGCACGAGATGCCGCGCTATGACGCGCAGGAGTACGCGCTCTACTTCGCCGACGATCACCGCGCGATGCGCCCGGTGGTCGAGGGCACCTTGCCCCGCGAGGCGGAGACCGACCTCGCGGTGAGCGAGGGGCTCGACGAACGTGGCGAGTTCGTCGAGACCATCCCCGCGGCCGTGGTGGACCGCATGGGCGGCATGGGCGATCTGCTCGACCGCGGGCAGGCCCGCTTTGGGATCTACTGCGCGCCCTGCCACGGGCTCGCGGGCGACGGGCGCGGCCCGGTGTCCCGGCGTGCCGAGCGCATCGGGGCGACCTTCGCCGCCGTGAACCTGATGGACCCGCTCTACCTCCACATTCCGGACGGGCGGCTCTTCCTCACCATCTCGAACGGTGTACGGACGATGCCGGCGTACCGGGCTCAGATCCCGACCGACGACCGCTGGGCCATCGTGGCCTACGTCCGCGCCCTGCAGTTGCACGCCGCCGATCCCGCGGCGGCTGCGGCGGATGGAGACGGCGACGCGATCCAGGCGTGGGCCGATGCGTGCGCGGACCAGGCCGAGGACCTCGACGGCTTCGCGGATGCCGACGGCTGCCCCGAGGACGACAACGACCAGGACGGTCTCGCCGACGGTGTCGACGCGTGCCCGATCGCGCCTGGCGCGGGCGGATGCCCGAGCCTCATCCGGGCCGACGCCTCGGGGCTGACGCTGCTCGAACCCCTGCGCTTCGCCACCGGGTCGACCCGGCTGACCGGCCGCTCGGAGGCCGTGCTCGCCGAGGTCGGCGCGTTCCTGGCCGCGAACCCCGACCTCCGGGTGGCGGTCGAGGGCCACACCGACGATCGTGGCGACCCGGCGGTGAACCGGCGCCTCAGCGAACGCCGGGCGACCGCGGTCGTCGACTGGCTCGTCGACCACGAGATCCCGGTTTGGCGGCTCAACGCGCGGGGCTGGGGCTCTGAGCGGGCCGCCGCCGACAACGCCACCGCGACCGGACGGGCCGCAAACCGTCGCATCGAGTTCCGCATCGCGAGCGGGAGCTGACCATGGCCGATTCCAAGAAGCCCACGGCCTCCGAGAAGGCCCACGAGACGGCGGGCGCGAAGCCCGCCGGCAAGTCCGACTACCGCATTCCCGCGACCGGCGGCTGGGCTGGCGCGTGGCGCATCGCCGTGGCCCTCGGTGCGGTGGGTGTGCTGGGCAGCGCGCTCGCGTGGAGTTCCGATCCGCGCCGCTTCGCCTTCTCCTGGCTCTTCGCGTTCATGTGCGGCCTGGCGATCGCGCTTGGCTCGCTCTTCTTCGTGATCATCCAGCAGCTCACGAAGGCCGGCTGGAGTGCGTCGCTCCGGCGGGTGCCCGAGATGTTCGCCGCGGGCCTGCCGGTCTTCGCGATCCTCTTCGTGCCGGTCTGGCTTGGCATGGACCACCTCTACCCGTGGGTGCACCACGCCCGCGAACACGCGGCGCACGAGGCGCTCGGGGGTGAAGATGCTGGCGAGGCGCACCCGGCCGAGGGCGGCGAGGCAGCTGGAGAGGGCGACGAGCATGGCCGCGCGCCGAGCTTCCTCGAGGTGAGCGCGGCGCTCGCCCAGGACCACGGCGATGAACACGGCGGTGGCGGCGCTCACGGGGAGGGTGGTCACGCGGGCGGCGCGCATCACACTCCCGAACACGCCGCCCACGAAGCCCTGATCGAGGCGAAGCTGGCGTTCCTCAACCCCGGCTTCTTCACGGTCCGCGCGCTCCTCTACTTCGTCGTGTGGATCGGCTTCGCCCTCTTCTACGTGCGGACCTCCCTCGAACAGGACAAGAGCAAGAGCCTCGAGTCGTCGCGGCGCATGAATTCGCTCGCGCCGCTCGGCATCATCCTCTTCTCGCTCACGCTCACGTTCGCCGCGTTCGACTGGATGATGTCGCTCGAGCCGGCGTGGTACTCGACGATTTTCGGCGTGCAGTACTTCGCGGTCTCGGCCGTCTCGAGCTTGGCGACCCTCGTCGTGACGCTCTTCGCGCTGCGTCAGTCGGGCGTGCTCGGCGAGGCGGTTCACACCGAGCACTTCCACGACGTCGGCAAGCTGCTCTTCGGCTTCCTCGTGTTCTGGGCCTACATCACGTTCTCCCAGTTCATGCTGATCTGGTACGCGGGGATCCCCGAGGAGGCGACGTACTACCACCTCCGCGGTGCGGGCGGCTGGTGGACCTTCTCGCTCTTCCTCCTCGTGGCGCACTTCATTCTGCCCTTCTTCTTCCTCATCTCGAGGAACGTGAAGCGGAACATGACGTTCGTGGCCTTCGGCGCCGCGTGGCTGCTCGTGATGCACGTGCTCGAGTGCTACTGGCTCGTCATGCCTTACGCCTCGCCGCTTGGCGACGGTACGGCGGCCTTCGAGGTCCAGTGGATGGACTTTGCGGCGCTCTTCGCGGTGCTCGGCACCTATCTCGCGGCGGTCTTCTTCATGATGACCCGCGTCCCGCTCGTTCCCATCGGCGACCCGCGCCTGAGCCGCGGCCTGCATCACGAGGTGGTGTGACATGTCGAACATCGACGACGATCCCGGAGGACCGGCCGATCGGGTGAAGCCCGATACCTCGCCGCCAAGGAACCCTGCCATCGCGTTCTATTCGCTGCTCACTGTGGCGTCGCTCGTCGGCGTGAAGTTCGCCACCGACGCGTACCTCGAGAGCAACACCCGCGCCGTGCGCGCGGGCCACATCGACTCTTCCGTGGCGCTCGAAGAGCTGTCCGCGTACCGGAGCGAGGCCGGCGCTGCGCTCGAGGGTGGTGAGTTGTCGATCGATGAGGCGATGGACCAGCTCGCCGAGCGCGGCCGCGCCGCCTTCGTGCAGATCCGCCCCACCAGCCATGACCGCAGCGACGCTGCACGGGTGGGCTGGTCTTCGATGAGCGTCGCCGCGCCGGAGCCCGCTCCGCGCGCGACCCGCACCGTGTTCACGCTCTCCGAGGAAGAGATGCCTCCGGTGGATCCCGAGGTGGAGGCGATCGAGGCCGGGCTGGTGGCCCCTCCGGAGGCTGCTCCGAACTGAGCCGCCATGAGGACCCTCTCCATCGCCCTCGCTCTGCTCGTCCCGCTCGCCGGCCCTGCCGACGTCGCGGCGCAGGCAGGCATCCGGCCGGTGATCCCGCCGGGCACCGGGGGTGAGGAGATGCTCCTTCGCGGGGTGGGTGTGGACGAGGCGCTCGACGCGCCCGTGCCCCTCGACGCGACCTTCCTCGACCACGAGGGACGCGCGGTGCGCCTCGGCGACGTCGTGGACGGAACGCGGCCCGTGCTGCTGCACTTCGTCTACCACTCCTGCGCCATCATCTGCGAGAACAGCCTCAACGCGATGGCGGTGATGCTCGCGGGCCAGACCTGGACGGTGGGCGTCGAGTACGACGTCGTCACGATCAGCATGGACCACCGTGACGGGCCGGCGGAGTCGGCCCTGGCGCGGGGCCGCGTGCTGGCTCGGTATCCGCGGACCGAGGCAGAGGCCGGCTGGCATTTCCTCACCGGCACCGAGGCGGAGATACGGCGGGTGGCCGATGCGATCGGCTACCGGTTCCGCTGGGACGACGCGACCCAGCAGTTCGCGCATCCAGCGGTGGTGACACTGCTCCAGAGCTCGGGGCGGATCGCTCGCTATCTCTACGGCCTCGAACTGTCGCCCACCGACGTCAGGCTCGGGCTCATCGAGGCGGCGGGCGACCGGACCGTGTCGAGCGCCGGGGGCTGGGTCGACGGCGTCGTCGACACGGCGCTGCTCTACTGCTTTCGCTGGGATCAGCACGAGAGCCGCTACGTGCTGTTCGCGTGGAACATCATGCGGGGAGGGGGCCTCTTGACCTTCCTCGCCCTTGGCTCCTTCCTGCTCTTCCACTGGCGTCGTGAGCGGCGCCGCGAGGCCTCGAAGGGAGCCTCGCCCTTGAATCCCCCCCTCACCGCCCGCTCCGCGAGCTGATCGAGGAACCCCATGGACCCGAATTTCCTGCCCTCCAGCCAGCTGCCTCCCGCCCTCTCGACGTGGGCGTCCGGCGTCGACGACATCTTCTATTTCATCTTCTGGGTGAGCGTCGTCTTCTTCGTCGGCATCGTCGGCGCGATGCTCTTCTTCATGGTGAAGTACCGACGCCGGCCGGGGGTGAAGGCCGAGCCGACGGGTCACCACAACGCCCTCGAGCTGGTCTGGACGTTCTCGCCGCTGATCCTGCTCTTCGTGATGTTCCACTGGGGCTACACGCACTACATCGAGGGCGCGATCGCGCCGGACGACGCGATCAACATCCGGGTCCGCGCGCGGCAGTGGGCGTGGTCCTTCGAGCATGCGAACGGTCTGCCCGAGGACGGCGTGCTCCACGTCCCTGCGGGTCGTCCCGTCCGATTGATCATGTCGTCGGAGGACGTGCTCCACTCGTTCTTCATCCCGGACTTCCGGGTGAAGCGCGACGCCGTGCCGGGCATGTTCACTTCGCTGTGGTTCAACGCGCTCGAGCGTCCCGACATCGACCTCGGTGACGTGTCGACGCCCGACGCATCGCGTGAGTGGTACCGCGCGCAGGTGTACTGCACCGAGTACTGCGGCGCCTCGGGGAGCTGGGACCGGAACTCCGGGCACGCGACGATGTACGCCGAGATCGTCGTGCAGCGTCCCGAGGACTACGAGGAGTTCCTCCGCACGCCGCCCCCGCTGTACTGCCCCGACGGCGTCGGCATCGCGCCCGACGACTGCGGCATGGCAGACGCGGGGCGCCGGCTCTTCGCCGCCAACCAGAAGGGCTGCGCCGCCTGCCACCAGGTGGATCCCGCGGGTCCGAGCCTCGCTGGGCCGAACATGCACAGCGGCTTCTGGGGCCGCTCCGAGAACCTGACCTCGGGCGAGACCGTCACGATCGATGAGGAGTACGTCCGCGACTCCATTCGCAACCCGCGCGCTCGCGTCGTCGCCGGCTACGAGCCCGTCATGCCCTCCATCCGCATGAGCGACGCCGAGCTCGACGCGCTCGTCGCCTATCTCCAGACCCTCTGAGGAACGCCATGGCCACCACGACCGCAGCGAACCCCGCCGCCGAGCCCCACGGTCATGCCGAGGAGCCGAGCTACATCGACGCCAAGCCCGGCTTCGCCTCCTGGCTCACCACCCTGGATCACAAGCGGATCGGGGTCATGTACCTCGCCGGCATCCTGACGATGTTCTTCGTCGGCGGCATCATGGCGATCCTCGTGCGCACGGAGCTCTGGGGTCCCGGCCGCACGATCATGGATCCGGACACCTACAACCAGGTGTTCACGCTGCACGGCGCGATCATGGTGTTCCTCTTCATCATCCCGTCGGTGCCGGCGGCGCTGGGAAACATCTTCCTGCCGCTGATGATCGGAGCAAAGGACGTCAGCTTCCCACGGCTGAACCTGCTCTCGTTCTACATCTACGTCTTCGGCGCGTGCTTCGGCGTGTACTCGATCGTCACCAACGCGGTCGACACCGGCTGGACGTTCTACACGCCGTACAGCACCCGGACCGACACCTCGGTCGTCACGATGACGACCGCCGCGTTCATCCTCGGCTTCTCGTCGATCCTGACCGGGGTGAACTTCATCGCCACCATCCACACGCTGCGAGCGCCCGGGCTGCACTGGAAGCGCCTGCCGCTCTTCGTGTGGGGCATGTACGCGACCAGCATCATCCAGGTGCTCGCCACGCCGGTGCTCGCGATCACGCTCTTCCTCCTGATCATGGAGAACGTGCTGACCCTGGGCATCTTCAACCCGCAGCTCGGCGGCGACCCGGTGCTCTTCCAGCACTTCTTCTGGTTCTACTCGCACCCGGCCGTCTACATCATGATCCTGCCGGGCATGGCGGTGGTGAACGAGATCATCGCCACCTTCAGCCGCCGCAAGATCTTCGGGTACATGTTCGTCGCGATGAGCTCGGTCGCGCTCGCGCTGATCGGCTTCCTCGTGTGGGGCCACCACATGTTCGTGGCGGGCATGAGTGAGTACGCGACCCTGGTCTTCTCGGCGCTCACCTTCCTCGTCGCGATCCCCTCGGGCGTGAAGGTGTTCAACTGGACCGCGACCCTCTACAAGGGTTCGATCTCGTTCGAGTCGCCGATGCTCTACGCCCTCGCGTTCCTCGTGCTCTTCACCATCGGCGGCCTCACGGGTCTCTTCCTCGGCACGCTCGCGGTCGACGTCCACCTGCACGACACGTACTTCGTCGTCGCGCACTTCCACTACGTCATGGTCGGAGGAACCGTGTTTGGGTTCCTGGGTGGCCTGCACTACTGGTGGCCGAAGATCTTCGGCAAGCTCTACGACGAGACCCTGGCGCGGATCGCCTTCGCGCTCGTCTTCATCGGCTTCAACACCACGTTCTTCCCGCAGTTCCTGCTCGGCTCGCATGGCATGCCGCGCCGGTACTACGACTACCTGCCGCATTTCCAGGGCCTGCATCAGGTCTCGACGATCGGCGCCTTCACGCTCTTCGCGGGCTTCCTCTTGATGGCGTTCATGTTCGCCCAGTCGCTCCGCAGCGGGCGGCGTTCTCCCCGCAACCCGTGGGGCTCGGCGGGCTACGAGTGGCAGACGGCGTCGCCTCCGATCGAGCACAACTTCCACGAGCAGCCGGTCATGGAGCGGGGGCCCTACGACTACCACCTCGCCACCGAGGCGGAGCTCTTCGCCGGGTATGATCACGAGCCGGGCGGCATCGCGAGCGGTGCTGTCCATGCGGTTGGCGGGCACGCCGCCGCCGCGCACGACCACGAAGAAGGCGGCAGCGCCGACGCCAAGAGCCGCGAAGAGGAAGAGTGATGGCCCACGCACACGCAGATCGCCCCGCCTGGCACCAGCACCACTTCCACAGCCCGCTCCAGCAGTTCGAGTCGGCGAAGCTCGGGATGTGGCTCTTCCTCGCGCAGGAGGTGCTCTTCTTCAGCGGGCTCTTCGTCGCCTACGGCGTCGTGCGGCTCGGCTACCCCGAGGCGTTCGCCGCTGGCGCGGCGCAGCTCAACGTTTGGATGGGCGGCGGAAACACGCTCGTCCTGCTGTTCTCGTCGCTGACCGCCGCGCTGGCCGTCCGCTCGGCCCAGCTGGGCGAGCGCAAGCAGACGAGCATGTACCTGTACGTGACCATCGCGTGCGCGTTCATGTTCATGTTCATCAAATACTTCGAGTACTCGGAGAAGTTCGCCCACGGGCTGCTCCCCGGGGAGTACTGGCACCCGCATCTCGAGCACGCGACGGCGCTCCTGCCCGCGCACACGCACGTCTTCTTCGGCATCTACTTCATGCTGACCGGGCTGCACGGCGTGCATGTCCTCATCGGCATCGGGGTGCTCGCCTGGATCGCGGTCCGGAACAACCGCGGTGAGTTCAGCAAGGACTACTGGACGCCGGTCGACCTCGCGGCGCTGTACTGGCACCTCGTCGACCTCGTCTGGATCTTCCTCTTCCCCCTCCTCTACCTCATCTGACGACCTTCGCCTCCGAGGCAGCCATGGCCCACGCCACCGAACACGACGATCACGGCCACGGACACGATGACGGCCAGGTGCACGTCCACGTCCACCCGGTCAGCTTCTACCTGAAGGTCTTCGGCGCGTTGATCGCGCTCACGGTCATCACCGTGCTCACCGCGAAGTACGTCGACCTCGACGGGATCTTCACGCCGGAAGCGCCAGCGGGGGCCGCGAGCGCGAACCTGATCCTCGCGATGGTGATCGCCACCGCGAAGGCGTCGCTGGTCTGCACGTTCTTCATGCACTTGAAGGACGACAACCGGTTCAACGTGCTGGTCTTCCTCGGCTCGCTCCTCTTCGTCGGTGTGTTCTTCGCCTACACGATGAACGACACGTCGCACCGCAACGACGGGGACCGCTTCCACGGCATCCACGTGCTGCCGTCCTCGGGAGAGCGTGCGCCGGGCGGGGTCGACCACCAGTTCACCTTCGAGGAGCCCGAGGAGGGCATCGAGCGCACGGAGACCTTCACGCCGCACGGCGCGGAGGGAGCGCATGCGGCTGAGGGTGAGCACGGCGCCGAAGGCGCTGCTGTAGAAGGCGCTGCTGCCGAGGGCGGGGGCCACTGACCGCTCCAGCACCACGGGCCGGGGCGTGGGCAGCGCTGGGTTTGGCGCTGCTTTCCGGGTGCCCGGAGCTTCCGCGCGAGCGGGTCGAGAGCCTTCCGGAGCGCCCGTATCCGGCCTGCGCCGAAGAGGAGGCGCAGGCGGTGTTCGAGCCTGGGCGGGGAGAGCTCCGGGCCGGGCCCGTGATGCGCGACGACTCGATCGTGGAGCGCTTCGAGGTAGCTGCGCGCGGCTGTCACGTCGTCTTCTCGATGCGTCAGGAGTGGGCGCTCGGTGCGACGGACATCGAGGTGGTGTACGACCGCGACCTGAATCCATTGCGGGTCTGGCGGCGTGCGACGGCGCCGGGCCCGATGCCGGTGGCCCGCAGGACCGATATCCGGCGCTATGACCTTCGCGGCGAGCGGGTGGAGATGCTCGACCGAGAGCAGGACGGGGAGGTCAGCCGCTTCCTCATCGGACGGGGTATCCCCCGGGTGGTGCTCGGCGCGGGCCGAGGGCTCGTGACCATGTGGCTGCGCCGGGCGCGGCTGGAGGTGGGCGGCCGCGTTCGGGAGCCGGTGCTCGACATCCGGCAGACCCCGGAGCGCATCCGCGACGTGACCTTGATGCGTCTCGAGGATCGCGATGACGCGGTCCTCGGTCGGGTGCGGGTCTACACGATCTATGGGCGCGAGCCGATCTACGCCGACGAGCAGGACACGGTGGTCGGCGACATGATGGGCCTTGTGCCGGCGCGGCTCGCCACCGTACCGCCGCCGCCGCCGCTCGAGTCGGATGGGCCGCCCGACCCTGCGCACACGCCCTGACGGGCCCTGCGGGGTGTGGCAGCTTCGCGCCATGCGGAGCGTGACCCTCCTGATGGCCTTTGCCGCGGCGTGCACCGGAGCCGGGCCGGTCGACGGTGGCGTGGGCGGCGCGGACGGCCCACCCGTCGACGCGGCAGGGCGCCCGGACGCTGGCTGCGACTGCGACGCTTCGGGGGACGCAGCGCGGCCCGACGGCGGGACGACCGACGCGGGCGGCTCGCGGATCGATGACATCGTCGCGCTCCTCGCGGCGTCCCCAGCCGACGTCGCGGCGATCGACGCGGCCCTGCACGACGTGGCCTGGTCGGACGGCTGGCCGCTGCGCGAGGGGCGGCGATGGCTCTTCGTCACGGAGCTCGCGACCTCCGACGCCGTGCACTGGGTCTCGGACCTCAACGCGTGGGACGCTGGATCGCATCCCGCCACGCGCTCCGCGACGGGCCGACATCACTGGGTCGTCGTCGAGGAGGCGACGTTCCTCAGTCCTCCCGAAGGCAGCAAATACAAGTGGGTGCTCGGAGCCTCCGAGTACTTGCCTCCCCTCGAGGCCACAGCCTACGGCTTCGATGCGTTCGGGCGCTTCGGGTGGGTGCGACCGCCGCCGAGCGCGCCGCATCTGGAGCAGTTCCCCGGGCTCGCGTCGGCGCACCTCGCGCTGCCGCGCACGCTGCGCGTGTACCTGCCGGCGGGCTTCGTCCCCCGTGGGCCCTCGGCCGCGCGCGCCCGCACGCTGCTCGTGCACGACGGACAGAACGTCTTTCACCCCGACGCGTTCTTCGGCGGCTGGCGGCTCGACGAGGCGCTCTCCGGTCCGGCGTTCTCCGACGTCGTGGTGCTGGCCATCGACAACGCCGCCGACCGCATGGACGCCTACACGCACGTCGCCGACGACATCGGTGCGGGCAGCCGAGTCGGTGGCCGCGCGGCGGCGTACCTCGCGCTCCTCGAGGACGAGGCGCTGCCGTTCCTCCGCGCGCGGTATGGCGTGGAGGCGCGCGGTGATTCGCTCGCGATGATGGGCAGCTCGCTCGGAGGGCTCGTGACGGCCTTCGCGGCGCTCGAGCGGCCGGAGCTGTTCGGCTGCGGCGCGGCGCTCTCGCCGACCCTCGGCTGGGGCTCCTTCGCGCCGGGCATGAGCGACGCGCTCGTGCAGCGCTGGCCGAGCCACGGCCGCGGCGCGACCGCGCTGTACCTCGACTCCGGGGGTGGGGTGGTCGGCGCCTGCGCCGATCTCGACGGCGATGGAGTCGAGGACGACGCCGACGACCGCGACAACTACTGCGTCACGGTCCAGCTGCGGGACCGCCTCGTGGACCTCGGCTACGCGTTCGGCGTCGATCTCGCGCACTGGCACGCGCCGGGCGCCGGGCACGACGAGGCGGCGTGGGCGGCGCGGGTGCCGCGGGCGCTCGCTGCGTGCAGCGCGATGGGCTGGGCGGCGCCGTGAGCGGGTGGCTCCGCGGCTCGACACGCTCGCGGGGCTGCCCGTAGCATGTTCGCGAGGATGCCCACTGAACGACCGAGCGTGATCGCGCGAGCGGCCCGACGCCGCAGCCTCCGCGAGGACGCGGTGAACTTGCCGAACCTCCTCACGATGCTGCGCATCGTGCTCATTCCGGTCGCGCTCTGGCTCATCGCCGATGGAACGCCCCGCTCCTCTTTCTGGGCCGGGATGGTCTACGCCGTCAGCGCGATCACCGACTTCCTCGACGGCTGGCTCGCGCGCCGCATGGGTCTCATCTCGGTGCTCGGGAAGTTCCTCGACCCGCTCGCGGACAAGCTGCTCGTCGTCTCGTCGCTCGTCGTCATGGTCGCGATGGGACACGTGCCGGCGTGGGTCGTCGTCCTGATCGTCGCACGCGAACTCTCCATCACGAGCCTCCGTGTCATCGCGATGAGCGAGGGAGTTCAGATCGCGGCGTCGCAGGGGGGCAAGGAGAAGGCCGCGCTCCAGATGGTCGCGGTGTGGATGCTGATGCTGCACCACAGCTACGATCTCGACCTCGCGTTCTTCGTGCTCCCCGAGGTGAGCTTCAACCAGGTCGGGCTCGTGCTTCTCTACGCGAGCTTGTTCTTCGCGATCACCAGCGCTGGGGAGTACATGAAGCTCTTCGTCGACGCGGTGGAGCAAAAGGAGAAGCGCGCGCAGGAGACAGAGGACGTGTCCTGATCCGGCGGCGCACGCCGCACCGGAGGCGAGGAGCCCGACGGCCGTCTCGGCCGCGCTCCACGCGGGACCGTCGGGCGCTTCTTCACGCCGCGGTTCCGTGCGATTCTCGTCCGCCGTGACCGTCCGTGTTCCCGTGCTCGCGCTCGTCGTCCTCCTCGCCGGCTGTGAGGCCGAACTCGCGGCGGGGCTGCCCGACGAGCAGGCGGGCGTGCTCGTCGTGGCGCTCGACGAGGCGGGGATCGCGTCCGGGCGTGCCCTCGACGGGGCGAGCGACCCGCCGCGCTACCGCGTCACCGTGGCTCCCGACGACGTCGCCGACGCGCTCGCCGTGATGCGGGCCGAGGGCCTGCCGCGGCAGGTGCCGCCAGGGCTCGCCGAGACCTTCGGCGAGGGCAGCCTCGTGCCGACGCCGACCGAGGAGCGCGCGCGGCTCGCGGCAGCCCTGTCGGGCGAGCTCGCGCGCTCGATCGAGGAGATCGACGGAGTGCTGCTCGCACGGGTGCACCTCGCGCTGCCCGAGCCGCTCACGCTGTCGCTCGACACGCCACCGCCCGAGCCGCGGGCCTCGGTCCTCATCCGTTACCGTGGGGAGGTGGCGCCCTACGACGAGGGCGCCGTGCGGCGGCTCGTCGCGGGGGCGATCGAGCATCTGTCGGAAGCGAACGTGGCGATCGTGGGGGTGCGCTCCGCGCCGCGTCCGGAGCTCGAGCGGCGACTTGCGCAGATCGGTCCCATCGCGGTCACCCGGGGCTCCGCCAGCACGCTGAAGGTGGTTCTCGGCGCTTCGTTCGCGCTGAACGTGCTCGTCGTGCTCGCGCTCGTGGTGGTCGTTCGGCGGCGGGCCGCGGTGCCGGTCGAAGAGCCGGCGAAGAAGTGACGGGGAAGGGCATGACCGGAACGTCGGCAGGCGCGCTCTACGAGCCGGAGATCGATCTCTTCTTCCGGCCCGAGATGGCGCTCGAGAAGGATCCGCGGGAGAACGAGTCGCGTAGCCCCTCGAAGCCGGGGCGCTTCGTCGCGCACGTCGCGGGGTTGCCGCTCGGATCGCATCTGCGCCGCGTTCCGTTCGAGCCCCTTCGGCCCGACGACTTCCTGATCGCGCACGAGCCCGCCTACGTGGAGGGGTTCTTCGCCGGGCGGGAGCCCCACGCGAGCGCGAACGGCCTCGCGTGGAGCCGCGAGTTCGCGACGACCGTGCGGTACACGAACGGCTCGCTCGTCGCCGCCGTGGCGGCCGCGCTCGAGCGCCCGGCGCGCATCGCGCTCAGCCCGACGAGTGGCTTTCATCACGCCGCGCCCGAGGGCGGCTCGGCGTTCTGCACCTTCAGCGGCCAGGTCATCGCGGCGCTCCGCGTCTTCCGGGCGGGTGGGGCGCGCGGGGCGTGGATCGATCTCGACGGGCACTTCGGCAATTCGATCGAGGACAGCCGTGCCTTCCGGCCGGAGCTGGACGCGGCGATCCCCGCCTGGGCGCACATCAACCCCGCGGGACGCCATCGCGCGTACCTGAAGGATCTCGCGGCGCGCCTCGAGGTGCTCGGGGGTCACGTGCTGGCAGGAGCGATCGACTACGTCGGCTTCGCGCACGGCGCGGACTCGCACGAGTGGGACGACCTCGGCGTGCAGTGCACGACCGCCGAGTGGATCGAGGCAAGCCGGCTCGTCTACGGCGCGATCCACCGTTGGTCGCACGCGCTCGGCCGCCCTCTTCCGCTGGTCCTGTCGCTCTTCGGCGGCTACCGAGAGGACGATCCCGACAGCGTGCTCGAGCTGCACGCCGCCGACGTGTCGATCGCGCTCTCGACGCTCGCGGGCCTCGACGTCGAGCACGTCCCGAGGGTGGCGCGCCGTCAGCGCTAGGCGGGCCTCCGCCCGCGACCGGTGGTGGGCCTGCGCTGCGCGGACCGCGCTTGACGCCACCGCGCCGCTGACCCGACTCTTCGTCCATGGCCGGATGGCTCGATCACGTCGTGCGGGCGCGCGCGCGCTCGCTCGAGGACCTCACCATCGCGCAGATGAGCGGTGTCGCATTGCTCGTCGGGGAGGCCCGGTCCGAGGCCACCGAGCAACTCGCGCAGGACGCGCTCCTCCACGGCTTCGCGGTGGCGCGCTGCTCGCTCGCCTCGGAGGCGCTGTCGGATCTCGATGCCGTGGTGCGGGCGCTCGCGGGCTCACTGCGCATGCCGAAGGTCGAGGTCGGTCGGCGCAACGGGCTGGTCACGGCCCTCGACGCGTTCGTCGAGCGCCACGGCAAGAAGTCCGAGGAGCGCTTCGAGGAGCGGGCCGAGGAGGAGGCGCTCGGCGGCGAGCTGCGCCGGCTCGCCAGCGACTACCTCGCGCACGCGAGCGGCAAGGCCAGCGCGCGGCGTCTGACCGCTTGGCTCGGCGGTCAGGACGTGAACGCGATCGAGGGGCCGGTCCGTCCGCTCTCGCTCCGCACGGCCAAGCGCGCGCTCGCGCAGCTCACGCGGCTCACCCGCGCGCTCGGTGCGCGGGGCACGCGCATCCTCTTCACCGATGCCGAGGCGCTCGTGGACCTCTCGCCGGGCCGCCGGGACGTGGCCTACACCGTGCTCCGCGAGCTCATCGACAACGCCGATGGCGCAGGGCAGCAAGGCGCCATCGCGTGCGAGCTCCTCCTCGTCGGTGGGGCCGGCCTCGTCGAGCGCAGGGCCGCGCTCTCGATCCACGAGGCGCTCGCTTCGCGGCTCCTGCTCGACACGCCGCCGCGCTGGCCGGTGCCCCACGCGACCCTCGTGCCCCTCGAGGCGCCCGACGATGCGGGCGAGCCGCCGCCGCTGCCGCCGCGCAGGACGGTCGAGGTTCGTCACGCCGCCGGGCTTCGGTCGCTCCTGCGTCTGGGGCAGGGGCTGCCGCCGGTCGACGCCGGAGCCGAACTGACGATCGGGATGGATGCGATCGACGAGCGGCTCGACAAGCTCTTCGAGCACGCGCAGCACGACGGGTCGGTCTTCGCCGTGCTCTCCGGCGAGTACGGCGCGGGCAAGACCCACCAGCTCCTGCACCTCGAGTCGCGTGCGCTCGCGGACCAGCGGCCGGTCTTCCGGCTCTCGGTCGAGCGGCTCGACGAGGATCTCGGCAACCCGCAGCGGCACCTGCGGCGCTTGCTCGAGAGCGCGGTGCTTCCGCTGCGGCGCAAGGCATCGGCCTTCGATCGCGCGGAGGCATGGGTCGCGACCCCGACCGCCCGCAAGCGGCTGTCGGGAGTGCTCGCGGCGATCGCGTCCGAGGGAGGGGAGGCCGCGCGGGCTGTCGAGCGCATCGTCGCCGCGAGCCGCCGGGACGAAGAAGGCGTCGACCCCGACGCCGTGCTCGAGGTCCTCGGCGCCCTCGATCTCGTCGACAAGCCCGCCTCCGCGTCCTACCGCAAGGACGCCTACGCGCGCCTTCATCTGTGTCTCGAGCTGCTGCGCCGGATCGAGGGATGCGAGGGCCCGGTGATCGTCCTCGACGAGGCGGAGAACCTCTACCGCGCCGGCGTCTCCCGGCCCGAGCGCCGCACGGCGCTGCGTTCGCTCGCGTTCTACTGCGGCGGCGCAATCGCCCGGGCCTGCGTCGTCTTCGCGGTGACGCCCGACACGCTCGAGGCGCTGCGGGAGGAGGCGGGCTCGCTGCTCGACGAGATCGAGGAGCAGGCGACGCTCCTTCCGGCCGAGGACGTCGCCCTGCTGCGCCGCCGCCTGCTCCGCTCCCGGCCCCTGACGGTGACGCGCTTGAGCCGGGAGGACCTGCGCACGCTCGCGGTTCGCGTTCGGCAGCTGCACCGCGCCGTCCGCGGGGCGAGCAAGGATCCTCACTGGGAGGAGTTCCTCGACACCGTCATCGCCGCGGCGCGAACGCCGCGTGAGGTGCTTCGTCGGGTGGTTCTCCGACTCGAAGAGCTCGCCCTCCACGGCTGAGGCTCCGCGCCGCGTTCACCCCAGCGCGCGGGTACGGCGGTGATCTGGGGTCCGGACCTCGCTCAGGGGGTCGAGGACACGGCGCCGCCGCCGGCCGCGCAGCAT
>Ga0068876_10000321_pt1 | contig 38397 bp, 28 predicted proteins | sample NOAtaG_6_FD_66442 | JGI IMG/M metagenome (GOLD analysis project Ga0068876, IMG submission 66442) | Freshwater lake microbial communities from Lake Erie, under a cyanobacterial bloom - NOAA_Erie_Diel5S_2200h metaG | ecosystem: Environmental > Aquatic > Freshwater > Lake | place: USA: Ohio, Lake...
GTCTCCAATTGTCTAAATTCATCGGTACTCGATCCATTGATTGTTTATAAATCTCCCAGGATTTGTTTCCAAGGCTAAAAACAGCAGCCTTTATTGCGTATGGAGAAATAAAATTGAGTTTTTGATTGAAAGATTCTAGACCTTTTTCAGAACTATAAAAATTAATAAATGCTTTGGCAGATGTGTAATTAGGAGACTGAGAAATCATAGCAATATGCACACTTGAAAACAAACAACCATTTAGCAGTTTATCGGGAAATGCCATTTGATAATTTTGAAATCCATTGCTAGTATCGGCTTGAATTTTTAAGGCCGACGAATAGGAGGTGAGGTAGAAAGGAATGCTAAAAGTACTATCCAAATGTGCGTATCCGAAACGGTTTTTATCTGCACGATTGAGCCATTTGATTAATTCTGTATTGGACCAATTATATTTTTCTTTTAATCCTGAATAAAATTGGAATAGGGTAGATTCATCAAAATCAGTATACCAGAGTCGATCTGACAAACTCTTGTAGGATATGGAATCGATAGCTATATTATTCGGGACTAATGCCACAATAGGATTTATACCAATAGTGACAGATTGGTTATCTGGAAGAAACATAGGATTTTGAATACCTATTTCGCCTGAGGAAAGTAAATGCAGATAACCAAGATTTCTTAGTGAATCGATGGTAGCTTGGGATCTAAGTAATAAGAGATCAATTTGCGAACCATAGGGGTTTTTATTTAGCCTTGAAAAAAGTTCTTTTGATGAAAGATGTACAATTTTAATTTGTGTACCATTACGTTTCTTGAATTCTTCAAATAAAACGGAATCCTTTGGATATAGATAGTCAGAACCTATAGTTAAAGTTGTTGCTTGGCTTTCTTCCAGTACCTCATACTCGCAAGAAAAGCAGCATATCAAAGGAATTGCAAACAGAAAAAATCTCAAGTAGCATTTCATTTTACAAAGATATTCAAAAGAAACAGCTTGAAAAAGTCAAAATCAAGTCACCGAATAATTAATTATGCTCAATATTAGCTTTCCTATTGTTAAGTTTGTAATAAAAAATGTCAACGTCATCCACAAAAAATAGTAAAGTCACGCGTCTTTTGGAAGACCTCAACTCAGGCAATGAAACGAAAGTGACAGCAGCCATAAAATCTTTGCAAACCAATGGTAATATTTCCGTAATCGAACCAATGGTGGCTCTGTTGAGCACAGATATTTCTATTAGTAACAGGAAAGAAATTATTGAGTTTTTGTCAACATTAAATGTTTCTGATGCAATTGAGGAAATTATGCGCATCTTGAAGCATGAAAAATACCTTACCTTGCGTCCGCTGCTATTGACAACTATTTGGAACAGTAAATTAGATTACAGTTTTTTTCTGGCTGATTTCGTGGAAATTGCTGTTGATGGTACGTTCATGGAAACTTTAGAATGTCTAACTATTCTCGAAAATATGGAAGGTCCATTTGAAGAAAGACACATTTTGGAGGCGCAACTTCACTTGAGAGATTATTTGGAGGCTGATGATAAGAATAAAGATGAAAGAAAGGCCTCACTGATTAGTGAGATTGCACTTTTAATCAAAGATTTCAATGAAATGGATGATGATGACATCTCCATTTACGAATAGTTAATAGCTAATCTACGGACCAATTGAATTTGTTTTTCAATTCCTCCATAACCACTTTCAATACGTCCTCATTAGTAATCTTTTCAAGCACATCAGCTATGAACGCTTGCACAATTAATTGTTTGGCAGCATTTTCTGAAATTCCTCTTGATTTTAAATAAAATACCGCATTTTCATCAAGCTGACCCGTGGTAGATCCATGAGAACATTTCACATCATCTGCATAGATTTCTAACTCAGGCTTGGAATTTATCGTTGCATTTGAACCGATCAAAACATTTGCGTTAGATTGAAAAGCATTGGTCTTTTGAGCATCCTTTCGAACAATTACTTTTCCATTAAAAACACCAGTAGCGTTATCGTTCATCACGCCTTTGTACAATTCGTTCGATTCACAATTGGGTACCGCATGATCAATTAACGTGTGGTTATCCACATGTTGGTTCGATTTGAGTAGGTAAACACCATTTAAATTACATGTGGAGTAGCTTCCATTTAATATCGTATGCACGTTATTTCTGATCAGTTTACCGCCTAATGTAATCGTATTTAAGGTAAATGTTGAATATTTTTCTTGCTCAATTTGTTCAGAACAAATGGCAAAATTTTCATCACCTTCAAATTGTAATTTGTTGATAGTCAAATTAGCATTTTCTCCAATTCTCGCCTCTGTAATCACATTGTTTAAACAGGAATTCCCTGAATTGGATTGAAATGACAAAATAATTTCGGATTGGGATGAATTCCCAGCATTCAGGTAATGTCTAATGTGATTAACCTGAGATTCTCCTGACATGATATGCTGAATATGAATCGGCTGATCAAGAATGACGTTTTTAGGTATTTCAATGTAAACGCCATCAATTGCATAAAGTGTATTCAAGGAATTGAATACCTCTGCTGAATTGATATTTTTTCCTAAGTCAGCAAGTATTTCAGGATTACAGGCGGATAATGGTTGTAATACAATGCCTTCAGGTAAATTTGAATCGGTGACATCGACAAGTTTTCCATTGATTAGTTGCACCAAGTAAACATTTGGAACTTGTATTCCCAAATCATTATTCGCTAACGAATTTACTTGTTCATTCGAAATGCTTGGCTGAATATTAGCAATCTTAGCCAATCGCGTATACTTCCAGGCTTCATTTCGAGTTGTTGGAAATTCAGATGAATTTAATTGCTCCTCCGCCTGATTAAGTTGTGCTTGCGAAAATGCCAAATTCGTTTTTGGTAAACTATTCCTGAATACATTCAGTTTTGTAGCTGATGAATCACTCATTGTCGCAAGTTTCAAGATTTTACTTCAATTGCTGATTTGATCCAATCATATCCTTTCTCCTCAAGTTCTAATGCAAGTTCTTTAGGGCCTGATTTTACTATTCGGCCATCATATAACACATGAACTACATCAGGAATGATATAATCAAGAAGCCTTTGATAGTGTGTAATAACGACTGTGGCATTATCAGGAGATTTCAGCTTGTTTACCCCGTTTGCAACTATCCTTAATGCATCGATATCTAATCCTGAGTCGGTTTCGTCTAAGATTGATAATTTAGGATTAAGCATGGCCATTTGGAAAATTTCATTTCGCTTTTTTTCACCTCCCGAAAACCCTTCGTTTACAGACCTTGAGGCCAATTTGGAATCAAGTTCCACCAAAGCCGACTTTTCTCTTACAAGTGCCATAAAATCTTTGGCCGAAATGGGTTCTTGACCGTGATAATTGCGTATTTCGTTTAAAGCTGTTCGCAGGAAATTAACATTGGAAACCCCAGGTATTTCAATTGGATATTGAAATGCTAAAAATAATCCTTCTCTAGCTCTGTCTTCAGTTGACAATTCTAGCAAATCCTTTCCCTCAAAAAGAATAGATCCTTCAGTTATTTCGTAATCTTCTCTTCCCGCTAAAACTGATGCTAGGGTACTTTTTCCTGCACCATTTGGTCCCATTATGGCATGAATCTCTCCAGGTTTTACCTCAAGATTCAAACCTTTCAATATTTCCTTTCCGTTTATTGATGCGTGTAAATTCTTAATCTCTAATAAATTCATGTGTCTTAAAATTCTATTTTCAATTCTTACCCTACTGATCCTTCTAAACTGATTTCCAATAATTTTTGCGCTTCGACTGCAAATTCCATAGGAAGTTGATTGAGTACTTCTTTGCAATAGCCGTTCACAATTAGACTTATTGCCTTTTCTTCACTGATTCCGCGCTGCAAACAATAAAAAAGTTGATCTTCACCTATTTTTGAAGTAGTAGCTTCATGTTCGATTTTTGCAGAAGGATTTTTACATTCGATATAAGGGAAGGTGTGTGCACCGCATTCATCTGTCATTAACAATGAGTCGCACTGAGAAAAATTTCGCGCATTATCGGCATTCTTTTGAATTTGTACTAATCCACGATAAGAGTTTTGAGATTTTCCAGCTGAAATTCCTTTCGAAATAATGGTACTTTTGGTGTTTTTTCCTAGGTGTACCATCTTTGTTCCAGTGTCCGCTTGTTGAAAATTATTGGTAACCGCGACTGAATAAAATTCGCCAATGGAGTTATCACCTTTTAAAATGCATGACGGATACTTCCAAGTTACTGCGGATCCTGTCTCAACCTGTGTCCATGAAATTTTTGCATTGCGTTCACAAATTCCACGCTTCGTTACAAAGTTGAAAACACCTCCTCGACCTTCTTTATCTCCAGGGTACCAATTTTGTACTGTGGAGTATTTAATTTCAGCATTGTCAAGAGCTATCAATTCTACAACTGCTGCATGCAACTGATTCTCGTCTCTTTGTGGAGCTGTACATCCTTCAAGGTAAGATACATAAGCACCTTCATCGGCAACGACCAATGTTCTCTCAAATTGTCCAGTTCCACCTTCATTTATTCTGAAATAAGTGGATAATTCCATTGGACATCTTACACCTTTTGGAATATAACAAAAGGAACCATCGGTAAAAACCGCCGAATTTAAAGCTGCGTAAAAATTATCTGTTGTAGGTACTACAGTACCCATGTATTTTTTTACTAATTCTGGATGTTCCTGAACAGCTTCTGAAAAGGAGCAAAAAATAATTCCAAGTTCTTTAAGTTTACTCTTAAATGAAGTAGCTACTGAAACACTATCCATAACGAAATCAACTGCTACACCGGTTAAGCGTTGTTGTTCTTCCAATGAAATTCCCAATTTGGTCATGGTAGCTTTCATTTCAGGGTCAACATCATCCCATGACTCATACTTTTTTGATTGTTTTGGCGCGGAGTAGTAAGTTATTCCTTGAAAGTCAGGTTTGTCATAGTTGACCATTGCCCACTCCGGTTCTTTCATTTTTTGCCATACGTTGAATGCATTTAATCTGTATTCAAGCAACCATTGCGGTTCTGATTTTTTGGCAGAAATAAATTTGATGATATCTTCGTTTAGTCCAATGGGTGCCTTATCCGATTCTATGTCCGTAACAAAACCGAACTTATATTCATTGTTTTCGAGGTCTTTGGCTAATTCATTCTCCGTATATCCCATCACTCAACCTATTTAATTTGATAAAATTTATAATGAAAACGATTCTCCACAACCACAAGTCCTTCCGGCATTTGGATTATTGAAAACAAATCCTTTTCCATTTAGCCCACCTGAGAAGTCTAAGGTGGTTCCAACTAAATACAAAAAGCTTTTTTTGTCCACAACAACCTTAATTCCATTGTTTTCAAAAGCTTTATCACCCTCTTTTTCCAGATTATCAAATGTTAATTGATACATCAAACCACTGCAGCCTCCTCCTTCAACACCCACACGGATGAAGAAACCAATCTTACCTTCGTCTTCCATTAGTCGAAGTGCCTGCTTTTTTGCATTGTCGGTAACTGTAATCATTTCAACAAATCGTTTATTTAGATTAATTATAAATAAAGTCAAAATTTTGTACAAAAATACCACTTTTATGGTATTGGAACAAATGTTTTAAAAATTTGTCAAAGCTATTAGGTCAAATAACATTTCTGACGAGTAAAAGTTTTAGGTTATCTAAATGTTGATGATATGACAATGAATGTATTAATTTTGAAAAAAATACTAGTTTGAAGGTATATAAGTCCCTTGATGAAATAGGTAACATTCCGAATCCCGTGATAACCATAGGTACATTCGATGGGGTGCACTTAGGTCACCAGAAGATAATTTCTCAGATTAATGAAGAGGCAAAAGCGATTGGTGGAGAATCAGTTTTATTTTCTTTTTTCCCTCATCCAAGAATGGTTTTATATCCTGACAGTCACGGATTGAAGTTGATTCAAACGCAAGATGAAAAACTAAAAAAATTAGAGGTTTTAGGTTTACACAATCTCATTGAATTCCCCTTTACCTATGAGTTTTCTCGGCTAACCGCCTTGGAATTTGTTCGCGATATTTTATTTAACAAGCTAAATGTTAAGCGACTAGTTATTGGTTATGATCACCAATTTGGCAAGAACAGAGAGGGGACAATTGCGTTTTTGCAATCGGTTGCTGTAACTTATGATTTTGAAGTAATTCAAATCCCGGCCGAAGTAATTAATGATATCAATATATCATCTACGAAGATAAGGACGGCAATAAAGCAAGGTGATATGTTAAGTGCCAATGCATTTCTTGGTGACGCTTTCAACTTACAAGGAGTAGTAGTTGAAGGAAATCGATTGGGTAGAACAATAGGTTTTCCAACTGCGAATATTGGTCAAATCTCAAACATTAAATTACTTCCAGCAAGGGGGGTTTACGCTGTTCAAGTTATTTTGGAAGGTAAACGTTACAATGGTATGGTAAATTTAGGTTTTCGTCCGACAGTTGTAACTGAGGGCATGGAAATTGTTGAGGTACATATTTTTGATTTCAATGAGGATATTTATGGTAAAGTGCTGATTTTGAACTTTTATCAGCGAATCAGAGAAGAGAAAAAGTTTGATAATTTAGAACAATTAAAACAACAATTGATGAGTGATGAAAAAGAAATTCGCACTTTGTTTGCTTCTTTCGCTGACCAATAGTTTTTTTTGTCAGTCCGTCCACCAAAATATATACAATTGGGACGTTTTGGTAAATTGTAATCCGGACACGGTATACGCGATTTCATTCTCTAAAAATAAATTGGAAGCCTTACCAAATGATTTAATTCGCTATAAAAATTTGGAATACCTTGATGTGAGTAAGAACAAACTTTCGTCCCTTCCTTCATTTATTGGTGATTTTCAAAACCTCAAACACCTCGATATCTCGAAAAATGAGTTTTTGGTTTTTCCAGTCGAAATTTGCCGTTTGGGTAATCTGATGTATCTCATCGCTAACAGAAATACTTTTACCTCTTTACCCGATTGCATAAAATATTGTAGTAATTTGGAATATCTTGACTTATGGGATACTCCGGTGTCAGAATTTCCTTTAGGATTTGATAATTTGGCTAAGCTTAAAAAGTTAGATTTGTCAGGAATTCGATTCGGTCCAACTTTTCAGCAAACATTAAAACAGAGGCTCCCAAACACTGAAATTTTGTTTGATCCCCCGTGCGACTGTATGGAGTAGATATTTTTGTTATGTGACTTTATTTGTTTACTTTTGTCCGTTTAATTAATTGTTAATCAGATGAAGTTTATTGTAAAAGTTTTTGCTTTTTCAATGTTGTTGGTCAGCAAACATTCCTATTCACAAGGAAAAATTCAGCCTTTAATCCTTCAAAATGTTTTTGAAATTCAGGCTCCAGGCAATAATTATTCGGAAAAAGAAATTAATGAAGTTTTTAACGGTGTAGATTATTGCGGAATGATTAACCCTTCACAAAGCTATGTAATTAAGTTAGATGATGGCGCAGAAATAAAAGTGCTTTCTCATATGGACATTATATCGAAGGGTGAGACGGTAAGTTTTGATTGTGTCAGGGCAGAAAATTATTTTGATAGTTGCAGCTGGTCAATTAAGGAGGGTATTTTGATGAAAATTGTTGAATCTAAAACAGTTAAGAAATGAAGCATTTATACTCCTTTTTTCTTGCGTTATCTGTTATTTTACTGCAATTCAATTTACAGGCTCAAGGCAATAACTGTTCTTCTGCTACAGCTTTAGGAACATTACCGGCACCTGCTGCATGTCCTGTAGAAAATGGAACCCCATTAACTACAATTGGGACAACTGTTGGAGCTACAGCTGGAAGTCCTTACACTTATTTGGTAAACTGTCAGGGAGCACCTGGTAATGGAGATGATATGGATGCTCCTGCGGCAGATGTTTGGTATTCTTTTGTGGCATCAGGGACGGTTTTGGATGTCACAATAACTTCGGCAATGTCTCAAATGAATGTGGCTTTGTGGACAGGAACTTGTGGCTCTCTTACTGGTGCATTTTGTGATGTTTCCCCAACGGGTAATTTGACTACAACTTTCGAACCTTTGTCCCCAGGAACTACCTATTATGTTCAGATTTCTGGTGGGAGCACAACAGATGTTGGAGCTTTTTCCTTGACTCTGGAAAACTACCAAAATTGTGACATATGTATGATTTCGTCTAATCTTACAGCCTCTCCTGCTCCTGTTAATGGATATTATGCGCCAAATACTACTGTTACTTTTTGTTTAACGGTAAATGATTGGACAAATATTTCAAATAACTGGCTTCATGGGGTAATTCCAACCCTGGGAAATGGTTGGAATCTAACAACGCTTAATGGAACTACTTCACCGCCAGGGTGTTCTAATATGGGTACAGATTACGTTTGGATGTGGCTCAATTCCAACACCTCTACTGCTACTGGTTTAACGACAGGCGAAGGGTGGTACGTAGATATTGACCCAAATGGACCAACTCCCCCTAATGGTGTAGCAGGTAATAATTTTGGAGATGCATGTTTGAATACTACCTCTGGACAGTTTTGTTGGCAAGTCACTACAAATGCAAGTTGTACTCCAGGGAATGACTTGAGTATTTCTGTAAATACGACCGCTGATGGTGAATCTGGTTCATGGAATTCACCAGCATGTCAGGCAGATCCAACACCTTCTTTTGCCGCGACTTTACTGTGTTGTGCAACACTTGTCAATGCAGGAAATGACGCTTCAATTTGTTCCAACGGTTCAACTTCATTAAGTGGATCTTATTCCAATACTTCAGGAGCGGTCTCGACCTCATGGACAGCATCTCCAGCCGCGGCATTAACGGGATTATCCAGTACAACCTCATTGAATCCAACATTCACACCTCCTGCAGGAGTAACAGGACCTGTTACTTTCACATTGAGTGTTACAGATCAAGCATGTACAGCGACCGACCAAGTAACGATTACTGTTAATCCTTTACCTACGATTACAGGTACCTTGTCCCGTTGTGATGGTTTATCAACTACTCTTACCGGTTCAGGAACTCCTGCTACGACTAATCCTTGGACATCTTCCAATACTGCTGTTGCAACTGTTTCTAGTACAGGAGTAGTTACAGCGATAGATCCAGGAACCACTACAATAACTTATACCAATAGCAACGGATGTCAAACATCAGTTACCTTTACAGTATTTGCTTTACCCACCATTTCAGGTACTTTATCGGCATGTGTTACCAATACTTCTCAACTAACAGGTTCAGGAACAGCTGCGACAACAACCCCGTGGGTATCCTCAAATACGGCTATCGCAACAGTAAATTCAAGTGGATTGGTAACTGCCGTTGCCGTAGGTACAACCAATATAACCTACACGAATAGTAACGGATGTCAGGTGATTGTAACATTTACAGTTAATGCATTACCTACAATTTCCGGCACCTTATCGGCATGTATTACAAATACATCTCAATTAACAGGTTCTGGCACGCCATCGGCAACCATCCCATGGGTATCATCAAATACAGCAGTTGCAACCGTAAATTCAAGTGGATTGGTTACTGCCGTTGCGGTTGGCTCAACTAACATCACCTATACGAATAGTAACGGTTGTCCAGTAATGGTATCATTTACTGTAAATCCATCCCCAACTGTAACGGGAACGCTGTCTGCCTGTATAACCAATACTTCCCAGCTTTCTGGATCTGGAACACCATCTGCAACTAATCCTTGGACATCTTCAAACGGTTTGGTAGCGACTGTAAGCAGCACTGGATTAGTAACAGCAATTGCAGCCGGAACCACGAATATAACCTATACTAATAGTAACGGTTGTGCAATTACCGTATCATTTACTGTAAATGCCTTACCTACTATTTCAGGTACTTTATCGGCATGTATAACAAACACTTCTCAACTAACAGGTTCAGGAACGCCATCAACAACAACACCTTGGTTATCTTCAAATACTAGTATAGCAACGGTAAGTTCCACTGGTCTAGTCACAGGGGTTGCTGCTGGTACAGCCTCGATTACTTATACGAACAATAACGGTTGTCAAGTTACAGCAACATTTACAGTAAATGCATTACCAACTGTTTCAGGAACTTTATCTGCATGTTTCGGGAACACCTCTTTGCTTTCAGGTTCCGGAACACCATCAACCACAAACCCATGGTTATCTTCAAATGTTTCGGTGGCTACTGTCAACAGTAGTGGATTAGTATCTGCAGTTGCTGCTGGTTCAACTAATATCACTTACACGAATAATAGCGGTTGTCAAGTAACTGTGGCTTTTACAGTGAATGCTTTGCCAACGATTTCAGGAACTTTGTCTGCTTGTATTACCAATACCTCTCAACTGAGTGGTTCCGGGACACCGTCTACAACTACTCCGTGGGCTTCTTCGAACAATTCAATTGCTACAGTGTCTTCATCAGGTTTGGTTACAGGAGTTTCAGCTGGTACAGTTACAATTACCTATACTAATAATAATGGCTGTCAAACAACTGCAAGTTTTACTGTAAATCCTAGCCCTGTTATTTCAGGAAATCTTTCCTTTTGTGCAAATGCAACTACGTTGCTTTCAGGAACAGGGACTGCTGCAAGCTCTAACCCATGGATATCTTCAACTGTAGGAGTAGCAACTGTTAATTCATCAGGATTAGTTACAGGCGTTACGCCAGGTTCAACAAATATAACATATACAAATAGCAATGGTTGTCAAGCAACTGTTGCTGTTACAGTATTATCACTTCCAACGGCCTTAATTTCTGGAGGAGGTGCTTATTGTCAGGGTGTTAGTGCCAATCAAATATCGGTGGCTGTAACGGGAAATCCAATTTGGACAGTGAATTATACATTTAATGGTACCCCTAGTACTGTAAGCGGTGCTGCAAGTCCAATAAACTTGGGCAATTCAACAGGCACCTATGTTTTAACAAGTATTTCTGATGCTAGTTGTTCTAATACGGCAAGTGGAATGCAAGTTATTTCTGTTAATCCGGCACCGGTTATTACGCTTAATTCAGTAGATCCTAGTAGCTGTAATGGTACAAATGGAACAATTACAGTAAACGGAAGTGGATCAGGAAGTGTGGCTTGGAGTGGAGTTGCTTCAGGTTCACAATCAGGAATTACATTACCATTTACTATCAACAGCTTGGCTTCTGGTACTTATTCTGTTACATTTACAAGTAGCGCTACAGGTTGTCAGTCATTACCTGTTAATGCTTCATTGAACAATCCGGGTGCACCAATCTTAGCTATAATTAATGATACAGTGCGCTGCGGTGGAAGTTATGTTTTACCTGCAATAATGGGGTCATCATTATCATCTCCTCAGTATTTCACTTCTCCTGGTGGACCATCAGGTGGAGGAACAATAGTAGCACCTGGAACAATTTTTTCTGCAATCGGTTCTACTACATTGTATGCTTACGATGCGAATGGGGCATGTTTTGATGAAGAATCTTTCACGATAACTATTAATAGTATTCCAAACGCCACAATTTCAGGAGGCGGAATTTATTGTTCAGGAACAGTTCCTAATAATATTCAGGTCAGTTTAACAGGAGTACCGAATTATAATTTGAATTACACTTTCAATGGAACACCTCTGACAATAGCTTCAAATGTTGCTTCTGTTAGTTTAGGAAATGTTACTGGAACATACGTGCTTACCTCAGTATCAGATGCCAATTGTTCATCCCCTGTTTCTGGCACCCAGACCATAGTGGTTAACGCACTTCCAACAGCAACAATATCCGGAGGTGGAACAGTTTGTTCTGGAAATTCTCCAACCGCAGTTTCTGTTGCCTTAACCGGCGCTGCAAATTGGACTGTAAATTATACATTGAATGGAACGGCACTAACAGCTAATTCATCTTCGAATACAGTTAGTTTAGGAAATTCTCCAGGAACTTATGTCCTTGTTGGTGTGACAGACAATAATTGTTCGAATACAGCTAACGGAAGTACCACTATCATTGTTAATCCTTTGCCAACTGCAGTAATATCTGGGGGTGGGGTATATTGTACAGGCAATGCGCCAAATGCCATTACTGTTGGATTAACCGGAACACCGAGTTGGACGGTTAACTATACCTTAAATGGAAATCCATTATCATTGACAGGTAATTCAAGTCCAATATCTTTAGGTAATTTAGCTGGTAATTACGTTTTGACATCAATAAGTGATGCCAATTGTAGCAATACTGTATCGGGTAATCAATCAATTGTTTTAACTCCTCTACCGACTGCAACTATTTCTGGTGGGGCAACATATTGCAGTGGTCAGCCGGTAAGTAATATTTTGGTAAATACTACCGGGACACCCAATTGGACGGTTAATTATAACTTGAATGGCGTTCCGCAGTCGGTCTCAGGAAATACTTCCCCAATTTCTCTTGGTAATAATCCTGGCGTTTATGTCTTAACAGGAATAACGGATGCAGCATGTAGCAATGTTTCATCTGGCTCAACAACAATAACTGTTAATCCCCTACCTACTGCAGTTATTAATGGAGGAGGAACTTATTGCACCGGGCAAAGTGTTGGAAATATTCAAGTGCAGTTAACGGGTACACCCAGTTGGACAGTAAACTATACTTTAAATGGAAATGCCGTGACTGCAACCGGTGCAGGAAGTCCAATTTCACTTGGTAATTTACCTGGAACATATAATATTACTTCAGTTACTGACGCCTTATGTTCATCCACAGCAAGTGGAAGTCAAACAATTGTAGTTAATAGTTTACCAACCGCAAGTATTTCAGGAGGAGGAACTTTTTGTCAGAATCAATCAATTACACCTGTTTCGGTGAATGTTTCTGGTTCCCCTTCATGGACTATCAATTATACATTAAATGGTACAGTTTCAGCTATGTCTGGATCTAGTTCTCCAATTGTTTTAGGTTCAGCAGCTGGTAATTATGTTGTTACAGGAGTCTCTGATGCCAATTGTACGTCTTTGGTAAATGGTTTTGCTGAAGTAGTAATCAATCCAATACCGACAGCATCAATTTCAGGAGGAGCCGTGTATTGTGAAAATGAACCGATCAGTAATATATTAGTTGATGTTACGGGCACGTCAGTTTGGACGGTCAATTATACATTGAATGGCACACCTTCATCTATTCTTGCTACAACAAGTCCAATTTCTTTGGGTAACTTACCTGGCACATATACTTTAACTGGAATAACGGATAATTTTTGCTCAAATAATTCATCTGGAAGTTCAACAATTGTTGTTAATCCGGCGCCTAACTTTACTTTAACCCCTCAGGATCCGTCGGCGTGTAATCTGGGAGACGGAAGTATTACCTTATCAGGATTAAATGGAAATACCGCTTATGCAGTAACATTTTTTGATGATGGAAATCAGGTAAGTTTGAATTTGGTTACTGATGCTACTGGTCAATTAGTATTGAATGGTTTAAATGCAGGAAATTACTCGATTTTCTCTATTACAGATAATGGAACAAGTTGTCAATCAGTAGATTCAACTTCGTTGGATTTATTGAATCCGGGTGCACCGGTCATAGATGATATTACAGATCCGACCGTATGTGATTCTTACACCTTACCTACTATTTCCGGACCTAATGTTTCGGGAAATCAAACTTTTTGGACCGGTCCAAATGCTTCAGGGTTACAGTTAAATCCAGGCGATATCATTACAGCGTCTGACTCGGTTTACATTTACGATGCTATAGGAAGTTGTTCGGTACAAGAATCTTTTTATGTTGAAGTTTTGCTAACCCCTTCAATTACAAACCCAGGAGATCAACAAGCTTGTGGAAGCTTTGATTTGCCTATAATTCAAGGTGTAAACCTTTCCGGAACTGAAAATTATTATACTGCTTCTCAAGCACAAGGTGGAACAATATTAAATGGTCCGGTAACGACTAATCAATCGGTATTTATTTATGCCAATAATGGAGTCTGCTTTGATGAGGAATCGTTTCTAGTGGTAGTGAATGATTTGCCTCAAGTTATAAATCTGTCAGGAGAAAATGAATACTGTGAAGGAGAAAATATTTCTGACATTTTAGTTGAAGTTGGTGGAGTGGGGCCATGGACTTTAAATTATACGTTAAATGGTTCACCTCAAACAATTACTTCATCTTCTTCGAATATAAATTTGGGTAATCAAGAAGGTATATATGAATTAGACAACCTTCAGGACGCCAATTGTAATGATAATGTTGATGGGATTCAATCGATAATTGTTCACCCAAATCCACTTGCACCGGAAGTTTCACCGGATACAACGTATTGTATCAATTGGACTCCAGAGCCTTTATCAGCTGTTGGCTCAGGAGGTTTGATTACTTGGTATTCAGATCAAAACCTGACTACACAGGTAGATAATATTCCTGTAATAAATATTGGTACATCTACCTACTATGTTACAGAAACTTCAGCCGAAGGCTGTCAGGGGCCATATGCATTGGTAAACATTACTTTTGAGAATTGTGATATAACCATACCAACAGCCTTTACGCCTGATAATAATGAGGCTAATGATTCTTGGGAAATCATAGACTTAGACGAGGTATATAAAAATAATGTAGTATTCATTTACAACCGTTGGGGAACCTTATTATTTCAATCTGAACCTGGTCAATATGATAAAAATCCTTGGGATGGAACATATCAAGATAAAAAATTACCAGTCGGTTCATATTATTATATCATCGACTTTAATGAAGCTGATAAAGCTCCAGTTAAAGGAATTGTTTCAATAATTTTAAATGAGAAATAAGCAAGAAATGAAGTGTTTTAAATTACTTGTATTACTAATGCTTGCTGTGAATGCATATGGTCAACAAGTGCCACAGTATAGCCAATATTTACGAAATCAATTTATGGTAAATCCCGGTGCTGCTGGGGTATTTGATTTTACTGACATCACTATGAGTGGCCGTTGGCAATGGGTCGGATTTGGTGATGAGCCAAGAACTGCCTTTGTATCTGTCACAACACCGCTAACAAGGAAACCCAAAATCCCCTACAACCCTGCCTTGAGGATAAGTAATGGGCCAGTTAGGAATCCCGAAATAAAAACGGGTAAATTGAAACATGCAATAGGTGGACAGGTATTAGCTGATCAATATGGCGCATTTAGAAAACTACAATTTTCAGGAACTTATGCTTTGCATCTCCCGATATCTAAAACATATAATATGTCCTTTGGAACAAAAGTGGGTTTATCAAATAACACCTTTCTTGCTGATAAGGCACAAGTATTGAATGTTATTGACCCTACTCAAGGTTATCCTGATGATGATACATATAATGCTTTTATTCAGGATCAATCAAGCAAGTTCATAATGGATATTGGCATGGGATTGTATGTATATTCTAAAAAGTCATTTTTTGGTGTTTCTGCTGATCAGTTAACTAAAGATTTTGTTCAGTTTGGTTCTGGAACGGCCAATTTTAATAACCAGTTACATTTTATGGCAACAGCGGGGTATAAAATTCCAATGAATGAAAATTTAAGTTTAACACCTGCGGTATTGGTAAAGTATATGCGCCCAGCACCAATTTCGCTTGATGTATCTATTCAACTGGAATACAAAGAATGGTTATGGACAGGTGTTTCGTACCGTCATAAGGATGCCATTATTGGAATGTTAGGATTAAATGTGAATAATAAATTTAAATTTGGTTATTCGTATGATTTTTCTTTATCAAGATTTAAAGATGTAAGTGCTGGAGGTCACGAAATTGTTTTAGGATTGATGCTCGGCCGTTAATATTGAAATAACAAAATATGAAATATTTACTTCTCGTTGTTTTTGGATTGTTTTCAACGCTTTCATTTTCCCAATTTTGGGACATATCGTCACCGGTAAAATTGCCAGGTACTGTAAATACTGTCTCTTCTGAGGAAAGCATTCCTGTTTTTTCAAAAGATAGCAGTATACTTTATTTTGTTCGTACCTATGATCCCAATGCCGCAGGTGGGGAAATGGATCAAGATATTTGGTACAGCAGGAAAGATAGTAAAGGAAATTATGGAGATTGTGAATTATTGTCTGAGGTTAATAACAAATACCACAACGCAGTTTTGGGAATAGGTGGAAAGAGCAATAGAATGTATTTACTTAATTCCTATGAAGGTAAAAAGGATAAAATTAAAGGTTTAGCTGTTTCTGAAAATAAAGGTAATAAGTGGTCCTATCCCATTGAAATAAGTATTCCAGGATTGGACATTGAAGGAGATTATTATGGATTTTTCGTCAACGAATCCGAAGATGTAATTATAATTTCTTACCAAGGTTCTGAATCATTAGGATTAGAAGATCTGTATGTCAGTACAAAAAGTTCGTCTGGTTGGTCTAACCCAATTCATTTGGGAAAAAATATCAATTCAAATGGATTTGAAATATCACCATTTTTATGTAAAACTCAAGATACTTTGTTTTTCTCAAGTAATGGTTTCGGCGGAGAGGGAGATGCTGATATTTTCTATTCTGTAAAACAAGGCTCATGGACTGATTGGTCCAAACCGACAAATATGGGTAAGAAGATTAATTCCCCAAAATTCGATGCTTATTTTAGCCATACTGGCAGTACCCTTTATTGGTCATCAAATCGTGATCAGGAAAGAAGCGATATTTATATGGCAAGAGCGCTAACTCCTCCTCCAATTTCTATAGCATGTTCAGGAAAAGATGTGACAATATTTAACGGGAGTGATGGCTTATTCAATGCGAATATTACAGGTGGAGTAGAACCAATTGCTGTTTTATGGTCAAATGGTTCTAAAGATTTGAAAAATACCAATGCCAAAGCTGGGACCTATTTAGTGACGGCAACTGATGCGATCGGGCAACAAGCAACTTGTTCTGTTACACTTTTTCAACCCGAACTGGTTGTCAATAAACCAATAGTACTTCCTGAAGTTAGGTATGTTTTTAATAAGTGGACTTTTGTAACAGATTCAACAATTCATTCGTTAGATTCAATAGAATATGTCTACAACTTGTTAATAGATAATCCTAAATTAGTTTTAGAACTTTCTTCCCATACAGATGCACGAGGGTCCGATGATGCCAATCAAAAGCTTTCAGAAAATAGAGCAAGAGCGATGTATAAATACCTGGTTGAGGAAAAAGGAATTGATGCAAGGAGGATTGTTCCTGTCGGAAAAGGTGAGAAAAGTCCAAGAACCGTTTATTTAAGAAATAGTCAATATTTTGTTAGTCAACCAGCAGATATGAATGGAGTTCAAACCATTGTATTAACGGAATCATATATAAATAAGTTCAAAGAAACAGATAGAAAATTATTTGAGCAATTGCATCAGCTTAACAGAAGAACTGAGGGCAAAGTGATTAATCAAGAATTTGACCCATTAAAAGCCCCACCTGCAAAGGCAAGTTATTCTATTTATGTACCCTATCCATAACTTGATTATAAAATCTTTGGATAAATTCTAATTAAACTTTATTGCTCTAGCTGGTTGAATTCTAGTAACAACTATGCTTGGTATGACCAGTGCGAGTAAACACACCAATAAGGTGCCCATGTTCAATAGAAACCAGGAGAAAAAGGTCAACTCAACCGGAACTTTATCTAAATAATATACTGCTGGGTTAAGTTGGATTAATCCGAAATAGTTTTGAATAAAATAGAAGCTAAGTCCTATAATATTGCCGAAAATAATTCCCCTAAGAATTAAAAAGCTGGCTTGAATCAAAAAGATCTTCCTAATTTCCCAATTATTTGCACCCATAGCTTTTAAAATTCCAATGAAGTTGGTTCTAACTAGAATTAAAACCAATAACGCAGAACCCATATTAATGATTCCAATCAATATCATTAACACAAGTATGATAATAACATTAACATCCAAAATACTCAACCAGGTGAATATATCTTTTTGTGTTTCTAATATGCTATGGACACGTAAACTTTCGCCATTAATTGTTGGAATGATTTCAAATTTCTTTTTTAACCGCTTGACTATTTCAGGAAGTTCATTCCAATCTTTAACCGAAACTTCAAATCCACCGACATAGTTATGGCTACTGCCATTACCGAATTTTTGTTCTACTTCAATACTTTTGCCCGGTCCATCTAACGTATATTTCATTCCGTCTTCCGTTAAGTAGCTACGGATTAATTCTCCATCTTGGTTAAGATTAAAACTGCAAGTTAATGGGTTAGATTGTTTAACCTTAATGGATAAAAATGCAGTGTCTGGAATACAGTTTTCTGGTTTTTGCTCATACAAATGGCGCGTATAATCAGAGACAATTAAACGAAAGGTCGTATCCTTTTTTGGACAAAAAAGAAATCCGCTATAATTTACATAACCATTTCCCCAATCATAGCGGTAATTACCATTTCCCCCATCAACATCAGCTTTTATTATTAGATTTCCATTACCTAGGGTATCGTCTATCACTATTCTGGCTTTGATGCCCCAATCATTTAAATCTTGAACTATTCGAATATCGCATAGAGCAATTTTTTTATCTAACTCTTCAAGCCCGGTTTCATATATGCCCACCAGTTTAAACATCCTTTTAACGGGTTTATCTTTGACGAAAAATGCCCTAACCGGACCATTAAGTTGCAATTGCAGATCCTCGGCAACCTTTCTTGAAACTATAATTTCGTCGGACGGATCTTTACTGTTTAATTTTGGCAATCGTCCTTCCTTCAAATGAATTTTGAAAAAAGACAAATCATAGGTGGCATCAATACCTTTCATCATTGCCCCGTGGATTTCTTGTTGCTGGTAAGCGCTATCTTTGCCAGAATTTAATTTTGCAATTCTTTCAAATTTATTGGATTGAAAAAGGACAGGTTTATAAGCAACATAATGAATGTCCTTAATCCCATCCAATTTTTTTAATGAAGGATAAAAAGTTTGATTTTTCAGTATCGGGGCTGTCTCATAAATACTGTTGTCTGAGGCATTCATGATGTAAATATGAGAACCGAAACCGATAACCTTTTCACTTACTTCTTTTTTAAATCCAGTAACAACAGCTACTGTAATCAAGTTTACAACAATAGCTAGTGCAATACTCATTACAGAAATACGAACAATAGGTCGCGAAACTTTTTTACCTTTGACTTCGCTTTTAAGTATTCTTTTTGCTATGAAGTATGCAAATTTCACAAATTCCTATTTTCTTTCGCTAAGGTACATAAAGCTTTTCGGGTTAAAAAGTATTTTGGTGCTTTTCGTCGCGTCATGTGGAGTTGAAAGATACCGTGATGTTGGAACGGATGATACGATTATTATTGAGGATATAAAGGTAGATCATAAACAACCTGACCCTGAAATTCCAGTGATTAATTACACAATTAAAAACCCATTATTGGGAATTGATCGGTTGCATCTATTTACAGATTCTTTAACAAATAAAAGAATTGCAGTTGTTAGCAATCAAACATCCATGGTGGGCGACGTTCATTTGGTTGATACACTACTTGCGCTTAAATTGGATGTTAAAAAGGTTTTTGCTCCAGAACATGGTTTTAGGGGCGATGCGGATGCCGGTGAAAAGGTAAAGTCCACTATTGATGAAAAAACTGGCTTACCCTTAATTTCATTATATGGGTCAAACAAAAAACCTTTACCAAGTCAATTGGCTGATGTAGATATAGTCATTTATGATATCCAGGATGTTGGGGTTAGATTTTACACCTACATATCGACCTTACATTATGTAATGGAAGCATGCGCAGAAAATAACAAGCAGTTGGTAGTATTAGATCGACCAAATCCAAATGGACATTACATTGATGGACCAATAAGAGAACCTGAACATGCATCTTTCGTTGGCATGCATCCAGTTCCGATCGTTTATGGAATGACCATTGGCGAATATGCCATGATGGTTAATGGAGAACGTTGGTTAAAAGATAGTCTAACATGTGATTTGTGGGTAATACCTTGTAAAAATTATACTCACAAAACTAAATATGCATTGCCGGTACCACCTTCACCGAATTTAAGATCTGAAGCCGCCATAACTTTGTATCCAAGTTTGTGTTTGTTTGAAGCAACGACTGTTAGTGTTGGCAGAGGCACTGCACAACCATTTGAGATTTATGGACATCCAAAATTTCCCAAAGGTGATTTTTCTTTCACTCCAGTAGCAACAATAGGTGCTAAAAATCCGCCTCATGAAAACAAACTTTGCAATGGCTTTGATCTGAAAAAAAGTATGAATAGAAGGAAGTATGAAATAAATTTAAACTATTTGATTCATGCCAAAGAGCTTTTGGGGGACTCATCTACTTTTATAGATCAAGGAACTTTTTTTAATCATCTCGCAGGAACCGAAAAATTAAAAGAGCAAATACTTTCAGGATGGTCGGCGAAAGAAATTAGATCCACCTGGGAGGATGGTATTGAACAATTTAAAAAGGTACGACAGAAATATTTGTTGTATGAATAGCTAATCTTTATAAATCTTTGCTCGATTCAATAACTTTCATTTTTAATTCTTCCATAAGGTTCAAAAGTTTGTCCAGCAATTCAGGTTTTCCTGTACTTAGTATTTTTGCTGCAAGTATGCCAGCATTTTGAGCACCATTAAGCGCAACCGTTGCCACTGGAATCCCATTTGGCATTTGAAGAATAGATAAAATACTGTCCCAACCATCTATAGAATTGCTCGATTTAATAGGGACACCTATTACTGGAAGTGGAGTTAAACTTGCAGTCATTCCAGGCAAATGTGCTGCTCCTCCTGCACCGGCAATGATGACCTTTATCCCTCGAAAATGAGCGTTTTTGGCATAATCAACCATTAATTCTGGAGTTCTATGGGCAGAAACAACATTAATTTCATAACTCACGCCTAATTTTTCTAAAATATCAGCGGCTTCCTTCATAACAGGAAGGTCTGATTTACTACCCATAATAATTCCAACTTCTGCCATAGTCGATTTTTGAGCAAAGGTAACAAACTTATTTTCAAGCTGAAAATTTAAAAATATTCATTTTCATAAGGTTTTCTCCGTGAAATGAATCGGTTTAGAATAAAGTTATGGTTACTTGGCAGAAAAGAATATTTGTTTCCTCGTGAATGACATAGTTTCCATACTTAAAATCACTTTTTATTAATTAAAATCGAACGAAATGAGAAGAATTACATTTGCAACGCTAGCAGTGTTTTGGTTTGCGGAATATTCGCTTTCACAATCCGCTTCCTGTGCTGATCTTAATGGGTACGTCGCTTCACGGAATATTGGTGGGACCGGGTATTACAATTTGATCAATGGATACGAAGAAAAAGCCGCTCAAACTTATTATTTTTCAGGACCTGGGAAAATTAGTCAAGTTAATGTTTACGGAAATTTCCCTTCAGTTGGCGGGGTACCATTGAGAATTAGCATTTTCAACGTTGACGCCAATGGCAGACCAACTACTCAAATTGCATTCGCTGATGAAATATTTTGGTCAAGCGATAATGCAGCAGGATTTATAACGGCAAGTTTACCGAATGGAGGTGCTTTTGTTAACGGAAATTTCGCCGTGGGAGTTACCTTACGAAATGCTTGGCCTTATGGTAACACCTTCCAGTTGAGGTATACAGGAGACGGAGAAGGATTGGGGGATGATCTATCTTCTCTCGCAGGTTCCTCAACGGGTAACAACTGGTCAAGTGCATTAAATAACTTTAATAAGGATGGAGATTTTTATTTAGTTCCAAAAATGACAAGCTTTTTGACTTCGGATTACTCAATGAGCAACAACTGCATAAATGCTGGAGGCACAATTAATTTTACTAATAATTCCAGTTTGTCACTCGATTCTATGTTCAACCGTATCGGCTTAAATAATTATTCCGGAGCTGCGCATTATTATACTTGGAATTTTGGTGATGGTTCGCCTGTAGCTTATACTGAAAATGTTAGCCACCAATTCGTTAATCCAGGTGCTTACACAGTTACTCTTACATGTACCGTTGTCGGATGGGAAGGCACTTGCACCAGTGTTAAAGCACTACCTATTTCTGTTGGATTGTCGGTAAATGCTACAGCTATTGTCAATAATACATGTTTTGGAGGAAACTCTGGAAGCTTTGTTGCTTCAGGAGGAGGTGGAATTTCTCCATATCAGTACAGTATCAGTAATCCATCCTATCAAATACCAACTACTTTTTCCGGTCTTCAAGCTGGGAATTATACGCTCTCCATTAAGGATGCCAATGGCTGTATAAAAACTTCCAATGTAACCATTACTCAACCGGCGTCTATGACCTTCTCTACACTTACCTCTACAAATGCTACTTGCGGAAGTATGAATGGTACCATTACAGCTGCTGCATCAGGAGGAGTTGGTGCAATGCAGTATAAATTGAATAATGGAACATTTCAGTCATCCGGAAATTTTACAGGGTTAAGTTCGGGAATGTATTCCGTTACAGCAAAAGATGCCAACGGCTGCTTGTATACCGATTACGTGGCTATTAATAATCAAAATGCCCCATCTCTTTCTGAGGTAAGTGTTACTAATAGCAGTTGTAGTGGTGGAAGCAATGGTACCATCGTTTTGCAGGGAACAGGAGGATCAGGAATTCTTCAATACAGCATAAACAATGGATCTACATATCAGACCAGTGGTTCATTCTTGGGTTTACAAGCTGGTACGTATACTGTTGTAGTTAAAGATGCTTCCAATTGTAAGTTTTCCGAACAAATTACAATAAATCAACCAGCACCAATTTCTATTCATGCATCAACTGTACAACCTGATTGTTTTGGTGGTAATAACGGCCAAATTGTTGTTAATTCAGCTACCGGAGGTGTTGGAACCCTGACCTATAGTTTAAATAATATAAATTTCCAATCCAGTCAAACCTTTCCGGGACTCACAGCAGGAAATTATACCATTTATACCCGAGATGCGGCCTCTTGTATTCAGCAAAGTGCTATAACCTTGACCCAACCCAATTCACTTTCTATTGGATATGTAGCAAACCCGGCATTATGTAATGCTGAAGGTGATGGCTCTTTACAAGTAAATGTTTCTGGAGGTACTGCACCATTTCTTTACAGTATCGGTGGAGGAAATTTCCAGCCAACATCTGTTTTCAACTTCCTTACCTCAGGGAATTACCCGGTAACAGTAGAAGATGCTAAAGGATGCACGGTATCAACAAATGTTTCGATTAGTCAACCAGCAGCGCTTACCACTACTACAACAGCAACAAATTCTACTTGTGGAAATAACAATGGTGGATTACTGGCAATAGCATCCGGAGGGTCTGGAAATGGCTATCAATACAGTTTGGATGGAATTAATTTCAATTCAACCGGTTCATTCACGTCTTTAATGGCAGGAAATTATTATATCACCGTTCGTGATGCTTCTAATTGTAAAACAGTCGTCTCAAAAACTATATACGATGCTAATGGGCCAACTATTGGGTTGGTTAGTACAACAAACATTGGATGTAATAATGGTAGTGACGGTAGTATTACAATTAATGGAGTAACCGGAGGTACGGGAGCATTACAATACAGCATAAATGGCGTAATCTGGACTTCTGCTAATACTTTTACCAACCTCGGAGCAGGAACTTATGGCGTGTACGTGAGAGATGTAAATGGATGTATTGGTACTTCGGTAGTCACATTAACGCAACCAAGCCCATTCTCTATCACGAGCACAGTCAATAATGCAACATGTCATTATGCAAACAATGGAAGTTTAAGTGTTTATGCTGCGGGTGGATCAGGAACATTGGCTTACAGTATTGACAATGGATTATCATACCAGTCTAGTAATACTTTCAATAATTTAACGTCTGGAAGCTATACCATTATTGTTCGAGATGCAGCCAGTTGTACAGGGCAAATCACCAGTATTGTGAGTCAACCCAGTGAAATTTTATTCTTGAATGGCATATTAAACGTGAGTTGTAATAATGAAAATGATGGCTCGATTTCCGTATATGCGTTTGGAGGAACCGGTACTTTAAATTACAGTTTGGATGGAATCAATTATCAAAGTACAAATGCATTTAATAATTTATCGGGAGGTACTTATACTGTTTTTGTTAAGGATGCCAATGGATGTATCAAAACGAATAGTGTGAATGTCATAGAACCTGCGCAACTTCTACTTAATTCTATAGTCTCTAACATTTCTTGCTCAGGAGGCAATAATGGTGTGATTGATTTAACCGTATCCGGAGGAGTTGGTGGAAATGAGTTCACTTGGTCTAATAATGCTACTTCCGAAGATATTTTTGGATTGGAAGCTGGAGCTTATACAGTGATAGTGGAAGATAATAACGGTTGTACTTCTTCAGGAGCATATGTCTTGACGGAACCTTTAATGCCTATTGTTTTGAATGGCGTTGTTACACCTACCACAGGAAATACAGGTGAAATTGATGCTACTGTAACTGGAGGAACTTCTCCATATACTTTTAGCTGGTCAAATGGTGAACAAACCGAAGATATAATAGACTTAACACCAGGAAATTATACCTTAACAATAACAGATGCTAACAATTGTGAAACATCCGAAGTGTTTACAGTTGAGGACATTACCAGTGTTGATGAGCATGCAGAAAATAGTAATGCTCAGGTAGTGATTTATCCTAATCCAGCAACTGATGAGCTGAATATTCAGTCGGTTAAAGATATCATACAATCAGTCGGAATTTTAGATGTAAATGGCAAGTTGATCAATACAATTGATATTAATCAAACGGTTTACTCACTAGATCTCCGACAGTTGAATCCAGGCATGTACTTTTTGCAAATAAACAATGGTGAAGAAACGACAATGAAGCGATTCAGTGTTGTGAAATAAGGCCACCTAGCAAAACGGCTGTCTCGATGAGACAGCCGTTTTTTGTATCATTACAATTAGCTTTACAAAACTCACCCTTATAAAGTGCCCCTTTTCTCCTGTTCTCTTTCTATAGATTCAAATAAAGCTTTAAAGTTACCCGCGCCAAATCCTCGAGCACCCATTCTTTGAATGATTTCGTAAAATAAGGTAGGTCGGTCTTCAACGGGTTTGGTAAATATTTGCAATAAGTACCCTTCTTCATCAGCATCTACCAAAATGGCCAACTTCTCCAATTCAGCAATGTCTTCTGTCATCATTTTCATGTGCTCTCCCAATCTTGATGGGATTGCTTCGTAATAGGCTGTCGGAGGAGCAGACAAAAATTCAACACCCCTTGCCCGAAGTTGCGTCACAGTTTCTATGATATCATCAGTAGCCACAGCAATATGTTGAACACCAGGGCTCTCATAAAAATCTAAATATTCTTCAATTTGAGAACGTTTTTTACCTTCAGCCGGTTCGTTGATAGGAAATTTAATCCTACCATTACCATTACTCATTACTTTGGACATTAACGCCGAGTACTCTGTGTGGATTTGTTTGTCATCAAAAGACAGGAAATTTACAAATCCCATCACATCTTCATACCATTTTACCCAAGTATTCATTTCACCCCAACCAACATTTCCAACCATATGGTCGATGAATTTCAAACCAACCGGTGAAGGATTATAATTAGATTCCCATTTTTCAAAACCAGGCAAAAACGTACCGTTATAATTTTTTCGCTCTACAAAAACATGCACAGTTTCACCGTAGGTGTATATTCCTGAACGCACTACTTTTCCATGTGCATCTTCTTCAATGGTTGGCTCCATGTAGGATCTCGCACCTCTTTTAGTTGTTTCTTCCCATGCTTTTGTTGCATCTTCAACCCACAAGGCAATGACCTTTACTCCGTCACCATGTTTCTTTACATGTTCTCCAATTGGAGATTCACTGTTTAATGCAGTCGTTAAAATCAACCTTATTTTATCTTGTTTAAGGACATAAGAAACGCGGTCTTTCATACCTGTTTCCAAACCAGCGTATGCAAACGATTGAAAACCAAATGCAGTTTTGTAATAATGGGCAGCTTGTTTAGCATTACCAACATAAAACTCCACGTAATCTGTACCTAATAAGGGAAGAAAATCCTGTGCACCTTCAAATATTTTTTCAAGACCGTATTCTACGTTTTTTATTTCTTTACTCATTTTTTTCTATGTTTTTTAATCGTGTAACCATGATTGATAATAATCGCTTAACTCTATGCCGACAGCATTTTCAGTTAAACGTAAAGGTCTAAAGGTGTCTACCATTACTGCTAATTCTTCAGTTTCTTTCTTACCAATACTTCTTTCATATGCGCCAGGATGAGGTCCGTGTGGAATACCCGCAGGATGCAATGTTATTTGTCCTTTTTCAATATTGTTTCGGCTCATAAAATCCCCGTCAACATAGTACAACACTTCATCTGAATCTATATTGCTGTGGTTGTATGGTGCTGGAATCGATTGAGGATGATAATCATATAACCTTGGTACGAATGAACACAATACAAATCCTTTGGTTTCAAAAGTTTGATGAACAGGTGGTGGTTGATGAACACGTCCTGTAATGGGCTCAAAATCGTGAATGGAAAATGCATACGGATAATTGAAACCGTCCCATCCAACAACATCAAACGGATGTGTACCGTAGATGTAATCGTATATAAGATCTTGCTTTTTAATGCGAACCAAAAATTCACCCTTTTCATTTTTTGGCTCTAATTCATGAGGTGGCCTGATGTCTCTTTCGCAATATGGAGAATGCTCCAACAATTGACCAAACCAGTTTCTGTAACGCTTAGGGGTATATACCGGATTGAATGATTGTACAATGAACAATCGATTATCGGTTGAATTAAATTCCATTTGGTAAATCATCCCCCTCGGTATTACAAGATAATCGCCATAACTAAACGAAATATTTCCAAGTTGCGTTTTTAATTTACCTTCTCCTTTGTGAATAAAAATTATTTCATCCGCATCGGCATTCTTGTAAAAATAGGAGGTCATTGATTTTTGTGGTGCAGCCAATTCTATGTAGCAATCAGAATTTACCAACATCGGTTTCCTACTTTTCAAATAATCTTCCTCTGGTGCCACATGATAGCCCATGAAGCTGCGCATTTTCATGTTTTTATCAACGGCAATTCTTGGCGCAACATCTGTCGTTCCGTTAAATTCTTTAACAATTGTTGGCGGATGAATATGGTACAACAAAGAAGACATTCCGTCAAATCCAATTGTTCCGAAAAGTTCTTCATGGTAAAGTTTTCCATCTGGCTGTCTATAAACAGTATGCCTTTTGTGCGGAAATTCACCAAGCTTATGATAAAATGGCATAAACGAGATTTAAATTAAACATTTAATCATCACTAAATTACAAACTCAATCGAAAAGCGAAGCGATATTCAACTAATTTATTTCGATAATCATGAAAGCTAGTGCATGCCAAAATTAGATAGGCAATCAAATTGAAAAAATGATATTAATCATGAATTTTAATTCGAGAATTTATTTTTACATGATCGACTATTCAAACCATTCAAATTTTACCTTTGTTTTTTGAAAAATATTCATCAATGACTAAAGTTATAGTAATTGGGGCATGCGGTCAAATTGGAACTGAACTTGTCCTTGCTTTAAGGAAACAACACGGAAATGATGCAGTAATTGCAGTCGATTTAAAGGACGAATGTCCTGATATTTTGGCAAATGGACCATATATCAAGATGGATATTTTGCAAAAAGAGGCAGTGCGAAAAGAAATTATTGAAAACCAAATTACTGAAGTTTATTTGTTAGCTGCACTTTTGTCCGCTACCGCAGAAAAAAACCCAGAGTTTGCATGGCGACTAAATATGGAAGGACTGTTTACAATTTTGGATCTGGCTAAGGAGAAATACATCAAAAAAATCTTTTGGCCAAGCTCAATTGCAGTTTTTGGACCTACAACCCCGGTAGATAACACGCCTCAATATACCGTAATGGAGCCTTCAACTGTTTACGGAATTTCAAAATTGGCTGGTGAACGTTGGTGTGAATATTATTACAATAAATACCAAGTGGATGTAAGAAGTATCCGTTATCCCGGTTTGATTTCCTACACAAGTTTACCCGGAGGTGGTACAACCGATTATGCCGTTGACATTTTTTATCAGGCAAAATTGGGGAACACTTACAAGTGCTTTCTTCGGGATGATACGGAATTGCCCATGATGTTCATGGAAGATGCCATTCGTGCCACCTTGGAATTGATGAATGCACCTCAAGAAAATATTGCAGTTCGTTCTGCCTATAATTTGTCAGGTTGCAGTTTTACCCCAAAGGAACTAACACAGGAAATCAAGAAACATTTACCTGATTTCAATATTCAATACGCACCTGATTTTAGACAGGCTATTGCCGATAGTTGGCCCAATTCTATCGATGACTCTCAAGCTAGAAAGGATTGGGGTTGGAAAGAAAAATATGGCATTGAAATGTTAGTGAAAACCATGTTGGATCATGTAGATCCTTCCATTTTACCTTGAGTTTTTCTATATTTATAAAAAATCTTCCAGCTGAGATGTTAAAAGTAGGCCACATTCTTTCATTTTTTCTTTTGGTTTGCTGCTTTCCATTCTATACAATTGCACAGCTAAATCGCGTCGATGCTAACGGCAAGAAACAAGGACACTGGGTTTATACTGGTAAGGATAGACCATCGAGTGGTTATAAGCAAGATGTTAAGGTAGAAGAGGGTGATTATAAAGACAATCGAAAAGTTGGCATGTGGATCAAGTATTATCCTGATGGTAAAACACCTAAATTAAAAGGAGAATACGTGAATAATCGCCCTGAAGGTTCCTATGTAAAGTATCATTCCAATGGAAAAATTAAAGAAATAGGTTCTGTGATGTTAAGCATCAATGTGGATTCTTTGAAGAGATTTCATGAGAACGGAACCTTAGAATATGAGTCGGTATTGAATGATCAGGGTAAGGAGCAAGGTTCAGTTAAGTATTTTTATTCCAATGGGCAATTGGAGTTTGAGTACAATGTTCAAGAAGGAATTCCGGTTGGCGAGGCTACGCGATATTATGAAAATGGAGATGTAAAAGAAGTATTGGTATATTCCTCAAGCGGTGAAATTGAAAGTAGTGAGCAAGTTGCACCGAAAAATCCGGTTGTAAAAGAAGAACCTGTTGTGAAGCCAAAAGATACTGCTCCAAAAATTTCGACTCCGAATACAAGAGGTGTTGTATTTCAACCAAATGGATACAATAAAGTCTACAATTCAAATGATGACATTTGGCAAGACGGAACATTCAAAAATGGACTACTTTGGGATGGTAAAGTCTACGAATACGATAAAGACGGAATTTTATTGAAGGTTAAAGTTTATAAAAATGGATCGTATCATTCTGATGGTCAGTTATAAAATGAAAAAGTGAAGTATGTCCTCGATTAATGATAAAATACAAAGCATCATACACGAGTGTCCTACTATTGATAAGGTAGGTGCGGAAGAACGTGTAGCGCGTTTTCAAACCCGAAGTATTAAAGGGGAAACCAAGTTGATTGGTTTGAAAATGGCTTTAAGCATGATCGATTTAACGACGCTTGAAGGAAAAGATACCACAGGTAAAGTAAAGCAAATGTGCTACAAAGCGGAGCATCTTCACGATGCGATTCCCGGTTTGCCAACTGTTGCTGCCGTTTGTGTGTATCCTTCAATGGTTAAGGTCGCTAAAACAGCATTGACACACACAAACATTAAAGTGGCATCTGTAGCAACTGCTTTTCCTGGAGGTCAATCGCCTTTGGCGGTGAAAATTGCCGATACTAAATTCGCTGTGGATGAAGGAGCCGATGAGGTAGATATGGTCATTTCTCGAGGGAAGTTTATGGAAGGCGATTACGCATATGTGTATGATGAAATTGCTGCCATTAAAGAAGCTTGCGGGAAAGCTAGACTTAAAGTTATTCTTGAAACAGGTGAACTGGCGACGCTCGATCACGTGCGTTTGGCCAGTGATATCGCCATTCATGCAGGTGCAGATTTCATCAAGACTTCAACCGGAAAAATTCAGCCCGCCGCAACCATGCCCGTGACCTACACGATGTTAATGGCCATCAAAGACCATTACGATAAAACCGGAATTATGGTTGGAATGAAACCTGCTGGGGGTATTTCAACATCGAAGTTGGCATTGCATTATTTGGTAATGGTGAAGGAAGTGTTGGGCGACAAATGGTTGAATAACGAATGGTTCCGCTTTGGTGCGAGTTCATTAGCAAACGACGTGTTGATGCAGATTGCAAAATCGGTAAATGGATCGTATCAATCAGCAGATTATTTCTCAATAGATTAAAATGGCAAAGAAAAATAAAGAAAATACAACAATGACGTGGAGTTACGCACCTGCACCTGAGAGTAAAGATCACATCCAGCTACGCGAAAAATACGACTTGTTCATCAACGGAAAATGGGTAAAACCTTCAAGTGGAAAATACTTTAAAACCATAAATCCTGCTGATGAATCTTTTTTAGCGGAGGTGGCTCAAGCGGATGACAAAGACGTGGATAAGGCGGTTAAAGCAGCACGTGAAGCTTATGATAAGGTCTGGTCGAAAACAAGTCCTGCCGATAGGGCCAAGTACATTTTTAGAATTGCGCGTCTCATGCAGGAAAAAGCGCGTGAGCTGGCAGTTATTGAGACTTTGGATGCCGGAAAAACCATTCGCGAGTCGAGAGATGTTGATGTGCCGCTGGCTTGCAATCACTTTTTTTACTACGCCGGCTGGGCCGACAAACTCGAATATGCGTTTCCCAATCGAAAAATTGAACCGCTTGGTGTTGCAGGACAAATCATTCCATGGAATTTTCCGCTTTTGATGGCGGCCTGGAAAATTGCTCCAGCTTTGGCAACAGGAAATACGGTCGTTTTAAAACCTGCTGAAACCACGCCATTGACGGCCTTAAAATTGGCAGAAATTATTGAAGAATCCGGTTTGCCTGCAGGAGTGGTGAACATCGTTACCGGTTATGGAGATACAGGTGCAGCTATTGTGAATCATCCTGACGTGAATAAAATTGCTTTTACCGGTTCTACCGGAGTTGGGAAATTGATTCAAAAAAGCCTTGCTGGAACCAATAAAAAATTGACATTGGAATTGGGCGGAAAATCGGCCAACATCATTTTTGAAGATGCGCCAATAGATCAAGCTGTGGAAGGCATCATCAATGGAATTTTCTTCAATCAAGGTCATGTGTGTTGCGCGGGTTCACGCTTGTTCGTGCAAGAGTCGGTTGCCGATAAAGTCATTCAAAAATTAAAAGACCGAATGGGTTCACTTATCGTTGGAGATCCATTGGATAAAAATACCGATATCGGTGCCATCAATTCCAAAGAGCAGTTGGCAACCATTACCAAATACATCAAAATTGGAAAAGAAGAAGGTGCCGATATGTATCAGCTTTCTTGTGACTTGCCTCAGAAAGGTTATTATTGTGCACCAACCATTTTCACCAATGTAGCGCAGTCGAACATTATTGCGCAAGAGGAAATCTTTGGTCCGGTGCTTACCATTCAAACCTTCAGAACAGTAGATGAGGTGATTCAAAAAGCCAACAATTCTCCTTTTGGATTGGCAGCGGGCGTTTGGACCGACAAAGGATCGCGCATTTTCAATCTCACCACAAAACTGAAGGCCGGTGTTGTTTGGGCCAATACTTATAATAAATTCGATCCAAGTTCGCCTTTTGGAGGTTATAAAGAAAGCGGTTTCGGTCGCGAAGGTGGATTACATGGATTATCGGCATACGTAAAATTGAGCTAAAATGAGTCGTTTGGAAGTATTGAAAACGTATAAATTATACATCGGAGGACAATTCCCCCGTACAGAATCCGGTCGTTATTACGTGCCCAAAAATGCAAAGCAGGAAGCTTTGGGGAACATTTGTCTTTCTTCTCGTAAGGATGTTCGAAATGCGGTAAGTGCTGCGCGAAAAGCAATGGCTTGGTCGGAACGCACGGCATTCAATAGAGGGCAGATTCTGTACCGAATCGCCGAAATGCTTGAAGGACGAAAAGCCCAGTTCATCGAAGAATTGAAACTTCAAGGCACAAGTCCAAAAGCCGCTGAAGCCGAGGTGAATGTGGCTATCGATCGCATCGTTTATTATGCTGGATGGTGTGATAAATACCAGCAAATATTGGGTTCTGTGAATCCCGTTGCATCTTCGCATTTCAATTTTTCTGTTCCAGAACCTACAGGAGTTGTAGGAATTGTTTGCCCAGAGGACACTTCACTCGTTGGACTGGTCTCCTTGGTATTGCCCGTAATTTGTGGCGGAAATACATGTGTGGTGTTGGCTTCAGAAAGCCATCCCCTTTGTGCGATAACCTTTGCAGAAGTGCTCCATTCTTCGGATCTTCCTGGAGGTGTGGTCAATATTCTTACCGGATCGAAGAAAGAACTCGTTTCACCCTTGGCTTCCCACATGGATGTAAATGCCATCATTTACGGAGACACCAATACCGACCAATACAAGGCGCTTTGCCTTTTAGCCGCTGAAAATGTAAAACGTGTAGCACAGGTAGCTAAAGATTGGTCGCAACCCGATCAACAAGACCTTTATCAAATCGCTGAAACACTCGAAATCAAAACCACCTGGCATCCCATTGAAAACATCGGCGGCGCCAGTTCAGGATATTAATAAAAAATTCCCCCCTTCGGAGGGGGATTAAGGGTGAGGAGAGTTATTACTGCCTTTCAAAATAAGAATAGATTGTTTCCCCCTTCAGATGGGGATTAAGGGGGAGGAAGGTTATTACTACTTTTAAAATAACGATTGACTATTTCCCCCTTCGGAGGGGGATTAAGGGGGAGGAGAGTTATTACTGTTTTTCAAAATAAGAATAGACTATTTCCCCCTTCGGAGGGGGACTCAGGGGGAGGATCATTTATTTTTTTATCATGTACGAATTCACAACCAAATTTTCCCTAAACCGATCAAATAAATACAAACATTTAAAATAATTTAATTGAAAAATTTGGTATCCTTTTCTTATCCTTTTGTTTTTCAATTACATTTTGAAAATGTATTCAAATCACAATTACAATAAGAACCTTCGGGAAAACGCTAGTGTATTAAGAAATAATACTGTTTCAAAAGCAGAACGCTATTTATGGAAAGCTCTGAGAAGAGGTCAACAAGGCGTAAAATTTAAACGTCAAAGACCCATTGGTCATTTTATAGTTGATTTCTTTGCTCAAGAAATAGGATTAATCATCGAAATTGATGGTAATTCACATTTTAATAAGCCGGTGTATGATGCTTACAGACAGCGAAAATTATTGGATTTGAATTTGAAAATTTTAAGATTTACCGAAGGTGATGTTATGCATAACTTGGATGAGGTATTGTCTCAGATTCAACATGCTGTTTATGTTTTGAAACAAAAATGATTTTACAATCATCCTCCCCCTGTATCCCCCTCCAAAGGGGGAAGAAAAAACCAAACATTTCTCTCCTCCGCGACGGATGGATTATGGGGGAGGAGGAGTTATTACTGCCTTTAAAAATAAGAATAGATTGTTTCCCCCTTCGGAGGGGGATTAAGGGGGAGGAGAGTTATTATTGCCTTTCAAAATAAGAATAGATTGTTTCCCCCTTCGGAGGGGGACAAAGGGGGAGGAGGAGTTATTACTGCCTTTAAAAATAAGAATAGATTGTTTCCCCCTTCAGAGAGGGACTAAGGGGGAGGACAATTATCACTTCCCCTTCCTCCGCAACAACAAATTAATCTCCTTCAAATACTCCACTTCAGTTTGAAGCTGTTTCATTTTGACGTGTTGCAAAGCGATTTTCCGTTCAGCCCTCTGAAGTTCCGCGATAATTCTCTCTGACGAACCGTATTTCTGAGCCATTTCTTGGATGAGTTCATCGTGTTTCAGAAGACCAGAACAATGCAAAGACAGCGGTTCTAAAAAATTGAAATTTAAGGTCTCTGAAATAACCAGCAGCAGATTACTGTCTATGGATTTTCGTTTGAAAATATCGTACACATTTTGGCTCGTAATGTTGATCCTTCGGGCAAACTCCGTTTTCTTCATTCCCGTCTCTTTCAAACGGTTTTTGATCATTTGCCCAAGGTGCATTTCCATGGTGCAATAATCAAAAATTACTGTGCGATTATGAAAATTATTAAGTAAATATAATTGTTCTAAAATGTAAATATAATTTGATTAAATTTGAGCGATTCAACCATATACCATGTTCAAATCGTTTTTACTAGTCTTTTTTCTGGTTTTAACATCTTTAGTTTCCGCGCAATCCTTCGATAGAAATGTGTTTGCATCTGCCGGACGTGATGCAAAAAATCCGGCGATTATCTATCAAAATATTCGTTACATGACCTATACCATTGGTGAACCTATCATTTTTGGTGCGGCAACGCCGGCTTATCGACTTGGAAACGGATTCATTCAGCCTGCCGGCATCAGTGCTGTTGCTCCTCCTGCCATAACTGCAATAACTCAGCAAAACGATACCTATTTGGTGTACCCCAATCCTTTTGATGACGAACTAGTCATTGCGGCACCCGATGAAAGTATCGAATTGGTAAAGTTGCAATTGATTGATCAAAACGGCAAACTCATTCTTGAAGCCCAAATGTTAGAAAAACAGATCCACTTGTCTATTCCGGAAAATTGTGCACCAGGTATTTACTGGCTAAACATCTACCGCACAGATGGAACCTTCTTGCAACAGAACAAACTTGTGAAGCAACATAGCGCTTCATCCAATTCAATGAACCATTAATTAAAATACCATGTTAAAAAAATTACTCCTAACCCTAACCACTTTTTTTTTATTACAGAGTGCATTTGCACAAGCCCCTGAGGGCATCAATTATCAGGCTGTTATCCGAAACGGAAGCGGTTCCTTGGTTACCAGTACAACGGTAGCCATTCGCATTCAAATTCGACAAACCAGTGCAACGGGAACCATTGTTTACCAGGAACGCCACAGCGTTCTGACGTCCAGTCAAGGCTTGGTGAATTTGGTCATTGGAAACGGTGTAGTGCAAAGCGGTGTTTTTGGAGCCATCAACTGGGGAGCCGGTCCGTATTTTGTGAGTTTGGGTGTTGATTTCACCAACGGTACCAATTATCAGGACTTTGGTACCCAACAATTGATGAGTGTTCCGTTTGCCTTGTATGCCAAAACCGCTGGCAACCAGTTGAACCAATGGCGCTATGGAAATGGTGCTCCGGCAACAACTTTGGGCGCTTTTGGTGATTTTTATTTGGATGTACAAAACGGCAACGTGTATTACAAAAACACAGGTTCATCGTGGGTGTTAACCGGTAACATTACAGGACCTCAGGGGGCAACGGGAGCAACAGGTGCAACAGGTCCGCAAGGTCCGCAGGGTGCAACGGGTGCACAAGGATTGACCGGTCCAACTGGGCCTCAGGGTCCTCAAGGAATTCAAGGCGCAACGGGAGCTGCTGGTGCCACTGGTGCACAGGGTCCAGCTGGAGCCGCAGGACCACAAGGACCGGCGGGAACTAATGGCAGTACCATACTCAATGGGACATCAAACCCAACCGCTGGAATTGGCTTAGAAGGCGATTATTACATGAATACAGCTACCAACACCTTTTTTGGTCCAAAAGCCAATGGTGCTTGGCCAGCTGGTTTTTCGATGGTGGGACCACAAGGTGTTCAGGGAGCAACAGGGCCCCAAGGTATACAAGGTCCACAGGGGATTCAAGGTGCTACAGGAGCAATCGGACCTCAAGGTCCACAAGGTGTGGCTGGGACCAATGGAACGAATGGAACAAATGGTCTGAATGCACTTATTAAAACCACCACCGAACCTGCAGGAACAAATTGTACCAATGGTGGAACTAAAATCGAAACTGGTTTAGATGCGAACAGCAATGGAACTTTGGATGCAAGCGAGGTAAATGCGAGCCAGACGCAGTATGTTTGTAATGGAATTAATGCAACAGGAGGAGGGTCTGCAGGAAATTCTGGGTTTAATTCTAATCATGGTTTTCTCAATATTCTTAACGATACAATAATAATTGTTTCTCAATCAAAATTGGTTGAAGTGATTTTAAGAGGTGGAAATGGTGGTTCCGGTGGTTATTCTGGTAGTATATGTCCCGGAGGTTCTGGGGGGTGGTCTGGAGGAGTTGGTGGAACAGGTGCTGGTGTGCGATTTTTGTTGAACTTAGCATCTGGTGATACTTTAAATATTAAAAGAGGTCAAGACGGAATTAATGGATGTTCATTGTGCGTATATACTGGGGTTTGTAATTGTTGTTACGCGGGTCAATCTGGGGCTGCAGGTACATCCTCAAGAATAAGTATAAATACTCAAAACACTTCAAATTTTATATTTGAAGCCCAAGGAGGAGGGGCAGGAGGGGCGCAATGGGGCTCATTAGCTGGTTCTGGAGCCAATGGAATTTTAGTAACTGGTAATCAATATAATGTAGTTGGTGCATTTGTATTTGAATCAAATCTAAATGGTCAAGGAGCTGCAGTTACTATTAGATGGTAAATGAGTGAGTTATGATAAATCCAAAATTTGAAAATTTATTAAAACAACCTGAAACAAAATTCACCATTATTCTTGGTTCGGGGTTTCATCGACAGGCCTTGGGGGCAAATTCCATCTTGAGTAATTGGGAAAAACTATTGAAAGATCAAGATCCTGAGTTAACATTTACGGGTTTTTATCCCTTGGATTTTGAGCAATTGATTGTTCGTCGTACCGGAAACCAGAAAGACGAAGAATCTCGGCAGAAGGCAGCTGGTGAAATGGAAAAATTAATTTCAGAAGAGATTTGTTTTGATTTGCAGTGCGCGCAAGAAAAGGCTTTAAAGTTTAACAAACATCGCTATTCAACTGGAATTTTTAACCCGAAAAAAGTTTCGGATGTAGTTTCCTTGAATTTCGATACAACGGCGGAAACATTATGTCGTATAGAAGCAAAGCAAGAAGCATCTGATTTAAAATATTCAGCGTTTAAATCAGAAAAAAATGAGGAATTAAAAATACCCTATTGGGAAGTTGAGTTCAAGAAAGACGAAAAAATTCGTTTTTGGTATCCGCACGGGACAGTTTACGATAAAGAAACAATTACACTTGGCACAAGGGAATATTCGAAGCGTTTCCAAACAATTGAGCGACTAAGAAAGCATTCAAAATCTAATGATAAAAACAAACCAACTTCTTGGTATCATGAACTAACCCACAATCCCATTTTGATTCTTGGAGCCCACATGTCAAAAGATGAATGGGATATTTGGTTTGCGTTGGTCAACCGTGATCGAAATTTCGCAAAATCTGAAAATCAACAATTTAAATATCCCGTTTTTCAAATGCGCGAATGCGAATGCCAACAGGACTACCGCCATGAATGGTTTCAACCACTTTTTACCGGGATGAAATTCGATAAGCAATGGAGGAAATTAGAAGAACTTTTTAAACAATAATAAAACCAATGAAAAAACAACTCTTTATCCTCACATCAGCCCTACTAAGCCTCACCGCTACCGCCCAAATCCCAAACTACGTTCCCACCAATGGCCTCGTAGGCTGGTGGCCCTTTAACGGCAATGCCAATGATGAAAGTGGGAATGGAAATAATGGAACGGTGAATGGCGCGACACCAACGACGGATCGGTTTGGGAATGTAAATAAATCGTATAGTTTTGATGGTAATGATTTTATTGAAATCCCCTTATTTTTTGACTCAAATGAAAGAACTTTTTCTGTTTGGTTCGTTCAAGTTTTATCTAATGGTATAGGCCAAATTATTGTTGATAACGATCATGCACAATTGATGAATGGTAATTCCACTATTGCAATTAGATCAGATGATACACTTCAACCAAGTTTTGGTTCGGCTTTTTGCATATTGAATTATCAGCCGCTCGAAATCTGGACCAATGTAATTGTATCACGCGATATGGATTCAACTTTTTTTTATTTGAACGGTTCTCTAACATGTTCCGTGGTCAATTCAAATACACATTCATTATCATCGATTAATAATTTTATAAAGTTTGGTTGTACACGTTTACACGACCGTTTTTTAAATGGTAAACTCGACGATATCGGCATCTGGAACCGCGCTTTAACGGCTTGCGAAATACAAGACCTTTACAACGCTTCACTTCCAAACTCTACCCAAACCCAAACCGCACTCGACAGCTACACCTGGCCGGTGAACGGACAAACCTACACCCAAAGCGGGCAATATACAGTCACCTTGCTTAACGCCGCAGGTTGCGACAGCATCGTTACCTTAGACTTAACCCTTAGCTTCACAGGAATTAATGAAATCAATTCCAACCCAACAAAAAAACTTTTAAAAATCACCGACCTCAACGGTAAAGAAACACCATTTAGAAAGAACACTGTTTTACTCTTCATTTATGAAGACGGTACTGTGGAACGTATTTTTGAAATGGAGTATTAGGTTAAACTTTTTATACCCGATAGAAAATGAAACCATCTCTTA
>Ga0068876_10000331_pt1 | contig 37868 bp, 33 predicted proteins | sample NOAtaG_6_FD_66442 | JGI IMG/M metagenome (GOLD analysis project Ga0068876, IMG submission 66442) | Freshwater lake microbial communities from Lake Erie, under a cyanobacterial bloom - NOAA_Erie_Diel5S_2200h metaG | ecosystem: Environmental > Aquatic > Freshwater > Lake | place: USA: Ohio, Lake...
GGACCAACTTAAACGGAAACATGAACATCGCCCAGCCTTACTATCTCGGTGTATCAGCAACAAGTCCTACTCGTATTGTTGCAGGTTTACAAGATAATGGAAGTATTGTGTACAACGGAACAAATTGGTTTTTAGGAAAAGGCGGCGACGGAATGGATTGTTTTGTTGATTGGAATAATCCAAACATTATTGTTGCATCTTCACAAAATGGAGGTCACGGAAGAAGTACGAATGGTGGAGCTTCATTTTCAAATATAGTTTCCGGATTATCCGGTACAGCAAATTGGGTTGCACCGATCTGTCAAGATCCAAACGTTTCTACCACTTATTATGCAGGACGTCAACACGTATTCAAGTCAACTAACTCCGGCGCATCATGGACGCAACTAGGATCCTTACCTGGTTCTGGAGATGTGTTGTATATTAATCCTGCCCCATCAAATCCAAATGTTATTTATGCCGGAAGAGGAACCGCTATTTATAAAACTACTAACGGAGGTTCAACATGGGGAGCAATAACCGGAACTTTGCCTGTTTTAGGAAAGATTACCGATATTGAAGTAGATAATAATAACGCGAATAACGTTTATGTTACTCTTTCTGGTTATGTAGCGGGCAACAAAGTATTTTATTCTAACAACGGTGGATCAACCTGGACAAATTACTCTGCAGGCCTTCCTAATTTTCCGGCAAATTGTATCGTATTCAGAAAAAACAGTCCCGGTGCAATTTATGTTGGTATGGACCATGGTGTTTATTACCGTGAGTCGAGCATGAGTTCATTTATCCCTTATGATGCGGGATTACCTAATGTTTGGGTGAATGATATGGAGATCTATTATCCAACAGGAAAACTTAGAGCTGCTACTTACGGTCGTGGTATGTGGGAAACAAATCTTTATTCAAATCCTTCAGCACCGCCGTCAGCATATTTCAGTAATAATTTTACATCTGCCTGTGTTAACGTGCCGTTTGCATTTAATGATCAATCGGCAAATACACCTGTATCATGGAGTTGGAGTTTCCCCGGTGGAGCACCTGCAACATCTACAGCACAAAACCCAATTGTTACCTATGCAACAGCCGGTGTTTATACAGTTACATTGATCTCTACAAATGGAAACGGCCCAAGCACGCCTTATACAACAACCATTATGGTTAATGTTACTCCAACAATTTCTGCAGCAAACCCTAGTGTTTGTATTGGTTCAAACACAAATATCCCTGTTTCAACTAACGGAAGTTTTGTGAATTGGTCAACCGGATTTAACGGCCCTGTTCTTAATTTAATATCAGTAAGCACTTCTTCTGTGTATTCATTCACCGTTTCTTTAGGTGCGTGTACGGTTGCAAGTACAGCATCACTTACCGTTTGGCCTAATCCGTCAACACCAACGATTGCTACAGTTGGAGCATCATTAACAACCGGACCGGCAACAACATACCAATGGTTTTTGAATGGAAGCCCAATCCCAGGCGCTACTAACCAAGATTATTTACCAACTTCAGATGGCTGGTATTCGGTTGATGTAACAAACAGCTTTGGATGCGTTAGCCCCGGAACATCTATTTATATTTCAATCACAACGCTTAATTCAAGCCAAAAGCTACTTCCTGGTATAAAGCTTAGCCCAAACCCGGCAAAGGATGCGCTAAATATCAGCAAGGAAAATGACGCTAGAACCTCACTTGATTATGAGATCATTAGTATTGTTGGTCAAGAGGTTTTAAAAGGAACAATTAAATACGATTCATCACCAGAGGCTAGTATAAATATCCAGAGTTTGGCTCCGGGAACTTATATTATTAAGTTAAGCGACGGGTCAAACAGAAGTTCAATTAAGTTTATAAAAGAGTAGACATTTCGACTTAAAAAAAAGACTGTAATTCTTGATGATTTCCATAAAAATGGTTATCCTTACAGTCTAATTTTAAAGCGTCGGATAACATGAACCAAGCTTCATCTCCAATTGATTATCTTCCTATTGTTTTAATGTTTTTAGTGGCCGCCGGCTTTGTGGTAACCACTATGGTGGCCTCGCATCTACTTGGCCCTAAACGAAATACAAAAATCAAGCTCGATTCATTTGAGTGCGGTATCGAAGCGCACGGAAATGCGCGTTTACCCTTTTCAATTAAGTATTTTCTTGTAGCCATCTTATTTGTGTTATTTGACATCGAAGTGATCTTTATGTATCCATGGGCAGTTAACTTTAGAGAGCTAGGCATGTTAGGCGTGGTTGAGGTTTTCTCTTTCATTGCTTTATTGCTTGTTGGATTTTATTATATGATCTCTAAGAAAGCTTTAAAGTGGGAAGAGTAATTAATTAGAGAGATGGTGAATTAGTGAATTACTTAATTAACTCACCAATTCACAAACTCACCAAATAAATAACTGAAAGATGAGCAACAAACCTATAAAACGTACAAAGCTGGAAATGGCTAAAAGTCCTCAAGGAATTGAAGGGCCTGGTTTTTTTGCAGCAAAATTAGAAGACGTAATTGGATTAGCACGCGCAAACTCTTTGTGGCCATTGCCCTTTGCAACATCTTGTTGCGGTATTGAATTTATGGCAACCATGGCAAGTGATTATGACTTGGCACGTTTTGGATCGGAGCGTTTAAGTTTTTCGCCACGTCAAGCAGATATGCTAATGGTGATGGGAACGATCGCAAAAAAAATGGGACCAACATTACGTCAGGTTTACGAACAAATGGCAGAACCAAGATGGGTTCTTTCAGTTGGTGCTTGCGCCAGCAGCGGCGGAATATTTGATACTTACAGCGTACTTCAAGGCATTGACCGCATCATTCCGGTTGACGTGTACGTTCCGGGTTGTCCTCCTCGTCCTGAGCAGATCATCGAAGGTATTTTAAAGATCCAGGAGTTAGCAAAGAATGAATCTTTACGCAGAAGAACTTCTCCGGAGTATAAAAAATTATTGAACAGTTACGGAATTGAATAACACATGAGCCAAGACCTACTGAATAAATTAACCGAATCCATTAACCAACATGTTAGTGGAGCAATTGAAAAGGCTGAATTGCCTTATGATTTCCCAACTCTTACAATTCATAAAGATCATATACACGAAGTGTTAGAATTTTTGAAACAAGACAAAGATTGGAATTTTCATTTCCTTACAGATCTTACCGGATTTCAAACTGCAGATGAAAAACAATTAGGCGTTGTTTATCACTTGCACAACATGATGAAAAACATCCGTGTGCGTATAAAAACACATTTTGATATCAATAAGCCAGAGATACCAACAGCAACAAATATTTGGCCTGGCGCAAATTGGATGGAAAGAGAGACCTATGATTTTTATGGCGTGAAATTTAAAGGACATCCAAACTTAAAACGAATTTTAAATGTAGACGAGATGGATATTTTTCCTTTAAGAAAAGAGTATCCACTCGAAGATCAACAACGCGAAGACAAAGACAATAAAATGTTTGGACGATAAAATTTTTGTAATGGCAAAGAAAGAACCTATTAAGAACGTAGAAGATTTTGTTGAGGAAAAAGAATATTCCATTCTTAACCTTGGTCCAACACATCCTGCAACACACGGAATTTTCCAGAACGTTTTGAAAATGGATGGCGAGATCATTCACGAAGCAACACCAACTGTTGGATACATTCATCGTGCATTTGAAAAATTGGCAGAGCGCCGTCCTTACGCACAAATAACTACATTAACCGATCGCTTGAACTATTGCTCTTCTCCAATTAATAATATGGGTTGGCACATGACGGTTGAAAAACTTATTGGCGCCAAATTACCAAAGCGCGTTGAGTACATGCGTGTTATTGTTATGGAGCTTTCACGCATTGCCGATCACTTAATTTGTAATTCAGTTATTGGAGTTGATACTGGAGCCATGACAGGTTTCCTTTACATCTTCCAGTGGCGCGAAAAAATATATGATATCTATGAATCAATTTGCGGCGCACGTTTAACCACAAATATGGGACGCATAGGCGGATTTGAACGTGAGTGGCCACAAAAAACGTGGGACCTTATTGATGCATTCTTAAAGAATTATCCAAAAGCATTACAAGAATTTGCAAACTTACTAGAGCGCAACAAGATCTTTATGGATCGCACCATTAATTGCGGACCAATTAGTGCAGAGATGGCGTTGAATTATAGTTTTACCGGACCAAACTTACGTGCAGCCGGTGTTGATTATGATGTACGCGTTGCAACGCCATATTCATCTTACGAAGATTTTAATTTTACAGTTCCTATTGGAACAAGCGGAGATACTTACGATCGTTTCATGGTTCGTCAGGAAGAAATGATCCAATCGATGGAGATCATCAAACAAGCAATTAAGAATATGCCTAAAGAGGGCGGCTTTCATGCAGATGTTCCCGATTTTTATTTACCGCCAAAAGAAGAAGTTTATAACAACATGGAAGCATTGATCTACCATTTCAAAATTGTAATGGGAGAAACGGATGTTCCAAAAGGAGAGATTTATCATAGTGTAGAAGGAGGAAATGGAGAGTTAGGATTTTATTTACAAAGCGATGGCGGAAGAACACCTTTCCGTTTACATTTCCGTCGCCCTTGTTTTATTTATTACCAAGCTTATCCTGAAATGATAAAAGGAAGTATGTTAAGCGATGCCATCATAACCATGAGTAGTATGAATGTGATAGCGGGAGAATTAGACGCATAGAATGGAATGTTGGATGATAAATTTTAAATGTTGAATTGAGAAACAGTAATTCAAAATTTATAATTCAAAATTTATAATTATTATAAAATGGGAAGTCAAGTACACGGAACACAAGATTTTAATAAGAACAAGCGCGCCGAAATAAAATTCAGTGATGAGGCCATGAGCATTGTGAAAGGAATTATTTCACATTATCCTGAAGGAAAACAAAAATCGGCATTATTGCCTGTGTTACATGTAGCGCAAGCTGAATTTGGCGGATGGTTAAGTCCCGAAGTAATGGATTACGTTGCTGAGGTTTTAAAAATTAAACCTATTGAAGTATTCGAAGTAGCATCGTTTTACACCATGTATAATTTAAAACCTGTTGGCAAATGCGTATTAGAAGTTTGTCAAACAAGTTCATGCTGGTTAAATGGTGCAGAAGACATTGTAAAATATATTGAGAAGAAATTAAATATTAAAGTTGGCGAAACATCAAAGGATGGAATGTTCACTTTAAAAACTGCAGAGTGTTTGGGTTCTTGCGGAACAGCACCAATGTTACAATGCGGCGCTTCGTATCACGAAAATTTAACTTACGCTAAAGTAGATTCAATTTTAGAAACGTATAAAGCGGAAGGTAAACTAAGAAGTTATACAGATTTAGATTATAAAAATACTTTGTAGATACATGGGAAGAAAATTATTAATACATAACGACAAAGTTCCGGGAATTCACACCCTGGAAGTTTATCGTGCGCATGGTGGTTATGCTTCAGTTGAAAAAGCATTAAAAACAATGACACCCGATCAAGTAACTGATGAAGTAAAAAAATCAGGATTACGCGGTCGCGGTGGAGCAGGTTTCCCAACCGGATTAAAATGGAGTTTTCTTGCAAAACCCGAAGGTGTTCCACGTTACTTGGTTTGTAATGCGGACGAATCTGAACCGGGAACTTTTAAGGATCGTTATTTGATGGAGCACATTCCTCACGCACTGATCGAAGGAATGATCACATCATCTTATGCACTTGGCGCAAAAAAATCATACATCTATATCCGCGGCGAATATTTTTATGTGGCACGTATTGTTGAAAATGCCATCAAAGAAGCTTACGCTGCAGGTTGGTTAGGCCAAAATATTTTAGGAACAAATTTCTCTCACGATTGTTATGTACAAGTTGGTGGTGGCGCTTATATCTGCGGAGAAGAAACAGCATTATTAGAATCATTGGAAGGTAAGCGCGGTAATCCACGTATCAAACCGCCGTTTCCTGCAGTTGCAGGTTTATGGGGTTGTCCAACGGTGGTTAACAATGTTGAAACAATTGCTGCTGTTTGTCCGATCATTAACATGGGCGGTGATGAATATGCAAAAATTGGTATCGGTAAATCAACAGGTACAAAATTAATTTCTGCATCAGGTCATATCAATAAACCCGGTGTTTATGAAATTGAATTAGGAATTCCAGTAGAGGAATTTATCTATAGCGAAGAATATTGTGGCGGTATTCGTAATGGAAAAAAACTAAAAGCAGTTGTGGCCGGCGGATCATCAGTTCCAATTCTTCCAACGGAATTGATTTTAAAAACGGCCAAAGGCGAACCGCGTTTAATGACCTACGAAAGTTTATCGGATGGCGGATTCCAAACAGGAACTATGTTAGGTTCGGGAGGATTTATTGCCATGGATGAAGACACCAGTATTGTAAAAAATCTATTTACGTTCACGCGTTTCTATCATCACGAAAGTTGCGGACAATGTTCTCCGTGTCGTGAAGGAACAGGCTGGATGGAAAAAATATTAAAGAAGTTCTTGAACGGAACAGCAACCGAAAGCGATGTTGAATTACTTTGGGACATTCAAAGCAAGATCGAAGGAAAAACAATTTGTCCTTTAGGCGAAGCAGCAGCTTGGCCGGTGGCAGCAGCTATTCGTCATTTCAAACAAGAATTTTTAGACATTGCACGCAGCAAAAAATTTGTTGATGTGAGTCATTATAATCGATTAAATAAAATTATAGCGTAATTGAATAAGTTCTTCTACATATTTGCTTTTGCAATAATTTCGTTTTCTACCAAAGCGCAAACAGCATGTGCTAATGCAGTGAATATTTATTCATTTACGTTTAACGGCACAAGTTATGAAGTAGTGAAAGAAGCCAAAACATGGACAGCTGCAGCAGCCTGTGCTGTTCAACGAGGTGGTTCATTGGTTGAAGTAAATAATCAAGCAGAGCAAACTGCTGTTTATACTGGCATTGTTGCAGCCGGCGTTACGTCTACCTATAGTCCTGTTGGTGATGGCGGAGGCGCTTCTTATGTTTGGATTGGAGCCACCGATAAATTTAATGAAGGTTCGTGGATATGGGATGGAAATAATGACGCAATGGGCTCGAATTTTTGGAATGGACAAGGTTTAGCAGGAGCAGGTAACGGAACAGTTGTATTAAGCTCATTTGTGAATTGGGGAGGAAAATCAACTTCAAGTATTCAAGAACCCGATGATTTCAATTCAAACCAGGATGGCGCAGCAATTGCCGTTTCGGCCTGGCCTTATGGCATAGCAGGTGAGTGGAATGATATTGCTTTGACAAATTCTATTTACTATGTAATAGAGTACAACAATACTTTAGGAATTAAGGCGAACCAACAAATAGTATCGTTGATGATCTCTCCAAATCCAGCTAAAGACAAGGTTGAAATAACATCATCATTAGAGATGAAAAAAATTGAACTAAGATCAATAGAAGGAAAAATAATTAAAACCATTGTGCCAACTAAAAAAACAGAGACCATTGATCTAGCAGAGTTAACTAACGGAGTATATTTTGTGGATGTAACAACAAAAGATAATTCAGTTAACACTAAAAAGATCGTGAAGGAATAACTTATTTTAAGCTAGCAAGCATGAAAGTAACGATAGACGGAATAGAAATTGATGTACCAAAGGGAACTACTATTCTCCAAGCTGCTCGTATGATCGGCCCGGAAGTAGCACCACCCACCATGTGCTATTACACCAAATTAAAAACAAGTGGCGGATATTGCCGTACCTGCATCGTAAAAGTAACGCAGGGAAGTACTGCTAATCCTAATCCAATGCCTAAGCCGGTTGCATCTTGTAGAACGGAAGTAATGGACGGAATGGTTGTACAAAATGTTACATCGCCTGAAATTTTAGAAGCGCGTAAAGGCGTTGTTGAATTTTTATTGATCAATCATCCTTTAGATTGTCCTGTATGTGATCAAGCAGGCGAGTGCAAATTACAAGATCTTGGTTACGAGCACGGCTCTGCAAAAACACGTTACGAATTCAAACGTCGTGAGTACGAAATGATCGACATTGGTGATAAGATCAAGTTACACATGACGCGTTGCATTTTATGTTACCGTTGTGTAAAAACCTGCGAACAAATTACTGATGGTCGCGTACACGGTGTTGTACATCGTGGTGATGCAGCTGAGATCTCCACCTACATTGCAAAAGCAATTGATAATGATTTTTCAGGAAACGTAATTGATGTTTGCCCGGTAGGTGCATTAACTGATAAAACTTTCCGTTTCAAACAACGTGTTTGGTTCACAAAGCCTGTTGATGCACATCGTAATTGTACAAAATGTTCTGGTAAAACGCGTGTGTGGTTAAAAGGCGATGAGGTATTACGCGTTACTGCTCGCAAAGATCAGTGGGATGAGGTTGAAGAATTCATTTGTAACTCTTGTCGCTACGATCACAAACAAGTGAGCGATTGGGTAATTGAAGGCCCTTCAAAGATCAGCCGTCAAAGTGTGATCTCTCAAAATCATTATGAGCATTTGAATGAATTAAAATTACAAGTATTAAAACAGCAAAAAGCATTAGGCTTTATGCCATTAGATAAACGTCCATAAGTATGATAAGTTTTATAATATATAAATTCATTGTTTGCGCAGTTGTATTCGGCCTTTCGCTAGGCGTTGCAGCATATGCTACGCTGTGGGAACGTAAGTTCGCTGCATTTTTACAAGATCGCGTTGGTCCGGATAGAGCAGGATGGCATGGTATTTTACAACCATTGGCCGATGGTGGAAAGATGTTCTTTAAAGAAGAGATCGTTCCAAATCTTTCTAATCGTTTTTTATTTATTCTGGGCCCTAGTTTATTTATGATGACGGCTTTAATGACCGGTGCTGTTATTCCATGGGGTGCTGATTTTACAATGGACGGAAAAGTTTACAGCGCACAGATCACAGATATTAATATTGGTGTACTTTATTTGTTTGGTGTTGTTTCGGTTGGAGTTTACGGTATCATGATCGGTGGTTGGGCATCTAACAATAAATTTGCATTGCTTGGAGCTATTCGCGCATCATCACAAATGATCAGTTATGAGATTGCGATGGGAATTTCAGTGATTGCGTTAGTAATTACTTCAGGTGGAACTTTAAGTTTAAGAGAAATTGTTGGTCAGCAAGACGCAGGTGTTGCAAATATTGTATGGCAGCCTTTAGGATTTTTAATTTTCTTTATTTGCGCATTAGCAGAAACCAATCGTGCGCCATTTGACTTACCCGAGTGCGAAAGCGAATTAGTGGGCGGTTATCACACAGAGTATTCTTCAATGAAATTAGGATTGTTCTTGTTTGCTGAATACATTAATATGTTCATCTCATCAGCAATTATGAGTGCGTTTTACTTTGGAGGATTTAATTTCCCATTTGCGCAAGAATTATATAACGCTATGGGATTAGAAGCCGGGTCGTTCTGGATAACCCTGATCGGATTTGGAGCCTTCTTTACAAAAATATTCATATTCATTTGTGTATTCATGTGGGTGCGTTGGACCTTACCGCGTTTCCGTTATGATCAGTTAATGAATTTAGGATGGAAAATTTTAATTCCACTTTCATTATTGAATTTGGCACTAACAGTTGTTGTAGAATTTTTGAGAGGTCATATACAGTTTTAATATTAGGAAAAACACTTGAAGGAGCATAACATGGCAATTCAGTTAACAAATAGAAGCAAGGTTGTTTCAAATAAAGAGCAGAGTTTTTCTGAGAGACTTTATTTGCCGGCAATTGTAAAAGGCATGCTTATTACATTTAGCCACCTGTTCAAAAAAACACCTACGGTAAGATATCCCGATCAGTTAAGATCAAGAGCAGGGATCTATCGCGGGCAACATGTTTTAAAGCGCGATGAGAATGGTGCAGAACGTTGCACAGCTTGCGGTATGTGCGCAGTAGCTTGTCCGGCTGAAGCAATTACCATGGAAAACGGTGAGCGCAAAAAAGGAGAAGAGCATTTATACAGAGAAGAAAAATACGCAACAAAATATGAGATCAACATGTTGCGCTGCATTTTTTGCGGTTTATGCGAAGAGGCTTGCCCGAAAGAAGCAATTTTCTTGACCGATAGAATTGTAGACGCGGAATACGAGCGCGATACATTTGTTTACGGAAAAGATAAATTGGTGGAGAAGATCGACAAGCGTATTGATGTAAGTATTCGCGAAACAAAAGAAGTTGCTGAGTTCAAAAAGATCCCTGGATTAAAACACAACGAACTTTTTGATAACAGTAAACAATTGAAAAAAGGTAAACATTAAGTATTGAAACCAAGGATAAAAAATACTTTTATACTATTTGTGGTAATAATAATGAGTTGTACGAAGAAAATAGGTTGTCTTGACAATAAGCTGGAAGGAGATTATCTTGTAGAAGTAAAAATGCATACTGGCGGCAGACCTCAATATTGGGATACTATTTTTGTCGACACAATTAATGTTACATGTTTAGATGGGAAATACAAGTATAATTTTACCCATCTTCCGGTTACTGGAAATTATGTGGGGAGGACAATGAGTTTTGTTATGCAGGAGCGTTATCCTGATGCTTATAAGGATGGAAGCTATGATGAAAAAGAGGAAAGAAAGGCCAAAAGATTTTGCAATTTCTGGCTTGTGAGTGAATATAACAAAGAACCAGAAATTCAACTACGAAATGATAGTTTGTTCTATAGTTATTTGGATGAATATAAGTTTTATCGTTTTGAAAATGTTGCCAAAGGAAAAAGAATTAATTAAAAACAATTGAATAGAATATGTTAGGATACACAATAACGCAATGGCTTTTTGGAATACTTTCTTTCCTTGCGATCATGTTTGGTTTAATGGTTGTGTTTAGTCGCAACCCGGTAAATAGTGTGTTATATTTGGTTTTGACATTCTTTTGCATTGCCGGCCATTATTTGATCATGAATGCGCAATTCTTAGCAATTGTTCATATTGTAGTTTATGCCGGAGCCATTATGGTCCTCTTCTTATTTATCATCATGCTCATGAATTTGAACGAGGACAGCGAACCGCAAAAAACTTGGCTCACAAAAATTATTGCTGCCGTAGCAGGAGGAATGATGTTATTTGTTTTAGTGGGTTCTTTAAAAGGATCAGAGCAATTAGGATTAAGCGTGAACGGTTCATCACAAATCGGATTAGTAAAAAACTTAGGGATAGTTCTTTTTAAAGATTTTCTTTTTCCTTTTGAGATCGCATCAATTTTGCTCCTTGCAGCTTTAGTTGGTGTAATTTTATTAGGAAGAAAAGACCCACAAGTATTAGATAAAAAATTATAAGGTATGATCAACGGAATTTCAATTAACTACTACATACTGCTAAGCGCCATTTTATTTATTATTGGCTCTATTGGAGTAATGGCACGTCGCAACTCTATCATTATATTTATGTGTGTTGAGTTAATGCTTAACGCGGTGAATTTATTATTAGTGTCGTTTAGCACCTTGCATGGTGACGCTAAGGGTCAAGTATTTGTATTTTTTATTATGGCGGTTGCTGCTGCGGAAGTTGCGGTTGGATTAGCTATTTTAAGTATGATCTACAGAAATGTAAAAAGTATTGACACACAGTTATTCAGTAATTTAAAGAATTAATATGATCAAGTTAGTTGGTTTAATACCACTTTTTCCTCTTATAGGCTTTTTAATAAATGGCTTCTTTGGTAAGAAACTAAGCAAGTCGCTTTCAGGCCTAATTGCTTGTGCAGCTATTTTAGCATCGTTCATTGTTTCTGTTGGGATCTTTATGGAGGCTCGTCATTTACCTGAGCATTCACAAATAGTAAATTTATTTTCATGGATCAATGCAGGCACTTTAGATATTCCGTTTGAATTTGTGGTTGATCCGCTTTCTACCTGGTTCTTATTGATCATTACCGGAATTGGTTTCTTGATACACGTTTACTCTACTTCTTATATGCACGACGACGAAGGGTTTTCAAGATTCTTTACGTATTTGAATCTATTCGTGTTCTTTATGTTGCTGTTAGTATTAGGCAACAATTTCTTGATCATGTTTGTGGGCTGGGAAGGCGTTGGATTATGTTCTTATTTATTGATCGGTTTTTGGTTCAAGAATACAGATTACAATAATGCCGCACGCAAAGCATTTGTGATGAATCGTATTGGCGACCTTGGATTTTTATTAGGTATCCTTTTGATATTTGTAACATTCGGAAGCATTAGTTACGATGAGGTATTTTCAAAAGCAGGAACTGCAGAACACGGAACAATAACCGCCATTGCTTTATTATTATTTATTGGTGCTATGGGTAAATCGGCACAAATTCCTTTATATACGTGGTTGCCTGATGCAATGGCTGGTCCAACACCGGTATCTGCCCTCATCCACGCTGCAACCATGGTTACTGCAGGTATTTACATGATCGTGCGTTCAAATGTATTTTATTCAATTAGCGAAACAGCATCTGCAGTTGTTGCAGTAGTTGGTGTAGCAACAGCATTGTTTGCTGCAACTATTGGTTTGTTTCAAAACGACATTAAAAAAATATTAGCGTACTCAACTGTTTCGCAATTAGGTTTGATGTTCTTAGGATTAGGAGTTGGCGCATATAGCTCTTCAGTATTCCACGTAACAACGCACGCGTTCTTTAAAGCATTATTATTCTTAGGCGCAGGTTCAGTAATTCATGCCATGGGCGGAGAGCAAGATGTTCGCAAAATGGGCGGATTGAAAAAAGCATTACCGATCACATTTATGACCATGCTCTTGGGAACAATTGCCATTAGCGGTGTTCCGGGCTTCTCGGGTTTCTTTTCAAAAGATGAGATCTTAGCGCATACCTATGAGCACAGCCCTATACTTTGGTTCTTTGGAATGTTAACCTCGATGCTTACCGCGTTTTATATGTTCCGTTTAATGTTCTTAACCTTCTGGGGAAGTTTTAGAGGAACAAAAGAACAACATCATCATTTACACGAATCGCCAAAGGCAATGACATTTCCTTTAATTGTTCTCGCCATTCTTTCAGTAGCGGGCGGTGTTTTAGGTTTACCACACTTCTGGGGCTTCCATAATTTTATTGGCGATCATTTAGAGCCATTGATCTTACGTAAAAATCCTAGCACCTTACCTCACGATACAGAATGGATGTTAATGGGCATTGCTTCGTTGGCAGCATTGGCTGTTATCTATGTAGCGTATATTATTTACAGAAAACGTCATATCATTCCTTTGAATGAAAATGATAAAATGCCGGCTTTACAAAAAACTATTTACCATAAGTATTATGTAGATGAAATTTATGATGCTGTTATTAGAAAACCGGTTGACGTCATTTCACATGTGTTCTACAAGTTTGTAGACAAGCAGATCATTGACGGATTAGTTGAAGGCGTTGGAACTTCTGTAAAAGGAATTGGCAGCGTTGTAAGATTAGCGCAGCAAGGTGATATTAGTTTTTATATCATCACCATGATGCTTGGAGTAATTGGTATTTTGTTATTTACATTTTTATTATAATTAATTAGAGAGATCGTATGTTAGCAGGTTCATTAATAGTATTTCCTTTAATCGCTGCCTTATTGGTATTTATGGCAAAAGGTAAAGGAGCGCGAAACCTGGCGCTTGGTTTTTCGATATTGCAATTTGCTTTATCGTTAGTGGCCTTGTTCCAGTTCAAACACAATCCGGCATCACATCATTTGGTGTTGAATTGTACTTGGGTAAAGACCTTGGGAATTAATTTCGCCGTTGGTTTAGACGGATTTGCCATGTTGATGGTTCTTCTCACCACCTTTTTAGTTCCACTTATCATTGTAACCTCGTTCAAGAACACTTACGATCGTGAGAATATTTTTTACGGACTCATTTTATTAATGCAAATGGCATTGGTTGGTGTGTTCATGGCAAACGACGGATTCTTATTCTATGTGTTCTGGGAATTAGCACTTATTCCAATTTATTTTATTTGTTTGATGTGGGGTGGCGAGAACAGAGGAAAGATCACTTTCAAATTCTTTGTGTATACATTACTTGGTTCCTTATTCATGTTGGTTGGTTTGGTGTATTTGTACAACCATTCAATTTCATTGGCAGGAACAAAATCTTGGGCTATTCAAGATCTAATTAATTCAGGAAGAAGTTTAGGCGCCGATCAGCAAAGTATTATCTTCTGGTTAATATTTATTGCCTTCGCTATTAAAATGCCAATTTTCCCTTTTCACACATGGCAACCTGATACTTATGTAACAGCGCCAACACAAGGCACAATGTTGCTATCGGGTATTATGGCAAAGATGGGAACATTTGGAGTAATGAAATGGTTATTACCAATTGTGCCATTAGGAATTGAAAAGTGGGGAGGTTTGGCCATTGGACTTTCTATTGCGGGAGTAATTTATGGATCATGTATTGCTATTGTACAAAAAGATTATAAGCGTTTGATCGCGTATTCATCTTTTGCGCATATTGGATTAATTGGCGCAGGTATTTTAACGGCAACAGCTCAAGGTTTACAAGGTGCCATGTTACAAATGGTAGCACATGGTATCAATGCTGTTGGATTATTCTTGATCGCCGATATTTTATTACGCCATACAGGTACACGCGATATTGATAAACTAGGCGGCATTAGAAGTATGAATGGAAATTTTGCTGTGCTATTTTTAATTGTGATGTTAGGCGCAGTTGCTTTACCATTAACTAACGGTTTCCCTGGAGAATTCTTATTGATCAATGGTGTTTTCCAATTTAGCGCAACTGCGGCGGCATTAGCAGGCCTATCAGTTATTTTAGGCGCAGTTTATATGCTTCGCAGCTATCAAGCAATTATGCTAGGAGAGAGAAAGGATAGTAATATTGCCTTTGGTTCATTAGATGGTAGCGATAAAGCAGTGTTAATTATTATTTGCGCGGCTATTATTGCCTTTGGTGTTTACCCAAAAGCCTTAACAGATATTACAGAGCCGGCAGTAAAAGCATTGATGCAAAATTTGAAATAAGATTTAGAATAGTGTGAAATAAGCGCAAGCAAATTTCATACAACATAAGAGAAACAAATTAAATTACGTATGAAAGGATTTTTATTAATAAGTGTATTAGGGGTTGTGGCCATGTTGGCCGAAATATTTAAGCTTAAAAAAATATTATTACCGCTAGTTGTACTTGGAATTTTGGCAGCTTATGTTCTTAACTTCATGGAGTGGGAACATCCATTTAGTATTTCTTATTTTGAAAACATGATCGCTTTTGATAAAGTTGCTTTAGCTTTTACCGGAGTGATATTAATTACAACATTCTTTTGGTTCATCTTGTCAAATAGCACTTATGATGGCCAACCACACATGGTAGATCATTTTGCATTAGTGTTGTTTGTTGTAACAGGAGCAATCATGCTCACCGCTTTTACAAATATGACAACTCTGTTCTTAGGCATCGAGATCATGAGCATCCCGCTTTATGTTTTAGCAGCTAGTAAAAAGAATAAGATAAATAGTAATGAGGCAGGATTTAAATACCTCATCATGGGATCTTTTGCAAGTGCCTTTTTATTATTTGGTATTGCATTGATCTATGGCGCAACAGGCACTTTTGATCTGAACGAGATCCGCGCCTACATTGCTTCTAATCCCGGCAACATGCCGTCGTTCTTTTATGCCGGTGTCATTATGATGTTGATCGCCATGTGTTTTAAAGTATCTGCCGCACCTTTTCATTTTTGGGCGCCCGACGTGTATCATGGTTCACCAACAATTATTACAGCCTTAATGAGCACGGTTGTAAAAACTGCAGCATTCGCAGCCTTCATGCGTTTATTTATGATCGGCTTTAATGGCATTAATGAAACATGGACAGGAATATTAGTTGTTGTGATCGCTCTTTCATTGGTTATTTCAAATCTAACTGCTGCCACGCAAACCAATGTAAAGCGTATGTTAGCCTATTCAAGCATTAGTCATGCCGCATTTATGTTGATGGTGATCTTAGCGAATGTTAGAAGTAATCTTTCTGTGAACGCGATCTTGTATTATTCATTAGCGTATTCTATTGGAAGCATCACAGCCTTTGGCGTTTTAAATGCAGTTACAAAATATGGCAATGAGAATTTTGAAGAATTTAATGGTCTCGGAAAGCGTAATCCTTTATTAGCATTATGTATGACTGTTGCGATGTTATCTCTTGCAGGGATCCCAATTACAGCAGGTTTCTTTGCCAAATATTTTGTGTTCACTGTAATGATGACCACTTCATTTAAATGGCTGTTGATCTTGGCTGTATTAACTTCCGCCGTTGGCGTGTATTATTATTTTAAAGTGATCATTGCTATGTACTTTAGATCTTCAGAGAATGAAGAGCCTGTTAAAGCAGACATGAGCAGCATGATGGTAATTGTATTAACTGCCATTATTACACTTGCCATTGGAATTGTTCCAAGTGTTGTTGCTGAAATGTTTACGGTATAAACCTTATGAAAGCAGTTTTAATTGGCTCTACAGGATTGGTTGGAGAGCATTTGCTAAAACTGCTTAATGAAGACAAACGCTTTACCGCAGTTACCGCTCTTGTGCGTAAGCCCGGCCTAATTAAATCACAAAAAATTAATTACCAAATTTTCGACTTCGACAATATGAATGGCGCCTTGCTTACTGGCGATGTATTATTTTGTTCATTAGGAACTACACTAAAAAAGGCGGGAAGTAAGGAGGCACAGTATAAAATAGACCTTACCTATAATTTTGAAGCGGCAAAGCTTGCAAAACAGAATGGAGTAGCTTTCTTAGCGCATGTTTCGTCTATTGGCGCTGATTCACAGAGCTCCAATTTTTATTTACGTGTGAAAGGCGAACTTGAAGAAAAACTGAAGGCCTTAGCGTTTGAAAAGACCATCATTGTTCGTCCATCCTTTATTTTAGGTGACAGAAAAGAGTTTAGATTGGGAGAAAAGATCGGCATTGTTGTAATGAAGGGTTTGTCGTTTTTAATGCAAGGTCCTTTAAAGAAATACAGAGGTATTCATGCACAGCAGATCGCAAAATGTATGATCGAAGAAACTTGTTTGAAAACGAATGCGGGATTCAACATCATTGAAAGTGATAAAATGCAGAAGTATTAATGGGAACTTTACCCGATATTGACACAAAGCAGCGTATAGAGCAGATGATCCGTTCATTTTATGCTTCACTTCTTACAAACGACGATATAAAGCCGGTTTTTGCCAATACTGATTTCGAAAAACATATGCCGCACATGGTAGCGTTTTGGAGTTTTGTATTATTAGATGAAGCCGGGTATACAACCAATGTGTTTGATAAGCATGTCAATCTCCCCATAAAAAGAGAACACTTTGGCATTTGGTTAAAACACTTTGAAGACAACATTCACACGCAATTCACGGGGCCAAAGGCAGATCTTGCCATTCAGAGGGCTCAATTGATAGCCTATACGTTTGAAAATAAGTTAAAGGCTATGGGTAAAATAGATTAAAAGTGCTTTGTTGATAATAGGCAGCCCTTTAACAAATCTTGTTTTTAGCTTTTAGATACATTTGGGTATGAAAATACTTAAGACAGGAATTTCCTATTTATCGGTTCTATTTGTTTTACAAGGTTGTGTTGCACACCGCATACATGATGAGGTAAAAGCAAACTTAGAGAGCTGCAAAACAGAATTAGCAGAGAACAAAAAGGCGAAAATAGATGCCGAGACCAAACTCAATGAGTTAAGAGAGCAATACACAAAAGATCAAAAAGCTCTCGATGGCTTAAAAAGAGATACTTCCATTATAGGAAGTAATTACCGAAATCTTACCCAAAAATATGATAAGCTGAATTTGTTAAATGAGCAATTGATGAACCGCTTAGATAAGCTTTTAGCAGGTAGCGAAAAAGACAATGCCAAACTTAGCGGTGATCTACAAATGACCCAAGAGCAGCTCCTGAAAAAACAAGACGAGCTTAAACTATTAGAGGCAAAACTCATTATTCAGAAAAAGGAATTGGATGAATTAGCTACCCAATTAAAAGCAAGAGAAGCAAGGGTGAACGAACTTGAGGCTATTTTAAAGCAAAAGGATGCAGCGGCTGCTGATCTTAAAAAGAAGCTTCAAGATGCACTTTTAGGCTTTGAAGGAAAGGGATTGACCATTACTCAAAAGAACGGAAAGATCTATGTAAGTATGGATGAGAGTTTATTATTTGCCAGCGGCAAGACCAATGTTCAACCAAAGGGCGTTGAAGCCTTAAAGAACGTTGCAAAAGTGCTTGAACAAAACGCGGATATCAATGTTTTGGTTGAAGGACATACTGACGATGTGCCAATGAACGGGGTAGGCGAAATAAAAGACAATTGGGACCTCAGCGTTATGCGCGCCACTTCGGTAACAAAGATCATGCTTACTAGCGCTAAAATTGATTCAAAGCGAATTACTGCTGCAGGTCGCGGCGAGTTCTTCCCTTTAGATCCGGCAAAAACACCGGAGGCCAGAAAGAAGAATAGAAGAACGGAGATCATCCTAACGCCTAAGTTAGATGAGTTATTAAAAGTATTAGGAGATAATTAAAAAACATACGTATGGGAATGATGAAAGAGTTTAAAGCCTTTGCAATGCGAGGCAATGTGGTTGATCTTGCAATAGGTGTTGTTATAGGTGGGGCCTTTGGAAAGATCGTTGGATCACTGGTTGACGATATCATAACACCCGCTGTGCTTACTCCGGCGCTTAAAGCAGCACATCTTACAAATCTTTCGGACCTTGTTATTCCGGGCACTGCTATTAAATACGGAAATTTTATTTCCACGCTACTTTCCTTTATCATCGTGGCTTTTGCGCTTTTTGTTATGGTAAAAGCGATCAATTCTGCAAAAAAGAAAGAGGAAGCCGCACCGGTAGCGGATCCTGAGCCATCTACCCAAGAGAAATTACTCATGGAGATCCGTGATGCTTTGCAAAAAAAGTGATCTCGCGCATAAAAAGTGAATTTCCCCAAGAGAAATTGATATTTTTCCTTTATAAGCCTTTATTTACAAAGCTTTCAGCCATTTTGCCCAATAGATGGCGCATTTATTTGCGAAAAGTGCAAAAGCACCCATCCGCTTAACCCGACTTAACATTAAATTTACTTTGAAAAATGCTCAGTCAGCTAGCAGCTTGGGAAATTTTACATCATGTAGTTAATTATCAGAAGTTTAACTGCTTTAAACAAGAGTTAAGCAATACTTAATGAATGTTTAAACAAGAACAATTAATGAGTTAAGCAAAGGTCATTTTTTGTAATTTTCAGTTAAACGCAACCTTCTTTAAGTAATTTCAGTTAAAGAGTTGTATTCCAATATAATTTTCATAATTTTGCTAAACTTATCAACAACTAATTAACTTTTTTGTATGAAAAAACTAAGTGCAGAGGAATTTTCTCAACTTTCTGTAAAAGGAAAGGGTCGTAGTTCAGCAGTATTTAATTCATTGATCAATTTACAAGAGGGAGAGGGTTTATTAATAGAACAAAAGGACTGGAACCGCAAAGCAGCGCCTAGTTCGCTTGTACGCTATATAGAAAAGAAATACCAAATGAAATTTTCTTTTGGGGCCTTGGAAAACGGCTCCGGCTGGGCTGTTCAGCGATTGAATGAGGTTAAGAAAGAGATCAAGAAAACAGAAAAGGTAAAAGAGGAGAATCCAAAAACCAATAACGAACGCTTAGAAATGAAATCCGAGTTAACCTTATTCTACCTCGGAAGGATATCCATGTATAAAATAGAGCGCATTGAGGACACGATAAAGGCCGCGATGATACATTTCTGGAAGAGCGATAAGAAAATGCTTCAGGAGGTCTTTTATGAGATAATTCAGGGCCTTTCTGAGCAAGGACACATCATTATCGAGAATGAGAAGACCTATTTGCCACTCAAAAAGACCTTATAAAATTTTAAACCACAAAAAAGCCCCGATATTTTCGGGGCTTTTTGTTTTTGTGACTGACCGTTTGCAAAAAAAACCAATATGTCACCCCTAAAGGGGTTTATTTTCATGTGAAACGTTTCTTCTGCCAATATGCCGCTCCTACGGAGCTTTTTTAATCCCGTAGGGGCGACATGTTATTGCATAAAAAAAGCCCCGACGCAAACGTCAGGGCTTTTTGTTTTAAGGCTGTTCTAAATTTTAATTATTTACAAGGAGTTTAAATCCTTTTCCGTGAATGTTGATGATCTCAACTTTACTATCATCTCTTAGGTACTTTCGCAATTTTGCTATATACACGTCCATACTTCTTCCGTTGAAATAATTATCATCTTGCCAAATAGATTTTAAGGCAAAACTACGATCAAGCACATCGTTCTTATGAACGCATAGCAAACGTAATAATTGACTTTCTTTAGTGGTTAATTTTTGCTCGTTAACCCCTATTTGTAATAATTGTTTTTCGGAATTGAAGTTGTAGTTACCTACTTTAAAGTTCACCTCATCGCTATCAGTCGAACGCGATTTGCTGCTTCTTCTTAAAACGGCATTCACACGGGCTAATAATTCTTCCATGCTAAACGGTTTTGTGATATAATCGTCGGCACCCGCATTAAAACCTTCAATGGTATCTTCTTTCATGCTTTTAGCTGTTAAAAAGATAATTGGGGTATGTTTATCGCTTAAGCGAATATCTTTGGCTAAGCTTAAACCATCTTTGATTGGCATCATTACGTCAAGTAATAAAAGGTCGTATGTTCCTTTAAAAAACAACTCGCCACCTTTTTGACCATCTTCCGCAAGTTTTGTTTCAAAACCTTTGGCATCCAAATATTCTTGTAATAAAGGCCCTAAACTTGGATCATCTTCTACAAGCAATATCTTAGTTTTAACATTTTCCATTTTTCCTGTTTGTTAAATATTAATTAAAGTTATGCAGAAAATGTGCCAAATTTTAACATTTAACAAATATTTTCAATTGACTTATTGGGGAGGGCTTATGGGCGCTCAAATGGAATGGTTATGATAAAAGTACTGCCTTTACCGAGTTCACTTTGCACCTGAACGGTGCCTCCATGTTTTTCAACTACTGCCAAAACGTACGAAAGTCCCAAACCGAAGCCCTTTACATTATGAACGTTCCCGGTTGGTACTCTATAGAACTTATCAAATATCTTACGCTGGTTATCCTTACTAATACCAATGCCATTATCCTTAACCGATATCCTAATGGCATTATCAACGTTTTCAGTTTTTACACTTATTTCGGGAACACCCTGCGTGTATTTAATAGCGTTATCAATGAGGTTAAATACAATGTTGGTTAAATGTACCCTATCGGCCATAATTTTGAACTTTTGCGCTAAAAGAGAAGTATTTATAACACCCCCTCTTTGGCTAATGAGCAATTGGGTATTATTAATGGCAGTATTTATGATCTCGTGTATGTCAATTTCGGTAAGTTTTAATTTAAATTCACCTTTATCTAATATAGATGTTTGAAGGATGCTTTCAACCAATACACTTAAGCGCTTATTTTCGTCACGTATCATTTTTAGGTAACGGGTTTGCTTATCGGGAGTTTGACTTATAGAAGAATCGCTGAGCATTTCGCTGGCCAATGAGATAGTACTTATAGGTGTTTTAAACTCATGGGTCATGTTGCTTATAAAGTCGTTTTTTATAGTAGAAAGCTTTTTTTGCTTCAGGTTTGATGCCAAGATGATATAAAATGAGATCAAAAATATCAGCATCACCAGCACCGACATGATCAAAAGTGGATAGATGTCTTTAAAAATATCCTTCTTTTGATTAGGAAAATTAACCATGAGGTAGTTTTGATCAGAAAAACTATTGTTAGGCGAAAGCGATATTTTATAAAGGCCTAATGAATCGGTGTCCATTTCGGCAAATTGTAATTTGGTGGGGTTGCTACTACCCGGAAATAGGTCGGTAACATAGAAATTATACTTTGCATTTATTCCCTTATGGCTCAGCTCAAGTTTTAGGATCGAATCAATAGCAACCGTGTCAATTCTTTGCTTATAGTTATTATAGGCATCAAATGATTCTTCCGATTTAAAGAAATCGGCCCCTAACTTTGATGCATTTTTTAGATCGTTGAACTCGGCAGTAAGGTCGCTTTTTGAAAGCTTAGTTTTATTTAGGAATTCAGCAAAGTAAGGATTTGAATTGTCCATCTTACCCATTGAATCTCTTGCAATATCTCGCGACACAAAACGGGTGATCTTATGACCATTACTATCAATGGTTAATTCTTGGGTAAAACGAAAGTTCGAGCTTCCATCTTCCATGCCCTTAACCTGTTTTTTTATACGAACACTTTTGTAACTTAAATTTGGATCAAGTCGCTCAAGGGTTTGTTTGGTAAGATTTAGCGCCTCATTTACTTTTTGTGCAAAAACCTCTTCTTTTACTTTAAAATCACTTTTTATCCAAAATACTTGAATGATATTGAGCGTAGCCATTGCTACCGAGAATAAAAGAGTGATAAGGATTAGATGCTTGCGCGACATTTACCTTCAAAGGTAATAGATTAAATGTGTTGGCTAAACCAAAAATTCTTAAAAAGATGAGGTGATCTTAGATCTTAATCTACTTACGGCTTCATCAGCAGGGGCTATGCTTTCGTAGGTATATTTTAGGTTATCCTTGTCGGAAATAACATCTGTCATGATGCCTGAAATGGTTGTCATATCATTCAACACAAATTGCGACTCTTTGCTTAGGTTAGATTGGCCTAATAGAACAATGATATTATCTAAGGTTTCTTTATGACTAATGATAGCCTTAACAATGCCTTCAGAAGGTGTGTTTTTAGCAATTTGACAAGAAGTATAAAAACCCTCTATCCAAACGCCTGCTATAATTAAGGCTGAGGTGGCAGGACGATTGTTTTGTTTTAAGATCTCATCGCATTGACGGAATGCCGATGTGATGATTTGCAAAGTAGAATCTTTGTTATCGCGTTGCGCTTCCATGCGATCAAACATACTTTGATCGAAGGCTTTGTTTACACCTAATTTTTGCGCTAAAGAATTTACACATTTAAGAAAAAGTATACTTTCTTGAGTTTGATCAAACACACCAGCTACACTAAGATCAGATCCATAAACACCAAGATTTAATGCAATGTATAATTCAGTGTTGTATTTTTTTACATTACCCGGCTCATTTAATATTTGGGTATCGTATTCAAGTTTATTCTCAGAAACTAATTTTAATATCTCACCTCTATCCGGTAAGGAGTTGAATACATGCTCAGCTGTTTTTTTGGTTTTTTCAACGGCTAAGGCAACTTTAGCACTATCAACGATCTCTTCAGTATGAAGTGTCTCTTCTTGTTTCTCGGCATTTCTGCAAAACGAAAGCCCTAATAAAAGTGCTGCAAGCAATATGGCATTTAAGTAAGACCTCATAAATAGTTGTTAAACAAAGATAATCAATTTTTTACTTCTTCAAACCTTTGTCGTAGTTTATTCGGCTTATTTCTTTACCACTTTTGTCGTAGAAAATCCACTCTCCGTGGGGAACACTCTGTACTTTGCCTTTTCGAGAGTCTTTTATGATGGTGTAATTAGTTTTACTTTGAAGTTTTGAATTTGTGTAATAACTCAAACTTGTGCCGCTTAATTTGCCTTCGCTAAAATTTTGTATTCTATTTATTCCTCCCGTTTCATAATAATATTTCCATTCACCATTTTGATGTCCTTTGCGATACTTACCTTTTGTATCAATAAAACTTCCTTTTTCAAACCATTGAGTATACTCTCCGTGTTTTATTCCATTTACATAGCTGCACACTTCACGCGGTGTACCATTTTCGTACCAATACATCCATTTTCCATTCTTTTTTCCTTTACTATTGTATTTACCATTGTAATTTAATTTCTCGTTGGCATACCAACCTGTCCATTCACCTGTAATTAAGCCCGCCGTAAAACTTCCTTGATCTTTTTTAGTTCCATTATCCCACCAGCTGGTCCACAAACCTTCTTCTTTACCTTTCACATAATTTCCTTCTTGCAGCTTTGTTCCATTTTCAAACCAAGTGGTCCATGTGCTATCTTTCACATCATTCGTGTAATTTCCCCTGCGCCATTGTTGCCCCCCTTTGTAATAATACCACCAGGTTCCGGTTTTCTTATCACTTGAATAATTTCCTTCGTATTCAACTTTTCCATTATTGTAGTAATAGATCCACTTTCCGTCGCGTAAATTATCTACAAAACTTCCTAACATCTCAGGTTTTCCTTCGGGCGAATTAAATTTCCATACACCATTTTTTTTGTTGTTCACAAAATTGCCTTCGCTTTTTAATTTGTGATTGGGAAAATAACTCGAATAATAGCCGTTCAAAACGCCATTTTCATAAACCGCTTCATAATCTAGTTCTCCATTAGGATGAAAAAAACGCCATTGTCCATCTTGCGATCCGCCTTTGTATTTACCCATGGCTTTAATGATGCCATTGTCGTAAGTTGCCGTTAAGCTTCCGTTGCCGGCACTTACTAATTGATTTCCTTTTGTATCCCAAAGATTGTACAAATACATCACGCTATCCTTGTATTCTTTATCGCATTTAGGTGTGTTGTTCGGATAAACTTCTGTCCAATGCCCACAAGGTTTTCCTTTACAATAATCTTCAGTACCACGCATCTTCCCGTCTTTGTAATATAAAAAAACCCGCCCTTCTTTTTTATCACCTTCAAACATGCCATTACTTTCCATTTGGCCATTGTCGTAATAATAGGTCCAAGCACCTTCTTTTTTTCCGCCCACAAAATTCTCAACACTTTTTTTCTTTCCGTTTTCGTAAAACGCCACCCAGGTACTATCAGGAAGATCATTCGTAAATTTAATGACCTGTGCTACTTGTCCGTTTTTATAACGATAGGTATTTGTACCCCATTTTTTTCCGCGCACATAATGCTCCACTGCTTTAAGATCTCCGTCTTCATAATACAAACACCAGGTGCTATCTTCTTTGCCGTAGTTGTAAAAGCCTATACGATTTATTTTCCCGTTCTTGTAGTACTCATAAAAAGCACCATGAGGCATGCCTTTATAAAAATCGGTTTCTGATTTCAGTTGGGTTTGTTCGTTATCGTAATACTCTTTTTTGAGTTGCGAAAAAGCAACCGACGAGATAAAAATAAAAACTAAAAGTAATGACCTTTGCATGCCTAAAATTAAAAGAGAATAATGCGCTAATAAGGATTGGTTACAAATGTTGTGAACAAATAAGAGTTATTTAACTCGGTAACTCAACCGTTTTTTGCCACGGAGGCACGGAGACTCGGAGAAAGGATCAATGTTTTGTAAAAGACTCCGTGTCTTGGTGCCTCTGCGGCTAAATAAAAAAGGGAGCCAATTGGCCCCCTTTTGGTAAAATAATTTCTAAAAATTAGTTATTCTTAAAAAAATCGTCGTAGCTCACTTCTTTTGTGTTTAATGAGCAGGTTGATTTAATTAATTCTAGCACTTTACGTGTGTACATGTTCTCGTAAATTTTTTGTGCTTCTTTTTCTTTGCTTAATAAGCTTGCAGCAATTTTACTTACTTCTTCATCGCTTGCTTGCTGCCCGTATTTTGCATATTCCGAACGGATATAACCTTTAGCTTCTTCAGTAGCCTCTTCGTTGCTAACGGTGATGCTATTATCCTTAATGATCTTGTTCTCGATCAATTTCCATTGCATCGATTTAGCGTACATTGGATATTCTTTTTCTAATTGCTCTTCGCTAATTGGCTTTTCATTAACCGCCAATAACCAACGTTTTAAAAACGCATCAGGTAAACCAATTCCTAGTTTATCTACCAATGTTTTTTCTATTTCCGCTTGTAAAAACTTATCGGCATCAACTTGGAACATCAATCCTAATTCGTGTTTTACTTTGTTGCGAAATTCTTCTTCACTGTTTACAACACCAGGGCCGTAGATCTTATCAAATAATTCCTGATCCAAAGCTGCATCGTCTAAACGTGCAATGTTTTTTACAGTTAATTGCAAATTAGAATTGAATGTTTCTGCTGCATCTTTATCAATACCTAAAGACACACTTTTATCTAATCCTGTTTCGTAAAGATCATTTACATTCAAAACAATTTTATCATCTTTTTTTGCGCCAATCAATTTTGCTTTTCCGGCTTCGTTCTTTAAACGATCTAAACCTACACTTGTGCTTTTGTAAACACCACCTGCTTTAATAGCACCTGTTTCATCAAGCTCGTTGATATCTACAAACACAACATCTTTATCTCCGGCAACATCTGGATTAACTGGCTTACCGTAATTACGACGTACATCCTTAATGTATTTTTCAACTAATTCATCATCGATCTTTACGGTTTTGTAATTGAAGCTTGTTTTGTTATCCAATTTCACATCAAACTGCGGAGCTAATCCAATTTCATAAATAAATTCAAAATCAGTTTGCTTCTCAAAATCAACAGGCGCATCTTGCTTTGGCATTGGATTACCCAATATCTCTATCTTATTTTCTTCAATGAACTTATGAATAGATTCGTTCAATAATTTATTGATCTCATCCACCATGATCTGAGTTCCGTATTGTTTTTTGATCATTCCTTCAGGAACTTTTCCAGGGCGGAAGCCAGGCATCGACGCTTGTCTTTGAACTTTTTTAATTCCTTCTTTGATCTTCGATTCGTAATCTGCCGGACCAACTTTAATAGTTATCTCAGCATTTAAATTATCGATCTCTTTCTTGGTGATATTCATCATTTTGATTTTAATTGGGCAGCAAAAATAGGTATTTTTTTACAGATGCCAGCCCAAAAAAGCTTCGCTAAGGCGAAAAAAATGCCCCAAACGCTGGGCTTGGGGCTTATAATAAGTTAAAAAACGTTTGTTAATCGTCAGTTGGCTCAGGCGCCTGAATAGGTTTAGCGCGTTTAGCCTTCATGCTCGATGGCCACAGAACATTAATGATCTCGTTATGTACAGTAAGCATTGATTTACTAATACCACCTACAATATTTACATTTTCGTTTGATTTATTCTTCCAAGTGCGCTTTACTTCTTCGTAAGTACCATCGCTTAAGAGTGTGTAGAAGCGTATCAATTTTCCTTTTAAAACTTCGGCTTTACCGCTATTACATGTAGCCTTTCCGCCCATTCTGCTGCTAATGATCACGTCGGTATAAACGCCATCTTTGATCTCTTCAGCTCCGCGCTCTTCAAATTTAACCGCCCATTTGTTGTAACAATTCAACTCAACTTTTTCTTCTTTTTGCGCCGTTGCTACATTTAAAGTAAGGGCAAAAAACAGGGCTATCATCACTTTTGTTTTCATATTTTCAGACATAAACAGACTCTAAATATAGAAAAAAAGAATTATATCCCATAAAAAACCAAACAGAAGGTATTTAATATAACATATTAAATAAAACCTTGCTTTTTAGCACTATATGGGCTTTTGCTATAATTTATGGCAACACTTTGCTAGTTTTTGTAGTTACTTCGCTGTTAAATATTTTTTAGAAATGCTTATTAAAACATTTGGATACACAGTTCAAGGAATTAGTGCCACACAGGTAACCGTTGAGGTAAACGTAACTCAGGGTATAAATTTTTATTTAGTTGGTTTGGCCGATAGCGCCATTAAAGAAAGTCAGCAGCGCATTAACGCCGCCTTAAGAAACACGGGATTTAAAATGCCGGGTAAACAAATTACAGTGAATATGGCACCGGCCGACATTCGAAAAGAAGGATCGGCTTACGACCTCACCATTGCCCTGGGAATTCTGTCTGCTTCTGAACAGATAATGGTAGATAAAATGCAAGAGTATGTGATCATGGGCGAGTTGGCACTTGATGGCGAGATAAGACCATTACGCGGGGCTTTACCAATTGCCGTAAAAGCAAAACAAGATGGATTTAAAGGGATAATTTTACCCGAATTAAATGCCAAAGAAGCATCGGTAGTTTCGGGCCTTGATGTTTATGCTGCAAAAAACATGAATGAAGTGATCGCTTTTTTTAGCGGCGATGAAACTGCATTACGAAAAACAGAAATGAATATTGACGAAACTTTTTTAAACGAATTAAGTAATGTGGATTTTGATTTTGCCGACGTAAAAGGACAAGAAAGCATTAAACGCTCTATGGAAATAGCTGCGGCCGGAGGGCATAATTTAATTTTGATCGGTCCGCCCGGTGCCGGAAAAACAATGCTAAGCAAGCGCTTGCCTTCCATTTTACCTCCGCTTACTTTAGATGAGGCTCTTGAATCAACAAAGATCCATAGCGTGGCCGGTAAAACTCACAAAGGGCATATTGGACTTCTAACAAACAGGCCTTTTAGAAATCCACATCACACTATAAGCGATGTGGCATTGGTTGGTGGCGGAAATAATCCACAACCGGGAGAGATCTCTTTGGCGCATAATGGTGTGTTATTCTTAGATGAACTTCCAGAATTTAAACGCACTGTTTTAGAAGTGATGCGCCAACCACTCGAAGATAGAATAGTAAGTATTAGCCGAGCAAAATTTAGCGTAGAATATCCTGCTAGTTTTATGTTAGTGGCAAGTATGAACCCTTGTCCATGCGGTTATTATAACCATCCCGAAAAAGATTGCGTTTGTGCTTCAGGGGCGGTGCAAAAATACCTCAACAAGATCTCAGGGCCATTACTCGATCGCATCGATCTGCATGTAGAAGTTACACCTGTATCTTATGGCGAATTAAGTAATAAGCGACCAAGCGAATCAAGTGCAAGTATAAGAGAAAGGGTTATAAAAACGCGTACAATTCAAACAAAACGATTTAGTTCTAACGAAGGAATTTATTGCAATGCTCAAATGAGAAGTAAAGAAATAAAATTGTATTGTGAGTTAAATGAGGGAGGAAATTCATTATTAAAGAATGCGATGGATCGTTTAGGACTCTCGGCTCGTGCATATGATAGAATACTAAAGGTAGGCCGTACTATTGCCGATATGGACGGCTCAGACAACATTGAGGCGCAGCATATTGCAGAAGCTATTCAGTTTAGAAGTTTAGATAGAGATAATTGGGCAGCATGAGAAAAAACTATATCTTTAATTTCTCATGATTGCATAATTTGAAAAGAGGCAGGCAATATTTAATTGTGTTTTTACTTAGCATAACTTATGCTTTTGCGCAAGTAGATAATATTAAATTCTTAAAGGATTTCAAGCAGGCTGATCGCAAGGGTAAAGTTAAACTTGTAGCAAGCGTTGAGTTTTGTGCTCTAAATAGCATTTATCCCCAGATAAAAGACACGCTTGAAGTTATTAGGCGCAAGATATTCACCAATTCTTCAAGCAAAGAGGCAAAATTTTTGTTCGATAAAATTGATGTGAGCATGTACATGTGCCACAAACAATATTCAAAGGCCGCCATATTATTAGAAAGTTGTTTGAGCTCACACGTGCGCGATATTTACGATTCGCTTTATTGTTATAAGGAGCTCAAAGAAGCATTCATTTTTCTGAATAATTTAAATAAGGCGGTTGAGGCAAATACCCAATACGATAAATTGGCAACGCGTACAAAAGACAAGAACTACCTTGCTAAGGTCACAAAAAAGAGCAAGATCTATGATGTATTTGGTTTGAATCAGCAAGCTATTATTGAAAGAAGAAAGGAGTTTTTAGAAGAATACAGCTTTAAGAAAAACGATACAGATTTTATAGCAAGTTATCTTAACGATCAGGGTGTTTATTTTAATCGTTTAAAAAATTCAGATAGCGCTTTACCTTATTTCAAACGAGCTTCCGAACTGATCACAAAGAAATTATCATACGCACAAAAAAAGGAGTATTATCAATTTTTTAAGGGTTTGATAGAAGGAAACATGGCATATGCCTACACTAATTTAGGCGAATACAAAAAAGCGCTTCCCTATTTAAAATCCGATATTTATTATAGTAAAAGGGTGAATGACCTTGAAAGCGCATTTAATAGCTGCGTGCTCATATCGCAAAGCTACATTAAACTTGGTCAAATGCAGTTTGCGCAGCTGTATGGCGATAGTGCCGAACAGATCAATTCGATCTACACTTCACCCCGAATGAAATTAAAATTGTTGTACTTGCAAGGCGAATTGATGGATGCGCTCGGAAACTCATCGCAAGCCGTAAATAAATTCAAAGCCTACATGAGTTTAAAGGATTCTCTTAGCAACCGCGATAAAGAACTTCAACTCATCAATCAACAGGTAGCCTTAGACATTCAGAAAAAAGATTCGGAACTATCAGAGAAAAGCGAATTCATAAAGAATTCGATCATCAATGAAGGCAAACAAAAAGTTTTTAGGGCTTACTTAATTGCCGGACTCATTATTACAATTATTTTGATCGTGTTTTTATTTTACACCAACAATAATAGTAAAAAACGCGAGGAAGAATTGGAGATGAAAAATCAACAGATCCAGCTTCAAAACAAACAGATCGAGAGTTCTCTTAATGAAAAAGACATTCTATTACGTGAAATCCACCATCGCGTTAAAAACAATCTTCAGATCATTAATAGCGTTATTAATTTGCAGTCAGATAAATCGACAGACAGCGAATTGAATGTGGTGTTATCGGAATTAAAAGGCAGAATTTCATCCATCGCTCTTACGCACCAACTATTGTATCAAAAAGGTACAGCAACTAGTGTTGTACTTTCTGAATATCTTCAAGCCCTCATCGCTCAGATCTATAAAAGCTATGAAAATGATAAAATTAAAGTGCATTTTAATTGTAACAATCACGAACTCATTATTAATATTGATACCGCCATCCCTTTGGGGCTTATTGTTAATGAGATCATCACAAACTCTTTTAAACACGCTTTTAATAAAACCAACAGTGGCGTGATCGATGTTAGCACAAACGTTTCATCTGATCAAGTACAGATCATCATTAAAGATAACGGCTCAGGACTTCCAGAGAATTATAATGAGATCATGAAAAAGCCAGTAAGTTTAGGCTATGAGCTTATCTCAATTTTAATTGAGCAAATAGATGCCAAGCTAGATATCACATCCGAAAACGGCGCTTGCTTTGTACTGAGCTTTAAAGTTTAGTGAATTCTTTTTAAATTGATGTCGGCAGGAGTTTTAAAGATCATTGGGAATTTCTCAACCTTCACAGAGCTCGTATCCAATCCAAAGGCTCTAGACTCACTTAAGCTGAAATTCTTTAATACGAAGTAGAAATTCAAGATCAATTTTTGGAAAAATGGTAATTCATTATCGTATGACAAATATTTTTCGATCACCACAAATTTAAAGTCACCAATGATATTGTTCTTATTCAGCGATTCATAACGGCTGGTAATATCTACTTCTTTGTTGCTTACCAGATCCTCAACCACTTTGCGGAACATTAAATTTACACGAGGCGCCACACGGAATCCTAATTTAAAATCAACGCGAATAATATCATCTTCTGCTACATGAGTTACTTTATAATCCATGCGATAGGGTTCGTCCATTACATCTACGTGAATAAACCAGTAAATATCGGCACGCTTAGGACGTTTTTGTAAAATGGAATAGATCACTTTTGCCTCTATCTCGTCTACTTGATTTGCACTGGTCATATACACCAAATGCGTAGCGTATTTTGGAATACTTTCGTCGCGACTAAGATCAACGAGCTTGTTCATATGGTCAGAGAGTTTAACCATATCTACATAGCGCTGTCTAATGAGTTTTGCGATGTACCAACATCCCATTATTGTTGCCAATATCAATGCGATCATTAAAGTAATATAACCGCCTTTAGGGAATTTCTCAAGGTTAGCGATCAAGAAACTAACTTCAATAATAATATAAGTTGGAATAAATAAATAAAGGAACCAAATAGGGGCTTTTTTAATGCGCATAAAGAATGCAAGTAAGCGCGATGACATGAGCATACCTAAAATGATAGTTAAGCCATAAGCGGCCTCCATATTAGAGGATTCGCGAAAGAACAGAACAATGGCAATGCAACCAACATACAATAACCAATTTATGGATGGAATATACATTTGGCCCTTTAGTTCTGTTGGATATTTGATCTTCACTTTTGGCCAGAAATTAAGTCGCATGGCCTCGTTTATTAAAGTGAACGAACCACTTATCAACGCTTGAGATGCCACAACAGCAGCAACTGTGGCAATTGCTACACCAACAGGTAAGAACCAGTTTGGCATAATTGTGAAGAAAGGAATTAAGCCATTTAATTTTTCGCCATCATGAGCAATAAGCCATGCGGTTTGTCCCATATAGCTTAACACCAACATTAATTTTACAAAGATCCAACTGATGCGGATGTTTTTTCTACCACAGTGGCCCATATCCGAGTACAATGCCTCGGCTCCTGTTGTACATAAAAAAACTGCACCCAATAACCAGAATGCGCCTGGATAATTGATCAACATTTCAATACCATAATATGGGTTTAATGCTCGCAATACGCTAGGGTGGTGACTCAAGCCTATTAAACCAAAAACACCGATCATTATAAAATAAACCAACATGATTGGACCAAAGAATTTACCTATGAATTTTGTTCCGAACTGTTGAATGAAGAATAGTCCTGTGATGATGGCAATAACTATTGGTACCGTTTGAATATTTGCAAAAGCCGGAAGCATTCGTAATCCTTCAATGGCTGAGGCTACAGAAATGGGAGGTGTAATAATTCCCTCTCCCAAGATACAGCAGCCGCCAATAATAGCAGGAAACACTAACCATTTAACGCGCGCTTTTTTAACTAAAGTGTAAAGAGAAAATATACCGCCCTCACCTTTATTATCTGCACGTAGCGTGAAAATCACATATTTTATGGTTGTTTGGAGAGTGATGGTCCAAAAAATCAGAGACATACTTCCAATAATCACACCGGCATTGATGGGCCCACTTCCCACAATGGCCTTCATTACGTAAAGTGGAGAAGTACCTATATCACCATAGATAATTCCTAAAGTTACTACCAGGCCCGCAAGTGTGATCTTGTTTAATTGATTCTGGTGATGAGAAGCCATTTAATTTGAGGCGGATAAAGCGAGAGCAAAATTACCATAAAAAAGAATGCTATCCCAAAATTTAGATAAAAGTGACAAAAATCAGGTCGGCCTTATAAAATCAGTGAATTAACTGGCATTTAACGTCCTTTAAGGCAATAAATTTGTGGCTTTTCGTTAAATAGATTAACTTTAAAGGACAATTGGATTTTGGTAATGAGAAGGGTACTTTTAATACTATTTTTGTTCTGTGTTTATTTTTCAAAAGCAACACACAACCGGGCAGGTGAGATCTTATATACGCGTATAGCACCTTTTACTGCCACGGTTAATGGCAATGTTATTCCAGTTTATTGGTACAAATTCCAGATCAACACTTACACTGAAATTAATAGCCCGGGAGGGAATGCAGATCGTTGTAAACTTACACTACATTTAGGCAATGGCGATACTTTAGTGCTACCAAGAGTTAACGGTCCACAAACCTCATCAAGTGGCGAATGTGGTGGTACTCGCGATGGGGTAGATCTAAACTTTACTACACACTTTAATGTTTATGAGGGAAAGTACCAGTATTTAAACGCCGGCATTTATAAAGTTTATATGTACGACCCTAATCGTAATGCAGGCGTAGTAAACGTGCCCAGCTCTGTTAACCAGCCGTTTTACCTTGAGTCGTACTTAGTGATCAATAATTTTACAGGGGCTAATACTGCTCCTGAATTTACCTCACCACCATTGGATGATGCCTGTTTTGGAATTTGTTTTTATCATAATCCCGGTGCATTTGATATTGATGGCGATAGTTTAAGTTATGCAATAACAGAATCAAGAGGAGTAGATCAAGTAGGAAATATTGGCACCCCAATTCCCGGATACCTATGGCCAAATCAGGTAACTTCTAGCGGAGGGACTTATAGTATTGATCCGATCAGCGGAACATTAGCATGGTGCACGCCTCAAAAAACAGGGGAGTATAATTTAGCGTTCATAGTTTATGAGTGGCGAAAGAACACCGCCGGTAAATACAGTATTATTGGTTATGTGCTGCGCGATATGCAAGTAAAAGTGGTTTCTTGTCCAAACAATTTACCACCGGATATTACTATTCCAAACGATACTTGCGTTGTTGCCGGTGCATCTATTACAAAAACGATTCGTGTTACGGATGGTAACGGACCAAATTTTGTGCAGCTGTATGGTTTTGGAGGACCATTCACCACATCACCAGCAGCGTCGATCTCGCCAAATTTCACCATTGCATCTTATACGTCAACTTTTCAGTGGTCAACTAATTGTGGCTTGATCCGCAGACAACCTTATCAGGTTACTATAAAAGCAGAAGATCAGCAATCGCCAGTAAAATTAGTTGTGTTCAAATCATTCAACATTAGAGTTGTTCCACCTGCTGTTACAAATGTATCGGCAACGCCATTAGGATCCACCATTAGGATCACATGGACACCAAGCACATGTTTTACTTCGGCAAATCCGATTGTACGTTACGAAATTTTTAGAAAGAACGATTGCGTTGCTCCGGTTTACGAACCATGTAAAGAAGGCGCTCCAGCAGGTTTTGTGTTAACAGGCACAACCACTGCGGCTGCATCGCAATACACCGACACTAATGGTGGTCAAGGATTGGTTGTTGGGCAAGATTACAGTTATATTGTTGTTGCTGTTTATTTAGATGGCTCTACGAGTTTTGGAAGCACAAACGTTTGTACTAAACTAAAACGCGATGTGCCAATTTTACTGAATGTGGATGTGCTTTCTACAGGCACTGCAACAGGCAGTATTTATGTTCGTTGGGCAAACCCTTTGGCAAATAATGGCAACTTAGATACATTAGTTTTAAACGGACCATATACTTACAATCTTTTATATAAACCTGTTTCGGCCTCTTCATATAGCGTTGTGCATACAGTAACACAAGCGCAATTTTATCAATTATTTAATTCGGCATCCACCACATTTACGCATACAGGAATTAATACTGTGTCGGGCCCAATAGAATATAAAGTTGAATTTAGTTCAGGTACAACTACTGTTGGCACTTCACAACGCGCATCCTCGGTGTTTTTAACGGCAACAGGCGCAGAGCGAAAAATAAAATTGACTTGGACCTCGCAAACTCCATGGAACAACTATAAACATACAATTTACAGAAAGAATCCATCACAAACAACATATACAGCTATTGCAACAACAGGATCTAATACTGCCTATACAGATTCTATAAACGTGGCCAACGGAAGCAACTATTGTTATTATATTTTAAGTGAAGGAAAATATTCAGATCCATCTATTGAAGATTCATTGTTGAACAGATCACAAGAAGCTTGTGCAACCGCGGTAGATATTACTCCGCCATGTGCGCCAAGTTTAACCATAACTTCAGATTGTATCACAGGGTTTATCGGTTTAAATTGGAACAACCTCACCGCTACTTGCGCCAATGATGTTATAAAGTACTATCTATACAAAAAGGAAACTGAAGATGCGGATTACGTACTGATCGACACTTTACAAGGCGCAAATTCTACAGCTTATCAATTTGACGGCTTGCCTGATATTGCCGGCTGTTTTGCGGTTGCGGCGGTTGATTCGGGCGGAAATGTTGGCAATAAGAGTGTTGACGTGTGCATTGATAATTGTCCGGAATTTGAATTGCCTAACATCATTACCATAAATGGAGATGGCGCCAATGATTTCTTTAAAGCAATTAAAGTTAGACACATCAAAGAAATTGATCTTTATGTATATGACCGATGGGGAACCTTAGTTTACAAAACAAAAGATCCATTATTCAAATGGGATGGTACAAGTATCTTTAGCAGCCGAAAAGTAAGCGATGGCACCTTATTTTATATATGTGATGTATATGAAAAGCGTGTGAAGGGAATTAAAAAACGATCACTCAAAGGCTGGTTACAAGTTGTAAATTAATTACGTGATACTTACAGAACAGCCTCAGCAAATTAAAATTCACAAACCTTTATTGAATGGTATAGCCACTTCATTGGCTTTGATATTCAATGAGAATAGATACAGCGATAAAGTACTCGAGAAACTTTTTAAACAAAATAAGCAATGGGGCTCCCGCGATCGCAAGTTTGTAGCCGAAAGTGTTTATGATATTGTAAGGCATTTTAGTTTGTTGACCCATTTAGCACAAACAAAAAACAATTATTGGTTCATTACCTCGGTTTATTTTGTTCTTAAGAACATTGAATTACCCGCATGGCCTGAATTTAAACATGTGAACAAAGAGCAGATAATTGCCGAGTACGAAAGTTTAAGAACTGACTTCAACACCTTCAATTCATACCCTGAAGTATTAGCTGAGGTTTGCGCAAAGGAATTAGGAAAAGAAAAATGGGAAAAGGAGGCTTTGGCCATGAACACCTTAGCAGACGTTGTGTTAAGAGTAAATACCTTAAAAACAAGCACCGCCGATCTGCAAAAAAAATTAGTAGCAGAAAAAATTGAAACAGAGAAATTAAAAGATCATGAGAACACATTGGTATTAAAAAAACGCGCCAATGTTTTTCCAACAGCCGCATTTAAAGAAGGCTTGTTTGAGATCCAAGATCAAGGTTCGCAACAGATCGTTACGTTTTGCAAGCCTGAGCCCAAGCAATTTGTTATTGATGCTTGCGCCGGAGCTGGAGGAAAGAGTTTGGCTTTAGCCGCTTTGATGGAAAATAAAGGCCGCATCATTAGCATGGATGTAACGCAATGGAAACTGGATGAATTGGCCAAGCGTGCTAAAAGAGCAGGAGCATTCAATATCGAAACAAGGCTAATTGACCTACCTGTCGGCAAGGCAGGTAAACCTGAAGTTATTGAGCGCTATAAAGAAAAAGCAGATCTTGTTTTATTGGATGTGCCTTGCAGTGGTTTGGGCGTGTTAAAACGAAATCCCGACACAAAATGGAAATTCAACAAAGCTACCTTTGAAAAAACAAAAGAACTTCAGCAACAAATATTGAATGATTATTCGGTTATGGTAAAACCCAAGGGAATTTTGGTTTACAGTACCTGCAGTATTTTACCTTCAGAAAATGAAGAGCAGGTAAAGAAGTTTTTGAGCAAAAATGATACGTTTGAGGTGATTGAGCAAACAACCATTTACCCAAGCGAAGGGTTTGATGGCTTTTATATGTGTAAATTAAAAAAGAAATAAAATGAAAAAATTAATAATTCTATTTTCGATCTTCTTTTCAATAAGTTTATCGGCACAAAATGTACGCGATGTGGACGCTGAGACATTTAAAAAACTAATGAAGGACAAAAAAAGTATTGTGATCGATCTAAGAACGCCCGATGAGATCAAAACCAAAGGCAAGATAAAAAACGCCTTAGAGCTGGACTTTTTAGCTTTAGATGCAGAAGACAAACTTAAAAAACTTGATAAAAAGAAAACCTATTTAATTTACTGTGCAGGCGGAGGAAGAAGTGGAGATTGCAAAGACTTGATGGCAAAAGAGGGATTTAGCAATGTTGCAAATCTTGCGAAAGGTTTTGACGACTGGAAGAAAAAAGGGTTTGAGGTAGAAACAGTTAAATAATGCCCGCCAGGTATTCTATCTGAAATTTTTTCTTAGATTTATGTACTGGTTTCAACCAACACATATTCAATATTAGACACTCATCGCGACCGGACATCAACCGTTGAGTTTTGGGATAACGGCATCATTTATGTTAAAATTGATGATAATACCGAGGTTCAATTAAGCGATTCGAAAGCGCAATATGAATTTTTACGCTCCAAGTTTGACGGAAAGAATAAGCACAGAATTTTGGTGGATCCCGGAAAATTTACAAGTTTAACTAAGGAAGCACGAGAATTTTCACAAAAATCGGAATCAAATGAAATGACGCTTGCTACGGCTGTTATCATAAGATCTCTTGCCCA
>Ga0068876_10000347_pt1 | contig 37164 bp, 5 predicted proteins | sample NOAtaG_6_FD_66442 | JGI IMG/M metagenome (GOLD analysis project Ga0068876, IMG submission 66442) | Freshwater lake microbial communities from Lake Erie, under a cyanobacterial bloom - NOAA_Erie_Diel5S_2200h metaG | ecosystem: Environmental > Aquatic > Freshwater > Lake | place: USA: Ohio, Lake...
AATTTAGTGTTAAGTCTATTAATCATATTCTGATAGCTATTTGCTTGATTGCTCTGTTGATTCATAGCTATTGAGTTAATAAACTTTTCGTTGTATTGAATCTGAATTATATCTCGAGCTGGATAATTTGTTGAGTTAATGTTTTTAATCCCCAGGTGATGAGGGATACCGAAAACTTTCATTTTCACAGTGTTTTGTTCAGGTGTAAAAATTACTTCCTTAATAACATTTTCTTTAATTGAACCAATATAATTTGCTGTTGATGTCAAATCTGTTTTGAGGTATTGCGGATTGATTTTGAATTTATTCAATTTAAAGAATTTGGTTCCCATAAATCCAATAAGCGCACCTGTAGCAACAATAGTTTTTGGATCTTGTACATATCCGTTATTGTCCGAGAACGGATACCATTTCCCTATCCAATAATTGTTTAAATTGATAAATCTATTGGACTGCACGGGATGTATTTCTAAGAATATCCTTTCAATTTCTTTGAAACTGCAAGGCCTTCCTGAAATAATAATATAGTCACAATGGAATTTGTGCATCAACTTCGCAACTTGCTTGATTAGCTTGGAAAACGTTATTCGAATGACAGCATTGACTTTTTTAGGGTTAAAGTTCCATACCAGATCTTCGAATCTAAAACCAAAATGTTCCGCGAAAAAGTTGAGCAAATCATTCCCTGGTTTTTTATCTTTGAAGACATCATCAAAGTTAAGCGTCACAGCTTCCTCCTTATTGGCACAATTCAAAAATGCATGCGCCAGAGGAATTCCTATTTGATTTACGAAATTGATTCGCATTAACTTGGTTAGGTAACTAACAGTTGCTGCATCTTTTCCAAAAAATCCATTGAGTTTATCGTAAATGTCATTTCCATAAAGGCTAAAACCTTTATTTTCAATTACTCCAGAACAATTAACGTCATCTTCCTGATAAACTTTCCCTTCAATTATTATGGATTGAATAATATTTTTCATCAAATTATCACCAGCCAAATGGAAACTTTCAAAATAGAGTGGTTTTGGAATAAGCTCTACCGAATTGTTATAATTCACATTGTATTCGCATATCAAAAGGTCTGATGTTCCTCCTCCAATATCTAATGAACCAACTGTTAACGCATTTTTACCGTCAGGCTTTTTGTGTCCGAAAAGTTTGAACAAATCAGTAGGATTGCCGTCGAATTTATGTTGAATTAGACCGTATAGAAAAACGAGCTGAGAGCAGGTTGCTTCATCATACATCCAATCTACCTTTCTGTCTAGCTCATCTAGGTTTAACTTTATATCTGCAATCCTAGGTATGATGTCAAAAGCTTCTGAAATAACAGGACTTACCATGGCATTTTCAGAATTCATGTTATGCTCAAAATTTTTCATGATATCCGCTGCATCTTGAGCTGCTTTCCTCAAAGCAAACTGTTCGGATTTGATCATTCCCGTTGGGCAGGTTATAACCACATGTCTCAATCTTCTTCTGGCATTGGGTTTACCATGAGTAGATCGAAATTCGAAGGAGTTTATTTGTGCAATCGCTTGAGAGAAAATTTCGAGAAATAAGAAAGTCATCAAGGTTTTTCTTGAATAGAGTGGAGTGGCACCCCATGCGCCATCTTGACAAATACTCCCATCACTTTTGAGTTGTTCACTTACTCCTTTTTTATAAACTTTTCTTGGTATATCGCTAAAATTATCATGAAAATTCCAAGGCTGCTTAGCTAATTTATCATCCCACAAATACCTTTTAGGGCTTGAATAAAAGGACTTATTTTCCTGCTGCACATTGCGTTTAACTTGAAAGGAATTGATTAAATTCTCTGCCTCAGTTCCTATTCGAACAGGACTTGGCCATTTAAATTTCTCATTTTGAGCAAAAAAATCATCCTTCATCCCAAAATTTTCATCCCGAAAAACAACTCGTGTTGAAAAGGCATCTGAATATATTTTGGTAGGATTAGAATGGTCTCTAAGTTGGAGTTTTTTTACTTTGTTAAAATTTACAACACCTTCATTCGGCGTCTCAAACAATATGGCGCATGTATGAGAATTACCAACATCAATTGCTAAATCAAGATCTATAATTTCTGATTGGTCACTTAACAATTGAATTTTTGGCATGTAGGTTCCGGAATTTAATATCCGTATTAAATGAACATAAGTTGCCAAAGCGATTGTTTGAGACTCTTCAGGATTGATTGTAAACAAGCTATTTAACCAATTGCAAACCCATCCGCAACCAGTATAGTTACTCATGAAACTTATGATGGAATCTTCATTCGTACATAGGTCATATTTGTTTTCATTAGGATTTGAATTGAAAACTGGAGAAACATTCTGTTGATCGTTTTTATCAGTAGTAGTATCTATTGCCAATGCAATGTGTAATTCATTATCCGGTAAAACTTCAAACCATAGGCGCACCCAATCGGTGGGTCCAAAGAGATTATCGTTGATTAAATTGCTTTTGAAGTAGGGAACAGGAAGCCATGTTTTTTCGAATTTTTTAAGTGTTCTTTCTACATTTCGAATAACAAAAGTCCGCTCATCTTCTTCAAAATATAATTTAACATTTGAATTAATAATTTTGGAAACTTGTTCGAAATCATTGATTTTCTCTTTTGGAATATTCAACCCATTCAATTCAGATTTTCTAATGTATTTGCCGATTTCTCGAATTTCGATTAGTTCTTCAAACCACCAGGTAAATGTTTTAGAATCTATCCCTTCGTAATAATTGAATCTTAATTCTCTGAATTTATTTTCGTTGAGCTTGATTTTAAAGTTGCAAAATTGTATACCAGTATTAGATATCAGTGAAACAAAGTCCATTAGCGGGCATTTAAAATAATGATTAACGAAGATAGAAATCTCTTTTTAATTCAAGTCTTTAATTGAAGATTAAATTCAAATTTTCTAAAACTTCAGGTTGCAGTAATAAATAACATGGCCAAACTTAAAAATTTAAGCATTCCAATATTAAAATCCCCAATTTCCCAAGTTTTGGCCTACAATTTACATTTCATTGAATATGAAAAAAGGGTTGTCAATGACAACCCTCTCTTTTGGATCAATTAGTTAATCACCAGTTTTTTGGAGTAATTACCTAATGGGGTTTGAATGTTTATCATATAAATTCCGGCATTCAATGAACTAATGTCAAGCGTGAAATTTTTGACCATTTCTTGTTTCAATATTTCTTTTCCGGAAAGATCAAACAATGTTATCATGCCTTCACCAGAATTACAAGTGATATATAAATAATCGTTTGCTGGGTTAGGGAATATATTCACATTGCTGTTTAATTCATCTAGCCCTAATAATACATTGATGTTATAGGTTGAATTGGTTACTATGGCAGGATTCCAGTCGAAATAAATATGGGCAGTATTCCATATTTCAGACCCAACAGGATTTGCGAAATTTTCTACTATACGATAAACAATTTGCCCATGACTTTCTGGTTCATTAGATGTACTATCAGGTAACCAAATCTGGGGGAATTCAAATTTCTTGATGCCATTTCCAAGATCCACTACATGCATTGGATGAGTAGTGTAAAGTACTTCAAACGTGCTTAAATCTAAATTAGCACTCAAGGTATCTATTATATGTATGTTTTGTGCGGGTGCAGATCCCGTATTTTGGAATCTAATGGTATAGGTTAATGTATCATTAGAAAGCGCATAAATGTTTTCTGGATGATTAACACTCTTATCATTTGGGTCATAGCTGTTGCCTACAATTTGTAGTAAACTGCCATCATTATTAGCATAGTTACAATCTGTATTTGATCCGGTTGCAACTATAGATGAGGTGTAATAGTGTTGGGTAGTATTCATAATTCCAGAAGGAACCAAAAACTGAATGAAATCGGTAAAAGTATAACCAGGTGAGGCATTGGTCAGGTTCCAACTTATGGTATTTCCGCTAATTGTATAACCAGGAATATTGATGGAACTCAAAACAGGGGTAACTCCAATAGGATATGACAATGTCAAACTGTAAGATGTAGCCGTACCAGGACCATTATTTCCAAAATTTAACCTTATCATGGCTGTAGTGTTTTGATAATAGCCAATCCACGGAGTAATTGTTGTCCATAAATCATCACAGCTGTTATTGCTGTTTGAACAATTTATTGCAATAGAAGCGGTATTGGGCGTTGGTATATTTGAAGGGTAAAGTTGTACAGGAATGGTTGAATTTCCCGTATATCCATTTTGCTGAAACCATTGTTGGTTTATTTGGGCATAAACTAAGTTAGAAGTGAAATAATTCCCGCAAATTGTGGCAAATCCAGTCGAATCAGTATAAATTGTAACGGGGCTAATATTTCCAGTACTGTAAATGGAAACCGGAACATTCATCAAAGGTGATTCGTTGCTATCAAAATTACCATTTCCATTAGCGTCACAGAAAACCAAAACTGATGCGCACATCGAAGTTGCGTTACAAGTCGTACATATGAATGGGATATTAAGCGTATTTGGGGTTCCGCAAGCCGATGCTAGAACAGTTGTTGCAAAAGACTGGGTTGTGCAATTATTTTGAGACATCCATAATCCATTTACCATTACTACGGTTGGACTCCCAGCGGTCCCAGGGTAATTGAGGCTATAGAATCCATTTGCATTGGTATAAACCAAGTAGTTCGTTCCATTATTTGTAATGGTTAAAGGTACATTTGCAAAAACATTTTCCCCAGCATCTAAAATTCCATTGGCATTGGCATCACAGTATGCTGTTCCGCTAATACAAAGATTATTTGTTGTTCCTGCACAATTTAAAATGATTAATGCGGTGTCACTTAATATAGTACTGCCAATTGTCATCTGAACATCACTTTGTCCTGATACCACATAATTGTTGGTATTCAACCAATTAGCATCTACACTCACTAAATAATTTCCAGGACTAGCATTAGATGATCCAATGGCAAAACCATTTGTTGTATTGGTGGAAACATTAAAATTATTTGCGCCACTAAAAACTAATGGAACATTACTTAAAGTTGTCGACTCTGGTATTCCGTTATTGTCACAATCCAATTCAACAAGTGCAGAAATTGTCCCCGGACAAGATGTCTGCAAAAAATACAACATTAAACTGACGGTAGAATTATTTTGTGGGTTCGTAACCACTATGGATATATTGTGAGCACCAGTATTTGCATAGGTATGTTCAATTGGAGGGTTCCAAACAAACGAACCACCCACTATGAAAACTGATCCTGTATGTTGGGTTACTGTTCCATCACCCCAATTCACAGTAGCATTCAATGTGCTAGAGATGTAGTTGTTACCCATTAATAACAAATCAAAATCGGCATTTGAAGTGCCAGCATTTTGAGCAAAAATGTTGATGCTAATGGTTGGGTCACAATTCGTAATCGTTGGCGTATTTGTAGTTAACGAGGTTAAAATATAACCTTGAGAAATTGCATTATTTGAACAAAACGTACAAAGAATGACGATTAGAGGAAGGAACAGTTTCATAAGTGTAGTTTTTGAATTACAATTATGAGACGATCTTTGAATTAAATCAGTTGCCTGCGATACTATAAATTAGTTAGGAAACGATGTAACTCTCCACACTTGGACAAGAACAAACCAAGTTACGGTCTCCATAGGCGTTATCGACCCTTCTCACAGAAACCCAGTATTTCCAATCTTTCAAATAGGCTACCGGATAAGCAGCTTCCTGAGGAGAATAAGGATAATTCCAGTTCTTGTTGATGATACAATCAGCGGTGTGTGGTGCATTTTTCAGTAAATTGTTTACTTTATCTGCGTGTCCATTTTCGATGTCTTTGATTTCTTTTCGGATGGAAATCATGGCTTCGATGAAACGATCCAATTCTTCTTTATCTTCTGATTCAGTTGGCTCAATCATCAATGTGCCTGCAACAGGGAAGGAAACCGTTGGTGCGTGAAAACCGTAATCAATTAATCTTTTAGCTATATCGGCAACCTCAACATCCGCCGTTTTTTTGATCTCACGACAATCTAAAATTAACTCGTGCGCAACCGTTCCATTTTTGCCAGTGTAAAGAATGTCATAATGGCCTTTCAAACACGAAGCTATATAGTTGGCATTAACAATAGCCATTTCAGTTGATTCTCTTAATCCTTTTGCGCCAAGCATTTTGATATAGCCATAGGAAATTAGCAAGATTAATGCGCTTCCGTATGGTGCTGCAGAAATAGCATGGATTGGTTGATCCCCTCCTGCTTTAACCAATGGGTTACTCGGTAAGAACGGCGCCAAGTGAGCAGCTACACCTATAGGACCCATACCTGGACCACCACCTCCATGAGGAATGGCGAAAGTCTTGTGTAAATTTAAGTGACATACATCGGCACCTATATTTCCTGGATTCGTCAGTCCAACTTGTGCGTTCATATTTGCACCGTCCATATAAACTTGGCCACCATTTTCATGAATAATTGCCGTGATCTCTTGAATACCTTCTTCATAAACACCATGTGTTGAAGGGTAGGTCACCATTAATCCTCCTAAAGTATCTTTTAAAGAAGCTGCAACATTTCTGAGTTCTTCGATATCTATATTTCCATTTTCATCACAACCAGTTACTACCACCTCAAAACCTGCCATAACTGCAGATGCTGGGTTTGTACCGTGTGCGGATGAAGGAATAATCATCTTTGTACGTTGAAAATCACCTCTGGATTCATGAAATGCTTTAATTACCATTAAACCTGCGTATTCTCCCTGAGCTCCGGAATTAGGTTGTAAGGATACGGCAGCAAATCCAGTACATTCGCACAAATCTTTTTCGAGTTGTCTGAACATTTCATGGTAACCTTCTGCTTGATTAATAGGTGCAAAAGGATGCATATTTGCAAATTGCGGATTGGTTATGGGAATGAGTTCACTTGCCGCATTCAACTTCATGGTACAAGAACCCAAAGGAATCATGCTGTGTACAAGGGAAAGATCTTTGTTTTCCAAACGTTTCAAATACCGCATCATTTTGGATTCAGAATGATGGCTGTTAAAAGTTGGATGCGTAAGAATTTTGTCAGTTCTCAACAAATTCGAACGCAATGAAAAAATGTTATTTTGGTCTATCTCTAAAGTGTTTTTTGACAATACCTTTGCAAAAACATTGATGATTTCCTGAACATCTTCATTTGTGTGCGGTTCACCAAAACTAATTGTCAATTCGTGATCACTCCTATAATGAAAATTCATTCCATGATCTTCTGCGATAGATTGAATTGCAGATGTTGGAACGCCTTTCAACCAAATGGTATCAAAGAAATCTTCTGACCCCAATTCAATACCCATATTTTTCAGGGCATTCGCAGTTTTAGTAGCAAGTGAATGGACATGTAATGCAATATTTCTTACACCATCAGGACCGTGATATACAGCATACATACTTGCCATAACAGCTAAAAGTGCTTGTGCAGTACAAATGTTTGATGTCGCTTTATCTCTTTTGATATGTTGTTCCCTGGTTTGAAGTGCCATTCTTAAGGCCATATTATCATCTGCATCTTTCGATACACCGATAATTCTTCCTGGAATATTTCTTTTGTATTCGTCTTTTACAGCAAAGAAAGCTGCATGTGGCCCACCATAGCCCATTGGAACACCAAAACGTTGTGACGAACCTAGCACGCAATCAGCACCCATAGATCCTGGAGATTGTAAGAGCGCTAGGGATAATATGTCAGCTGCAACTGCAACCTGAATGTTTTGATTTTTGCAGCGCGAAATGAATGCTTTTAAATCTAGAATATGACCATTACTTCCCGGATATTGAACCAATGCTCCAAAAAATTGGTCGTCAAAGCTATGATTTACAGCGTCTCCGGTTACCAATTCAATTCCTAAATTATTTGCGCGACCTTGAACTACATCTATTGTTTGTGGAAAGCAGTTAGATGCTATAAAAAATTTATTTTTTCCATTTTTCACATCATCTCTTGAACGGGAATTCCAAAACATGATCATGGCTTCTGATGCTGCAGTTGCTTCATCTAAAAGTGAAGCATTTGCGATTTCCATTCCTGTTAAGTCTACAACCATCGTTTGAAAATTCAAGAGCGCTTCTAAACGTCCTTGGGAAATTTCTGCCTGATATGGTGTATAGGCTGTATACCATCCCGGATTTTCAAGTACATTTCGTAAAATAACAGAAGGAACTATGGTTTCACTATATCCCATTCCAATGAAAGAACGGAATACATGGTTTTTATTTCCGAGATGATGAATGTGTTTCAAATATTCTTGTTCTGAAAGCGCAGACTCCACATTTAATTCCCTGTTCAATCTGATATGTGCAGGAATAGTTTTGTCAACTAATTCATCAATGCTTTTGACTCCAATTTTGGAGAGCATTTCAGATGATTCATTATGATTGGGTCCAATATGTCTTGCAGAAAAAATACTCATTACAATTAGTTTGAATTCAGATGCAAATATACTAGGATTGCAAATATTTTTACGTCTAGAATCGAGGTAATTTTAAATAAAATTTATACGTGGAGGTCAGAATTTCAATCGGTTCTTATCTCAAGAGATTGACATGGCCAGTATATACGGTTGCTCCTTCATTCTGAAGTGCATTTAAAGTGATTTTCCAAACATATGTTCCATCTTGAGCCTTGTTATCAGGGTTGATTCCTATTAAAGTACCTAAATCTGGAACAAATCCATCCCATCCTTGAGTTATATCATTGGTTTTAAAGACCTCTTCTCCCCAACGGTTAAAGATGCTTAATTCATATCCTTTCAAATCAACGCCTGAGGTAATAATTGGTAAGAATATGTCATTTGTTCCATCTCCATTTGGCGTAAAGCTATTAGGCACATAGAATATTAGGTCTTCGTATATCGTTACGGTGAGGAAAACACTGTCATAACATCCTTCTTCATTATAGGCATATAATGTGACCACATAATCATTAGGAACATCATCAAATTCATGAATTGGGTTGGTCGATAGACTGGTAGTACCATCACCAAAATCCCAAACATAAGTATAAGCATTTAAACTTTGGTTGTTGAATGAGATAATTGGTTCAGTAACAAGTGCAGAATCAGGATTAGCAAAGAAATTTGCATCTGGAGCCGAAACCACACAAACGATATCCTCTTGAGTCAGCGTTATGCTACAGCCTATTAAGTTCGTTACTGTCAAACTTACATCATAACAACCTTCGTCTACAAATTGGTGGTCAATCGCTCCGGGTTGATTGGATGTTTCACCATCACCAAAGTCCCATTCTACCGTTGTGTTAGGATCATTTATCGTATCTGTGAAAATTACATTAAGGAACTCGCAACCAACTGTTGAGGAAACTTCAAAACCAACAGTTGGACTTTCAAAAATACTTATGATATTGGATGCGGTATTCGAACATCCTGTTGCGATATCTATGGCTTGAAGATTAACTGTATATGTTCCGTAATCTGTATAGATATGAGTTGGATCTTCATCTGTTGATGTCGAATTATCACCAAAATCCCAGAAGTATAAGTTGTTGCCAGGGGTATTATTTACAAATACGATTGGTGTTAGGTTACAATTAGGATTGTTTAAAGTCGAGAACTGAACATCCGGCAAAGGGTTTACAACAACAGAAAGTAAGAATGGTCCTGCTTGACAACCATAAGCTGAAGAAGTTGTAAATATTTCATAAACAACTGTTTGAGGAGCATTAGTTGTATTAACTAGAACATCTGTTATCGTTGCTGAAGTTTGAGCTGAAAGGAATGTTTCTCCAGTGACATTTGGATTGCTGATTGCTTGCCAAGTGAATGTCGCAGGAATGCTAGAGGTTAAATTAATTCCTAATATGGTATTAGAACATATTTCTGATGCTTGATTTGTTAAGATAGCAGATGGATTTACGGTAATGGTAAAATCTTGACTTTGACCTGTACAAGAAAGCCCTAAATTCGTAAATACTGGAGTAACTGCTAAATAACCGATTACTGGATTAGTAGTGTTGTTAATGGCGGTAAATGATGCAATATTACCAATTCCATTGGCCGCTAAACCAATAGAAGTTGTACTGTTTTGCCAGTTGTAAACAGTGTTCGGAACATTACCTTGGAAGTTCACCGCAGCTGTAGGTGTTGAATTACAAACTATTTGATCAATAGGATCAACTACATTTGGTATTGGATTTACGGTAATGGTAAAAGATTGTGGTGAACCAACACACGTCAACCCTAAATTTGTATAGCTTGGTGTAACGGTTATAATTCCAGATATCGGTACAAAAGATGTGTTGTTGACAGTAAATGGCGCTATATTCCCTGTTCCATTTGAATTAAGACCAATGCCAACATTGCTATTCAACCAATCAAATACAGTTCCTGTAACTCCTCCTTGGAAGTTAACAATGTTACTTAAATCTGAATGACATTTGACCTGATCAAGAGGATCTACAACATTAGGTGTTGGATTTACGGTAATGGTATAGCTTCCTGTGAGTGTACATGTTTGTCCTCCATTAGTATAAGATGCGGTTATAGTAATTAAACCAGATATCGGATTGTTGGTTGTGTTTGTCGCCGTAAAGGATGGTACGTTACCACTGCCTCCTGCGGCTAACCCAATAAGTGTATTGTTATTTGTCCACGTGTAGGTAATACCATTCACAGGGCTTGATAAAATTTGACCGCTAGCAATATCACCATTACAAATAACTTTATCTGACGGAACAGTAAATACTGGAGTCGGATTTACCGTAATTGTAAAGGTTTGAGTATTGCCGATACAAGTATCACCATTGTTCACGAAGAATGGCGTAACAATAATAGTGGAAGCAATTGGTGTATTTCCATTATTGATGGCTGTAAATGCTGGAATATTTCCTGTTCCGCTACTTCCCAAACCTATGGCTGTATTAGAATTCACCCAGTTATAGGTTGCGTTATTCACATTGCTTGTAAATACTATAGAATTGATTTGGTCTCCATTACATCTTACTTGGTTTGCAGGAGCAGTCATATTTGGCGTAGGGTTAACAGTAATAGTGAAAATTTGGGACTGTCCTTCACAAGTAACTGAATTTACAAATGTAGGCGTAACCGTTACTGTACTTACTGCTGGGTTATTCAAGTTATTTGGTGTTACAAAACTAAATATGTTTCCTGTTCCATTTGAAGCTAATCCTGTAAGTGTATTATTGTTTTGCCAAATATAAATTGTATTCGGAACAGTTCCATTGAAAATGACATTGGAAGTAGGAGTTCCGGAACAAACAATTTGATCGACTGGATCTGCGACTGTCGGAGTAGGGTTTACAGTAATATTAAAGTTTTGAGGGTTGCCCCAACAAGTTAAACCATTTAGGGTTATAGCTGGGATTACGGTTATATTAGAAGTTTGTGGTGTCAATTGCGTGTTGTTCGTTACAAAAGATGTAATGGTACCGTTGCCACTTGCTGCCATTCCAATACTTGGGTTGCTGCTTGTCCAGTTAAATACAGTACCTGAAATGGAACCAGTAAATACTACATTATTTGTTGAAAAATTGTTACAGTAAAACAGGTTGGGCAGCGCATTTACTGTAGGGGTAGGATTTACTGAAATTGTAAAGGTTTGAGTATTACCGATACAAGTATCACCATTGTTCACGAAGAATGGCGTTACAGTAATCGTCGCTGTAGTTATATTTCCACTTGTATTCACAGCCGTGAAAGGAGGAATTGTTCCTGTACCACTGGCCGCTAATCCAATTGTTGTATTAGAATTTTGCCATGTGTATGTTGTTCCTGGGATATTACCTGTAAAACTTATTTGATTAGATACTGAGTTAGCACAAAGGGTAATATTCGGCAATGGTGAAACCGTCGGCGCTGGATTTATGGTAATATTAAACAATTGACTATTACCAGGACACGTTAGGCCATTATTGGTATAGGAAGCGTTGACTTGGAATGAACCTTGATTCGGTGTTTGTCCATTATTCAATCCTACGAAACCAGGAATATTTCCTAGTCCTGATGATCCAATACCAATTGTTGAATTGGTATTTGTCCAACTGTAAGCAGTTCCAATTACCGTACTATTGAAATTAATAGGTGTTGAACTTGAGTTTGCACAAACCGTTTGATTCGGAACAGCAGAAATTACTGGCACTGGATTCACACTAATAATGAAAGATTGTGGTATTCCATTACAAGTTCCACCAGCATTTGTGAAAGTTGGTGTAACAGTAATTATCGAATTTTGAGCTGTGTTTGTTGTATTTATTGAGGTGAAAGAAATGTCACCCGTTCCAGAACTTGGAAGCCCTGTTAATGTATTGTTATTTGTCCAAGTATAATTGCTATTCACAACATTAAAGCTTGAATTAAAGTCAACGACAACTCCCGTATTGGCACAAACTGTTTGATTTGGTACGAAATCGACTGTTGGACTAGGATTGACAGTAACAAAAACAGCAACTGGTATTCCTGAACAGCTGACACCATTATTGGTATAGGTTGGAGTTACAATTATTTGAGAAGTAACAGGTGCATTTCCAGTATTCGTCGCCAAGAAGTTGATGTCACCACTTCCATTTGATGGTATTCCAATAGTAGTATTTGAATTCGTCCAGTTATAAGTTACATCAGGATTATTACCCATAAACGTTGAATTAAAATCAACCACTGACAAAGTATTATTACAGTAGGCAAGATTTAACATTGGGTTAACCGTTGGTGTAGGGTTGATTTGGTAGTTGTAATTTATTGGATTACCCGAACAAGTAAGTGTTCCTGATTGTATGCTAGGTGTTATAGTAATTTGAGCTAAAGCTGGCAAATTGTTATTATTCTGTGCTGTAAACGCCGGAATATTTCCACTTCCTGATGATGAAAGTCCAATTGTATTGTTACTATTTGTCCAACTGAATTGAGTATTTAGAACATCTCCACTCAGTACAACGGCGTTTGTAGCAGAGCCATCACAAATTATTTGATTTGAAACTGGATAAACATTTGGCGTTGGTAAAATGGTGAAATTAGTTACAAAATTCTGACCAGTACAAGTTACATTATTATTGGTATAGGTAGGGGTTATTGTTACATTAGATAAAATTGGTGCAAATGTGTTATTTTGACCAATAAAACTTGGAATATTTCCTGTTCCAGTGTTGGCTAAACCAATGGATGGATTGGCGTTAGTCCATGAAAATACTGTTCCGGCTACAGGGCCAGAAAGAATCACTTGATTAGTTGCAGTATTATTACAAATAGTCTGACTAGCCACAGGATTAACTTTAGGAGTAGGATTAATCGTATAAGTAAATGTTTGTGTATTTCCTGTACAAGTTAATCCATTTGTGGTCAAGGTAGGGTTTACTGTTACAATTGATGTTACTGGTGTAAAACCTAAATTTATACCATTAAAACTAGCAATGTTGCCTGAACCAAAAGAGGAAAGTCCGATAGATGGATTTGCATTGGTCCAATTATAGACAGTATTCGCAGAATTGCTGTTAAATTGCACAACAGGCGTAGCGGCACCGTTACAAACCGTAATATTTGAGACAGCAGCCATTGTAGGTGCCGGATTAACTGTTACCCAAATCGGGAACACAGGAGTAGAACAGCCATTAAAAGTAGATGAACCTATTACATTATATACCACTGTTTGTGGTGTTCCAGTTAAGTTGACTAATACGTCTGAAATAATGGAAGAGTTAACAGCAGATAAACTTTCGCCGGTTACATTGACATATTGTTGAGACGATAACCAATTAAATGAAACAGCAGCATTAGCAATAAGATTCAAGTTAACAGGGTTGCCACTACATATCGTAACAGAGTCAGGATTTAACAATGTCAATGGTGGTCTTACTGTAACGGCTATTGTTTGAGCACTTCCAACACAATTTCCATTAATAGATGTTGGTGTTACACTGTAAATTACTATTTGATTGGTTGTGGTATTATTAACTAAGACATCATTAATGACGTTGCCAGAATTGGTTGTTATTGATTCTCCAGATACATTTGGATTATCTAAAGTAGTAAACCAGGTAAATGTTGAAGGTACATTTGCGCCTAATAGGGCGTTTACTGGAGCGCCACTACAAATTTCAATAGTACTTGGTATATTAAGAAGGATATCTGGCATTACCTCAACTGTAAGTGTTGAGTCTGGTCCAGTACAACCTGCAATTGTTGATATTGGCGTAATGGTATAGTTAACTAATTGTGGTTGAGTTGTATTGTTAGTTAAAGTATTGGAAATGATTGAAGATGATTGAATAATGGAAACCTCTCCATTAACATTGTTATTTGGAGTAGCAAACCAATTGAAAATGGCTGGAATATCACTTGTCAAATTGACACTGAAAGCGTCTCCATTACATATGGTAATGTCATTAATTGGATCAATATGAGGCAGTGGATTAACGGTAACGGCTAATGTTTGTTGTGCTCCGCTACATCCATTATTAGTAGGAGTAATAGCGTAGTTAACAAGTTGTGCATTCAAGGTAGCGTTCAATAAATTGTCTGTTATGCTAGAGGTATTTTGATTAACCGTACTCTCACCGGTTACGTTACTATTGTTGGTAGCTATCCAAACAAATGTAGAACCAAGAACATTTGTTGTAAGCGGGAAGTTCAAAGGAGTACCACTGCACACAGCAACTGATGAGGCACTTGTCATAACAGGTATTGGCCTTACGGTCACGTTTACTAGTTGGGTTGGGCCATTACAACCATTTGCAGCTGGTGTAACGTTATATACTACCAATTGATCTGTAGTACCGGTGTTGTTTAATACATCCGTTATTGTCGATGTATTTTGTGCAAATAGGCTTTCCCCGGATACCGATGGATTGTCGTTGGCAACCCATGTAAATGTTGTACCGCTCACATCTGAAGTAAGACCAAGGTTAACGGCATTATTCCCACATATAGACACAATTGATGAACTGGTCATTGTCGGTGTCGGGCGAACCGTTACAGAAACAGTAATTGATGAACCTACACAACCTCCGAATGAAGGAGTAACGGTATAAGATACTATTTGATCAATAGCTGAGGTGTTAACTAATATATCCGAAATTAATGCAGTCGTTTGAGTAGTTGTGCTTTCACCTGTGACGTTATTGTTAGGAATAGCAATCCACGTAAAGGTTGCACCAGCAATACTAGCGCTTAATGGAACCGATGCAGAAGTACCACTACAAATGCTAACGGTATTATTGCTCGTTACAGTCGGAGCAGGACTTACTGATACCGATATAGATTGTTGTGTTCCAGAACAACCATTAGCAAATGGTGTAACTGTGTAGGTTACATTTTGATTAACTAATGTTGTGTTTATTAAAAGATCACCAATTAAATTCGATGTTTGCAATGAGGTGTTCTCACCACTTACATTGGTATTCGGAATTGCAGACCATTCAAATGTTGTCCCTACGACATCCGCTGTAAGGTTAATATTCAGATTTTCACCACTACAAATACTCGCACTATTGGTACTGGTCATTAGTGGCCTAGGTTTCACCAGGACTGAAACTGATTGTGGGGTTCCACTACAACCGTTGAATGTTGGTGTAACAGTATAGATTACTGTTTGAGGAATTAAACTTGTATTAACTAGAACATTATCTATATTTCCTGTTGATTGTGTGGTTGTGCTTTCTCCACTAACGAAATTATTCGGAGTTGCTATCCAAGTGAAAGTTGTTCCGGAAATATCTGACTGTAAGGATAAGTTGACTAAATCACCGCTGCATATGGTCAAATTATTTGAGCTCAACATCGACGGATTTGGTTTAACTGTTACAGAGATGTTCTGAATTGTACCTGAACATCCGTTAAATGTTGGCGTGACATTATAGAAAACAACTTCATCTGCCAGTGTCGTATTGATTAGATTGTCTGCAATTAAAGATGTATTTTGGTTAGTAGTGCTCTCACCATTCACATTTTGATTAGGTAAAGCCGCCCATACGTAAGAAGTATTCGGAATGTTAGCTGTTAAATTCAAGTTTACCGTATTACCACTACAAATTGTGACCACTGAATTGCTTGTCATTGTCGGAATTGGTTTGACTATAACAGAAACATTCTGTTGTGGACCAACACATCCATTTGCACTTGGAGTTACAGTATATTGAACCGTTTGATTAACTAGTGTCTGATTGTTCAATACATCAACTATTGTACTCAATACTTGATTTGTAGTGCTTTCTCCTGTCACGTTAATATTGTCTGCGGCAAACCAAGTAAAACTCGTTCCAGTAACACTAGAAGTTAGTAGAAGATCGATAGGGGTTGAGCTACAAATCGCTAAAGCATTGGAACTGTTTACCACCGGAGTTGGATAGACCGTAATTGAAACAGTTTGTTGCGTTCCTTCACAACCATTATAGAAAGGCGTTACCGTATATACAACCGTTTGGTTAATTGTTGTTGTGTTAATTAATAAATCATTCAATACAGATGAGTTTTGAGGCAATAAACTTTCTCCTGTAACTGATGGATTTGAAGTGGCTACCCATGAAAAGGTTGTACCTATAATGGAGGATGATAGAGTTAATCCGACATTGGTGTTGCTACAAATGGCAGCAGAATTTCCACTAGTTATTGTTGGTAATGGTTTTACAGTTACACTTAACGATTGTGATGAGCCAACACAAGAATTTGCCGTTGGGATAACTGTATAATTTACAATTTGATCAACTAATGTTGAATTATTCAATTGATCATCTATTAGGGAGGTGTTTTGAGAACTGGTTGTTTCTCCGATGACATTGTTATTTGGAGTCGCCTGCCAATTAAATTGTGTGCCTGCAACATTAGATGTTAGGGAGATAGATAAAGTCTCATCACTACAAATTGAAACGGCGTTGGTGCTTGTAATTATTGGTAAAGGTTGAACCGTTACTAGAACAGTTTGAATTGCTCCTGAACAACCATTATAGGTAGGAATAACAGCGTATTCAACAGTTTGAGCAATAGTTGTTGTATTGATTAAGTTATCATTTATTGTTGAAGTGTTTTGTTGATTTGTTGTTTCTCCTGAAACATTGGCATTCGCAATGGCCTCCCAAACAAAGGTGGAACCTAGTATATCTGAATTTAACGCTAGGTTTACGTTTTCTTGACTACAAATGCTAAGACTTGTTGCACTAGTTACAGTTGGATTGGGTTTTACAGTTACAAATACATTCAGAAAACTTCCTGAACAACCATTTAATGCTGGAGTTACTTGATATTCAACAATTTCATCTAGCAAGGTGGTATTCGTTAAAACATCATTTATCGTTGAGTTGGTTTGTGGTAAAGTATTTTCTCCTGTTACATTATTATTTGAAATGGCATTCCAAGTAAATGAAGTACCGGAAATGTTAGCTGTAATTGGTAAATTGACAGAATTCCCACTGCATATGGTTACTTGATTTGAACTCGTTATTGATGGTAATGGAAGTACGGTAACGGTTACCGTTTGTGGTAACCCAGAACAATTGTTTGCGAATGGAATTACCGTATAAATTACTTGTTGACTCGTTAATGTGGTATTAATAAGGTTGTCTGTAATAGATGAACTTGTTTGATTAGTTGTTGATTCGCCGATAACATTACCATAATCTTGTGCAAACCAAGTAAATGTTGAACCACTAACATTAGCTGTTAAATTTAGGTTTACGTTTCCACCACTGCAAATTGTAATAGCCGATGTGCTTGTCATCGCAGGAGAAGGTTTCACAGTTACAGACAATGTTTGAGGCGTACCAAGGCACCCATTGACAACAGGCGTTATGGTATAACTCACTACTTGATTAGTGTTGGTGTTGTTAATGAGTAAATCATTAATAATATTGGAATTTTGATTTGTAACAGTTTCCCCAGTAATGTTTGTATTATCTGCAGCAACCCAATTAAATCCTGCGCTATTGATATCTGAAGTTAGGGTAAAGTTTAAGTTATTTCCGCTACAAATTTCCAAGGAGTTATTACTTGTAATTATAGCATTTGGAGTTACAGTTACATTAAATGTTTGATTTGTTCCTGAACATCCATTGGCGGTTGGCGAAATTTGATAAGATACAATTTGGTCGGTTAAACTTGTATTTATTAGATTGTCATTAATTGTTGCACTGTTCTGTAATGTTAATGTTTCATTGTTTACAGCAGTATTATCAATTGCTTGCCAGGTAAATGTTGTTCCTGCAACATTGGATGTTATACTTTGATTCACATTGTCCCCACTACAAATTGTAGCCGACGCAGCACTGGTGATTAAAGGTCTTGGTTTTACTATCGCTTCGATTACTAAGTTCGGGCCTGAACATGAATTAGCAAGTGGCGATATTGTGTAGAAAACTGATTGATTTGTATTGGACGTATTTGTTAACACATCCGAAATTAAACTGGTATTCTGAACTGCAGTAGTTTCTCCGGTTATGAATACATTACTTTGAGCAGACCAGGTAAAGGTAGTTCCGGTTACAGTACTTTGTAAATCAATGGTTAAATTTTCTCCACTACATAGTATCTGATTTGTAGCATTTGTAACAGAAGGAAGTGGATTGATGGTAACCGAAAGCGGTTGAGATGTTCCTGAACAACCATTAAGTATAGGTGTAACCGTATATTGGACAGTTTGCGATGAATTGGTCGTGTTTTCTAAAAGGTCATCTACAGTATTTCCAAATTGTAGCACAGAAGATTCACCAGTAACGTTACCATTATCCGATGCAATCCAGTTAAAAGATGTGCCCGAAATTGTAGCAGCTAACCCTACATTCAATTGATCTTCACTACAGATTGTAACTGGAACCAAATTGACAAGGGCAGGCAGAGGGTTTACAGCGACTGTTACTATTTGATTTGGCCCAACACAACTGTTGGAAGTAGGTGTAATTGTATAGGTAACGTTTTGTTGAGATAAGGTGGTATTGGTCAGTATATCATTAATAAGAGCAGTAGTTTGCAAAGGTGAATCTGTTTCACCATCTACTGTGCCTGTGCTGGTTGCATTCCAACTAAATGTGGTAGACGCAACTGCAGATGTCAAAGAAAGGTTTACGTTTTCACCACTACAAATGGAAAGCGCAGCAGCACTTGTAACTGTTGGTGTGGGTTTTACAATTACTTGAACAGGAATTGATTGACTACTGCATCCATTGAAATTAGCAATTACCGAATAATTAACGGTTTGATTAATTGAACTGTTATTGGTTAGGATATCACTTATTGTGTTGCCCGATTGTAGCGTTAAACTTTCTCCGTTTACATTACCATTTGAGGCAGCTATCCATGTGAATGTAGCATTAGAAATATTTGATGAAATTGGTAAGTTAACATTTTCTCCACTGCATATTACTGCCGAAAGTGCACTGTTGATTTGAGGAACTGGAGTAACAGTAACTGTTACATTTTGACCCGTACCAAGACATCCAGAAGCGGTAGGTATTACAGTATAATTAACTTGTTGCTCAAATAATGTTGAATTGGTAAGGATATCAGAAAGGATATTTCCATTTTGTGTTGTTAAACTTTCTCCAGAAATATTAATGTTGTCGTTCGCCGTCCAGCTGAAAGTTGCACCAGATACGTTGGAAGTAAATGATAAATTAACCGCATTGCCACTGCATATTTGTGTTGCGCCCAAACTTGTCATTAATGGAGTTGGTTTTACGGTTACAGATACCGATTGGGATGAACCTGAACAGCCATTAAAAGTTGGTGTGACAACATAATTTACAACTTGGTTTGTGTTGGAAATATTTGTAAGTACATCCGAAATTGAAGCCGTTGTTTGTGCGGTTGAGCTTTCTCCGTTAACTTGCGTATTATTGGAAGCAACCCATGAAAAATCAGTATTTGGTATATTCGCCGTTAAAAGAAGATTTACGTTTCCTCCGCTACAAATTTCTGAAAATTGGCTACTGGTCATAACCGGTTTCGGTTTAACTGTAACATTAACCGTTTGATTGATTCCTGTACAGGCATTTGCAGACGGTGTTACTGTATATTGAACCACTTGATCGTTTGCAGTAGTGTTGAAAAGTACATTATTTATCGTGGAGGAATTTTGAGCGGTCGTACTTTCACCTGTTACGAAAACATTGTCCAAGGCTAACCAAGAAAATGCACTACCCGAAACATTTGAAGTTAAGGTTAATCCAACAGGGTCCCCACTACATATTGAAACATTATTTGCACTTGTAATTACCGGTTGTGGCTTGACAATTATAGTTACGGTTTGAGGGTTACCATTACAACCATTACCTGAAGGTATTACGGTATACGTAACAGTCTGATTTATATTTGATCCATTAATTAGTGCATCAGCTATTGTTGCAGTATTCTGAGTAGTTATGCTTTCTCCCGTTACTGAAGGATTATCTTGTGCAATCCACGAAAAGGAAGAACCATTAACATTTGAACTTAACACTATTCCTAAAGTATTTCCACTACAAATAGTAAGATTTGAAATACTTGTCATAGATGGTATTGGATCAACGCTAATCGTTACAATTTGAGGATTTCCTGAACATCCATTTAATATTGGTGTCACAGTATATTGTACTGTTTGAACCGACGTCGTTGAGTTAACAAGAACATCGTTAATTGCAGAGGTATTCTGTAATGCAGTTGTTTCGCCACTAACTAATGGATTTGGTGTTGCAACCCAAGAAAAAACAGTTCCACTGATATTGGCTGTCAAGGATAAATTGACATTCGTATTACTACAAATCGTTGATGCTGCATTACTCGTCATTATAGGTTTTGGAAGAACTGTTACAACCAAATTTTGCAATGCTCCCGGACATCCACCAGGTGCAGTAGGAGTAATATTATAGGTAACTTGCTGACTGGTGGTTGTCGTATTAACTAAATTGTCTGTTATTAGAGATGTTGCCTGGATTGCAGTGCTTTCACCATTCACATTTGTATTGTCATCTGCAAACCAACTGTATGTAGTTCCGGAAACATTAGTTGTAATACTATGGTTCAAATTGTTTCCACTACAGATATCAAGCGTTGCTGAACTATTAATAACAGGGGTTGGATTCACAGTAACTGTAACAGTCTGTGCTTGACCTTGACAACCATTGAAAGTTGGAATTACTGTATATAAAACAGTTTGTGGAGCGTTGGAAGTATTGATCAATTGATCATTAATAATTGTTGTCGATTGAGTCGTAATACTGATTCCATTAACATTATTATTGTTTTGTCCAATCCAGGTGAATGTTGAACCACTGATGGTTGATGAAAGTGTTAAATTAACATTAGATCCACTACAAATGGCAACAGTGGAGGAGCTATTCATAGTAGGCTTTGGTTTTACCAGGACATCAACATTTTGTGCAGAACCTGAACATCCATTTAAAGTGGGAGTTACAGTATAAACAACATTTTGGTTACTTGTAGTTGGATTAGTTAAGATATCATTTATTGTTGCCGAATTTTGTGAAGTAGTACTTTCTCCTGTAACCGATGGATTTGCACTTGCAATCCAAGAAAATGTTGTTCCTGTTAGGTCTGCGGAAAGTGCCAATCCTACGGCGGTGCCACTACAAATGGTCGCATTACCCGAACTAGTAATTGTCGGATTGGGTTGAACCGTAACTGTTACCGTTTGTGAACCTCCTGTACAACCATTTGCGCTTGGAATTACAGTATACGTTACTAACTCATTGTTGCTTGTGGAATTGGTAAGCACATCATTAATTGATGATGTAAATTGGTTTGAAGTATTTTCTCCGTTAACATTTTGATTGTCGATAGCAAACCATGTAAATGTTGAGCCTGATACACTAGAAGATAAATTCAAATTAACAGCTAAACCACTACAAATTGTAAGATTGGCAGCATTGGTCATACTTGGACCCGGGTTAACTGTGATTTGAACTGTTTGCGGATTCCCACTGCATCCGTTAAATAATGGTGTTACAGTATAACTTACAATTTGAGCAAAATTGCTAGTATTGATTAAGGCATCTGTAATTGTGCTTCCATTTTGAGCAGTCGTGCTTTCTCCGGTAATATTTGCATTAGGAGTTGCTATCCAACTGAAAGTTGTTCCGGGTAAAGATGAAGTGAGATTTAGATTTATGTTTTGTCCGCTACAAATAACAGCATTCGAAGGACTGGTCATGGCAGGTTTTGGCTTAACGGTAACAATTACAGATTGATTACTTCCAAAACACCCATTAGCTATTGGGGTTACTGAATAATTCACCAATTGATCCGTGCTTGATGTGCTTATTAAAACGTCATTTATTGCAGAAGAATTTTGAGTAGATGTGCTTTCTCCGGTAACTGAAATATTGTCTGTCGCACTCCATGAGAAGGTGGATGAAGTTATTGACGACAATAGGTTTAGACCAACTGCCTGTCCACTACAAATTGTTATTGAATTGCTGCTTGTAACAATAGGATTTGGTTTAACAATTACATTCACAGTTTGTGAGGCACCATTACAACCATTTAATAAAGGGGTTACATTATAAACAACAGTTTGGTCATTTTGGGTTGAATTGAAAAGAATATCATTAATTAAACTGCTTGTAACCGATGTTGTTGTTTCTCCATTAACATTGGAATTATCTGTTGCAACCCATCCGAAGGTTGAACCTGAAATAGAAGATAACAGCGATAAATTGACAGTGTCACCTGAACATATGGATAGGGTAGATGCACTTGTCATAGTTGGCGTAGGTTTTACCGTAATTGTTACCAATTGACTGGAACCATTACAACCATTGAGAGAAGGAATAACCGTGTAGATTACATTCTGAGGACTTACAGAAGTATTAATTAAAATGTCGTTAATCGTAGCAGAGGTCTGAGAAACAGTACTTTCTCCATTTATTGATGTGTTTGATGCGGCGACCCAAGAGAAGGTAGTTCCTGAAATGCTTGAAGTAAGATTCAGGTTTACTGGATTTCCACTGCAAATTGTCAAATTGTTTGAACTATTGACTGCAGGTGTAGGTTTGACAGTGACAACAAGCGTTTGAATTGTTCCGGCACATCCATTGGCAGTTGGTGTTATGGAATAAGTAACCTGTTGAGTATTTAATGAATTGTTTACAAGAACATCAGAAATGGTAGTTGAAGTTTGAGTTGAAGTATTTTCTCCAGAGACCTCTAAATTATCTAAAGCTACCCAACTGAAAGAGGTGCTGGCAACATTTGATGTAAGAGCAAGCGATAAGGCATTTCCACTGCAGATTGTCAAATTATTTACACTGGTAATAACCGGGTTAGGACTGATTGTAACATTTACAATTTGTGAAGCACCCACACAACCGTTAAAGGTAGGAGTGACTGTATAGGAAACAACTTGATTTAAATTCGTGTTATTGAAAAGAGCATCATTAATTGTATTTCCATTTTGTATTGTTATGGATTCACCGTCAATGTTAGTATTTGGTGTTGCAATCCAAGTAAAAGTTGTACCCGGAATAGTTGAAGTAAGCGAGAAGTTTAAGGTCGTTCCGCTACAAATGGACTGAGAGGTAACACTTGTTATCAACGGCGTAGGCTTAACAGTAACTGTTACAGTTTGAGCAGAACCCGAACAACCATTTAAGGTTGGAGTTACCGTATAAACAACTGATTCATTTGTTGTTAAGGTATTGGTTAGAATATCATTAATTGTCGAAGAAGATTGTGGACTGGTACTTTCACCCGTAATACTGCTGTTTGCCCCAGCTATCCATGAGAAAGAGGCACCTGTTATATTGGCTGATAAATTTAATCCAACATTGCTACCACTACAAATTGTTAACGCATTTGAAATTGCCATTTGCGGAATTGGATTTACCGTAACATTAATTGTCACCGGATTTCCACTACATCCATTGTATATTGGTGTTACTGTGTAGGAAACAATTTGGCTTGAGGTACTCGTATTTATTAATACGTCATTTATAATACCTGAACTTTGTAACATAGTTGTTTCACCAGTTATGTTTCCATTACCCTGAGCAATCCATGTGAATACACTTCCGGAAAGTGATGCCGTTAGAGCCAAGTTAACATTTTGACCACTGCATATAGTAACTGCCGTAATATTGTTTAAAGTAGGATTAGGTTTCACAACTACTTCCACCACTTGAGTTGCTCCTGAACAACCATTCAGCGTAGGAATAACATTGTAGGTGACTTGTTCATTATTCAAGGTGGCGTTTGTTAATACATCACTGATAGTTGAAGTCGTTTGAGCTGTTGTACTTTCACCTGATACATTGGTGTTTGAAATGGCACTCCAGCTAAAGCTTGTATTTGAAATATTGGCACTCAACCCAATAGACAAGGCACTGCCACTACATATAGTATCATTAGCTATACTTGTCATAAAAGGATTTGGCTTAACCAACACACTTATTTGTTGATTATTACTTATACAACCATTTGATGTAGCCGTTACCGTATAATTGACGGTCTCGTTATTAATGCTCGGATTTACAAGAATATCACTAATTGTGTTTCCGGTTTGTGAAGTTATTGTTTCTCCAGTTGTAGTCGGATTATCCGTAGCAATCCATGTAAATGATGCGCCAGCAACATTCGATGTTAGATTGATGTTAGTATTAGAGCCACTACATATGGTTGTACTAAATGAATTGGTTATTCCTGGGTTCGGAAAAACTGTAATTATTATTTGTTGCGCAGGTCCGGTACAACCATTGAAAGATGGGATTACAGAATAAGTGATTTGTTGACTTGAATTACTGGTATTAGTTAGAATATCGTTAATGGTTGTTGAATTCTGTGAAATTATGCTCTCACCAGATACATTAGCATTTGGTAAAGCTGACCAGCTAAAGGTTGATCCAATAATGGTTGATGTTAATCCTAAAGATAATGGAGCACCACTGCAAATTGTAAGTGCAGTAGCATTCGTTACAGTAGGCGTTGGTTTTACTGTAACCTCTACTTGTTGATTCGACCCTATGCAACCGTTCGCACTAGGAGTAATTGTGTATGAAACGATTTCTTCATTGGTAACGTTATTGGTCAATAAATCCGAGATAGTTGATGAGCTTTGTGCGGTAGTACTTTCTCCACTAACATTTAAATTTTGTGCTGCTGTCCAAGAAAAGGTTGCACCACTAATATTTGAATTCAATGCAAGATTAACAGCATTCCCACTGCAAATATTCACTGACGTAGCACTCGTCATTAATGGTGATGGATTTACCGTTACTTGAACTTGTTGAGGATTACCTGAACAACCATTAAATGCTGGAGTAACATTATAAATAACAATTTGTGAACTTGCAGTAGTATTAATTAGCGAATCATTTATTAACGATGTTGATTGAACAGCTGTACTTTCGCCGTTGACATTATTATTTGCAGTTGCATTCCATGAAAAAGTTGATCCAAGAACTGAAGAGGTAAGCGCCAGATTAACCAAGTTGTTGCTGCAAATGGTTAATGCGTTTGAGCTCGTCATAACCGGAGTAGGTTTAACCGTAACGGTAATTAACTGTTGAGGGCCATTACAACTATTGGCAGATGGTGTAACCAGATAGGTTACAATTTGATTTGTAGATGTGGTATTAATGAGAACATCATTGATGGTATTTGAAGTTTGACTGGTTAAACTTTCGCCGTTAACATTGGTATTGTTTTGAGCTATCCAGCTGTAGGTTACGCCAGAAACATTGCTCGTGAGTGGCAAATTCACCGATTGTTGACTACAAATTGTTAGGTTAGTTGAGTTTGCTAAAGTCGGATTTGGGTTAACCAAAACTGTAACTGTTTGAGTAGTTCCGCTACAGTTATTTGCAGAAGGCGTTACGGTGTAAACAACATTTTGCGGATTTAAAGCTGTGTTAATTAAAACGTCATTAATCACACCGCTAGTCTGATTGGTAAGGCTTTCTCCCGTGATATTGGAGTTGTCATTCGCAACCCATGAAAAGGAGGATCCTGCGACATTGGAATTCAAGGTTAGTCCAACGGGTACACCCGAACATTGGGTGAGAGATGTACCGCTAATCATTGAAGGGGTTGGATTTACTGTAATTACAAATGATTCGATATTACTTATACATCCATTCAAAAGCGCTGAATAAGAGTAGTTTACTTGTTGTGCGATATTGGTGGTATTGGTTAAAACATCATTAACCAATGTTGTACTTTGAGAAGCTGTTGATTCACCAGTAATACTGTTATTAGCTGTTGCAGACCATGTTATTGGTGCACCTGCGATATTTGAACTTAAGGAGATGTTTAAACCAGCTCCACTGCAAATGGTTTGAGGAGCTACAGCTGATACTATTGGACGAGGTTTTATGGTTACGATTACTGTTTGAGGTAATCCACTACAACCATTGAAAGAAGGTGTAACAGTATAATTTACTTGTTGATTAATAAGTGTTAGGTTGTTCAAAACATCTGTAATTGAAACAGTGTTTTGTGGAGAGGTACTCTCACCTGAAATATCGACGTTATTCACTGCTACCCAGTTGAATGCAGTTGATGGAATATTGGCTGAAAGGGCAAAATTTAATGCATCTCCGCTACAAATTGTTATAGCATTAGCACTTGTCATTGATGGACTGGAATTAACACTTACCAAAACAGTTTGAGGCAAACCTAAACATTGATTTAATGAAGGTGTAACAGTATAAGAAACTTGCTGACTGCTCGCCGTCACATTTATTAATTGATCATTGATGATGGAAGAGCTTTGTGGCGAAATGCTCTCACCAGTAACATTTGAATTTGATGTGGCGACCCAAGAGAAGGTTGTTCCGCTAATATTAGAATTGATTGGAATATTTAATGTGCCACCGCTACACAATGAAGCTGTATTGGCTACTGAAACTATCGGTTTTGGTTTTACAACTACACTCAAAAGTTGAGCTGGACCCGGACATCCGTTAAATGTTGGAGTAATAGAGTAAACAACGGTTTGATTACTAGTCGTGTTATTCGTTAAAATATCATTGATACTTGAAGAAGTCTGAATGGTTGTAGACTCTCCATTAACAGATGTATTAGAACCTGCTGACCATGAGAAATTCGTTCCTGAAAGTGAAGAACTTAAAGTCAAATTTAAAGCTTCACCGCTACAAATGGTATCTTGCGATACACTTGTCATTACTGGTAATGGATTAACGGTCACATTTATGGTTTGAAGAGGACCATCACAACCATTTACGGTTGGTGTTACGGTGTATGTCACAACTGAACTTGACAAATCATTATTCGTTAATAAATCATTTATTAAGGTTGTAGTGTTAAGCAAAGTTGTTTCGCCATTGACAATTGCATTTGGTGTTGCACTCCAACTGAAGGATGTTCCTAAGACATCAGCAGTTAAATTTATCCCCACAGTATTTCCACTACAAATGGATAACGTTGAGGGACTTGTCATATTAGGTATTGGTTTTACCGTAACTAAAAATTGCTGAGCAATTCCATTACAACCATTGAAATTAGGTGTTATTGTATAGGTTACAGTTTGATCAGAGGCGGTCGTATTGGTTAGTAAATCATTAATCAGAGCTGTAGTTTGATTAGTATTTGTTTCTCCTGTTACATTTGGGTTACTTGCTGCAGCCCATGAAAAAGAACTTCCTGCAACATTAGAGGTTAAATTCACTCCAACAGAATTTCCGCTACAAAAAGATAAATTTTGTAGTCCGGTCATGCTTGGTATTGGTTTAACTGTAACAACAAGCGTTTGTGGTATACCTGCACAGCCTAAAAACAATGGCGTAATTGTATAGGTTACATTTTCATTGTTAAATGAGTTGTTGATTAAGACATCATTTATTGTACTTCCACTTTGAGCAGTTGTGCTTTCACCAGTAACGACAGCATTTGCACTGGCAATCCAAGAATAAGTGGTTCCACTAACAGTAGAGGTTATATTCTGATTAACGGATGAATTGCTACAAATTGAAATAGCACTGGAGCTTGTTATTGTTGGTGTAGGCTGTACTGTAATTGAGACTTGCTGAACTGGTCCCGGACATCCATTGAATATTGGAGTAACATTGTATACCACTATTTGATTGCTCGTTGAGGTATTTACCAATATATCATTGATGAGATTTGTATTTTGTAATGTTATATTTTCTCCTGAAACATTGGCATTCGAAACGGCAACCCAACTAAAAGAAGAACCATTTATTGAACTATTTAGAATCAAATTTGGTGATGTTCCACTACAAATAGTGTCAGCATTGGCCGAAATCATCAAAGGAGTTGGTTTTACAATTATGTTGATAGTCTGATTTGTTCCAGAACATCCATTTGCTGATGGCGATACAGAATAGGTTACTACCTGATTAATTGTTGTCGTGTTAACTAGCGTATTATTAATTATTCCTGTGGTTTGAGCGGTTGTACTTTCACCATTAATGTTAGGATTACTAGCAGCGATCCAACTGTAAGTAGTGCCTATTACTGTTGAATTTAAAACAATACCCAAGGAATTTCCACTACAAATAGTGTCAGTTAATCCGTTGGTAATTGTTGGATTAGGCTTAACGGTTACTGTTATATTAATTGGGTTACCAGGACAATTGTTAAATACTGGAACTACACTGTATACAACATTTTGATTGCTACCAGTCGTGTTTGTAAGCACATCATTTATGGTAGAAGAATTCACTGATGAAGTTGACTCTCCTCCAACTGATGCTGTTGGTGTTGCAGACCACGTAAAAGTCGTTCCTGGTATAGAGGAAGTAAGATTAATTCCCAATGTTTGTCCGCTACAAATAGTCTGAGGACTAACATTATTCACCGTTGGAGACGGTGAAACAGTAATCGCTACAGCTTGCGAATTTCCTGTACATCCATTAAATGATGGTACAACTGAATAATTAACTATTTGATAATCATTTGTCGTATTAACAAGAATATCATTGATTGTTGATGAGGTTTGTGGAGTAGTACTTTCATTATTGACAAAATTGGTAGCTGTTGCTTGCCAAGTAAAAGTTGCTCCTGGAACATTCGTTAATAGTGAGAAATTAGCTGGATTGTTACTGCAAATGGTATCTGCAATAGGGCTAATCATTAGAGGTTTTGGTTTAACAGTAACATTTACTGTTTGAGGAGTACCCAAGCAACCATTTGCATTCGGAGTGACGGTGTATTCCACAATTTGATTTGAACCAGTTGTATTAATAAGCACATCTGTCAGGGTATTGCTTGATTGAGGAACCGAACTTTCTCCATTAACATTAGCATTTGGAGTAGCTACCCAACTAAAGTTTGTACCTGTAATGTTTGAGGTAAACAATAAATTAACAGCATTCTCACTACATATTGTTGCTGTACCTAAGCTAGTCATTTGTGGATTTGGAACAACAGTTATATTTACAATCTGTTGAGTTCCTAAACAACTGTTCAATGCTGGTGTCACAGTATACGTAACAATTTGAGAACCAGGTGTTGATAGCGTTAAATTATCTGTGATAGTTGCAGAAGACTGAAGTGTAGTACTCTCTCCAGTAACATTTGCATTAGGCGAGGCAATCCACGTGTAACTTGCCCCACTCAAATTTGAAGTGAGTCCCAAATTTACTGTCGTTCCATTGCAAATAGTCAACGAAGAAGGACTCGTAATTGCAGGGTTTGGCTGTACCGTTACATTTATAGACTGTGTTGAACTACAACCATTTAATGTTGTAGTCACATTGTAAACCACCACTTGATTGATAAGTGTATTATTGCTTAATTGATCGTTAATAGTATTGTTGGTCTGCGCTGTTATAGTTTCTCCTCCAACTGAATTATTGGTATTTGCTTGCCAGCTAAACGATGTTCCAGGGAGGTTTGATGTTAAACCGATGGCCAAAGTTGCACCACTACAGATTGAAACGTTCGCAGCGTTCGTAAGTACGGGATTAGGTCGTACAGTTACACTAACTTGTTGCGGAGTACCAGTACATCCGTTTGCACTAGGCGTTACAGTATAGGTTACAACTTGATTGCTATTTGTAGAATTTAGAAGGATGTCTGTTATTGTGCCTCCAGTTTGGGCTACTATACTTTCACCAGCAATATTTAAACTGTCGGCAGCAACCCAGCTAAATGTAGAACCGGATACTGTTGAAGATAAATTAAGACCTACACTTGAACCGCTACAAATAGAAGCAGTCGTTGAACTGGTCATAGCCGGTATTGGTTTTATCGTAACCTGCACTTGCTGTTGCGTGCCTTGACACCCATTGATGAATGGAGTTACCGTATAAGTTACTGTTTGATTAGATGCAGTTGGATTGGTTAAGACATCATTTATTACAGCTGTTGACTGTGTCGTAGTGGTTTCACCAGTAACGTTGTTGTTAATTGCGGCAGCCCAAGTAAAAGTAGCACCGGTAACGTTTGACTGAAGGGCTAAATTAACTGTACTTCCACTACATATACTCAATAAATTAGCACTGGTAATGGAGGGAGAAGGGTTAACAGTAACAGTAATTGTGAATGGTTGACCTGAACATCCGCCAACGCTTGGCGTTACTGTGTAAACTAAAATTTGTGATGTCGAAGAATTGTTGGTAAGCGTTTGTGAAATTGTACCTGTAGCAGTTGAAACAGATGCATCACCTGTTACATTAGTATTATCTATAACCGTCCATGTGTAGGTAGTTCCATTTGGCACTACGTTACCCGTTCCGTTAAAAGTATTCAATGTCGAATAAGAGAAAGAACCACCGGAACAAATCGTATTTGTTTGATTGGCAATGATGGGAGCAGTATTAATTGTTACTGGTACAGTGATATTTGGTCCTGCACAACCTAGATTTGAAGTAGGAATAACTGAGTAATTAACGGTTTGTTGGCTTGAGGTAAGGTTGGTTAGCGTATTATTTATAGTACTGCCGTTTTGAGCAGTTAAACTTTCACCAGTAACATTTGAATTATCTGCAGAGGCAATCCACGTAAAGGTAGAAGGAACTGTTGAGGTTAAGGGAATATTTAAAGTTGCACCACTACAGATGGTTGCACTTGCTGAATTAACCTGTGGACTTGGGTAAACTGTTACTTGTTGCGTACAAATAGAATTACAAGAAATTGGAAGATTTGTTGCCGGATTAATTACTGTAGCGGTTAATTGTAGTGTGAATAAAAGGTTATTTGAAGTATTGTTAGTTAATTGAAATTGCGGATTTGTTCCTGTTGAACTACTCACAGAAAATGTACCTCCCGTAGGGGTATTTATTGATGTCCAAGAATAGGTTAACGGTAGATTGATTGAATTGCAAGTTGGAGCTATTGTTGAATTATTCGTTGATATAGTAAGTGGAGAGCAGCCATTATTCGATGATGTTGTGAAAGAACAAGTTGGGGGAGCAACAACACAAATAGTTTTTGTGATTACACTATTTCCGCAGGAGTTTTTCACTCTCAATTGAATTGTCCATGTTCCTGGGGTTACAAATGTAATTACCAATGGAGAAGATCCAATTGTCCATAATGCTTGATTATTTGTATTTGTTGGATTGGCTCCTAATGAACTACCTGTAGCAACATTGAATGTACCTCCGGACGGTCCTGATACAGTCCAATAAAATGGAGATATTGATGAACAAGAATTACCGGTTGAAGGAATTGTTAAACCTGGATTGGATGTATTGGTAAATGTAACAGGGACTCCTGTGCATGCTATCTCTGGTGAAATTGTAAAATTTGCAGTTGGTCCTAATCCTACCCTTATTAATCCACCACTTGATGGCTGAGGGCTTGAACATGGATTTTGAGTAATAACAAATGGTTGAAATGCATTATAATAAGGAGTACCACCAGTATTAACAGTATTTCCACATGATGTTTGGGTGTAAATATGAGTTAATGTAGCAGGTGTATTAGGATGAATATACGTTTCCACTGGCGATCCATCTCCCCAATCTACAACATAAGTGGTACCATTTGCATTTGTTGATGGAACGTTAAACGTAAACTGTGTAGTGTGCGGGACACAACCATCTGCCTGATTTATGAATAAAGAAAGAGTAGCAGGTGCTGGAGAACTTCCTACAAAAACGGAATAATTGTTTGAAACAACGCAATTGTTGGTTAGTGTCATTGATATATTCACTGTGTAGCTACCAATTTGATAATCATGTAATTGCATGTTGTTCCAATTAGATGAATTCAATTGTACTGAGGTATTATCACCCCAGTTAATGACTACGTTTTGAATCAAACTTTGATTTGTAGGCAAGATTGGTGTTAGACCAATTGTTCCTGTATTAATTCCACTTGCAATTTCTGAAGAAGAAAGACAATAAACTAATGATCCTGATAAACCAACGGTGGCATTAGAAACATTAACAACATCATTTGCACTACACCCTCCAGCCGTTACTGTTACTGTGTAATTGCCTGCAGCTGAAGCCCCAGCGTTTGTAATATTAGGATTTTGTTGATTGCTAGTGAAGTTATTTGGACCAGTCCAAGCGTAAGTAACAGTTCCGTTGGTGGTCCCCGATATGGTTGACGATAAATTGATTGTATTGCCAGGACAAGATAAAATATCAGTACCAGCTGAAACTGTAAATGGTGAATTTACAGTTACATTCGCAGTATTCGAAGTTATAGGGCTATTGTTACAATTATTACCTGTAACTTGAACAGTGTAATCGCCAGCTTGACTAAGTTGAATATTGTTTAAGGTTAAACTAGAATTGGTAGCGCCATTGATAATATTGCCATTCAAATACCACTGATAACTGAGATTTCCTGAACCACCACCACCACTTACAGTTACATTTGCATTGATAGTTGGTGCATTTTGTCCCTCACAAACTACAATGGTACTAGGAGATATGGTAACATTACAATTTTGAGCAATAGAAAATTTACTTACGATTAAAAAAAGTAAAGATAACTTTAACAATAATATTCTTTGAGAAGCAATCATGTCTATTAATCAACCTTCAATTTATTATTATTTAATATTTCATTCTCCGGTGTAATTAACAGAAAAACAGTTCTTCTGTTCAGCTGATGTTGTTCATCTGAACAATCTGAAATTACATCTCCTTCACATGGGCAATTTTCCAGAAGCTCGTATTCACCAGCTCCTTTTGCGGTTATTTTGTCTTTTGAAATTCCTTTACTTAAGATGTAATTAACACAACTTTTCGATCTGTTTCTTGAAAGTCTCTCATTGTATTTGTAAGTACCACGACAGTCAGTATGCGACTGCAATTCTACTTTATATTTCGGGTGAGATTTCATGTAACTAATCAGTTTGTCCAATTCGACTTTACTCTCAGGGCGCAGATTATATTTGTCAAAATCGTATAAAATATTTTGAATTTGAATGTACGCACTATCCGGAAGTCTATTCAATGTTATTGTATAATAAATAGTATCCGTGCAATTACTGAAATCTGGTTCAGGGATAATAAACTTTATATCTTCATAATTCACAACTTCGAGTGTTACTGAATCAACCTTCGAGTTTCCTTTCTGCTCAATCACTGCAACGGATGATGTGGAAACATATTGATTCTTCTTAGATCCGTCACTCAAATAGCTGTACATCACAATATTATCCAATTTTTCACCAAGAGCTGTTTTAAATTTTAACGCTGTTACATGTTCGGTATAATTGGATGTCATAGCGAAACTCAAATCACCATTAGGAACAGATTCAAATGTTAATGAATCAGAAGTCATATTTTTATCACCTTGGTAATAAACTTTATAGGTCCTTCCTTTTTCAAGTGATGAGGTAGTTACTTTACCTTTTTTATCGGTTTTTAAACTAATTATTTTATTTGTTTTTGTATCCGTCAAAGTTACTGTCTTATCAATTAACGGGTTTCCTTTGCAAGATTTTAAGGCAACAGAAACAGTGCATTTGAATGGTGGTTTGTAAATGCTGTATATCTTATCAGACCAATTTTCTCTGTTTGAAGAAATAAATCCTTTCCCCGTTTCTTCATCGAGGTAAAAACCGAAATCATCAGCATTCGTGTTGATCGGAGAACCAATATGTTCTGGTTGTTCACCATAAAAATCGAAACTGAAAATATCTAAACCACCAATACTTGGCCATCCATTTGAAGAAAAATAAAGGATTCCTTTATCAGAGACAAAAGGAAAAAGTTCATTTCCAGTCGTATTTACTTGACTTCCAAGGTTAACAGGTTCTGTCCATTTGCCATTTTCCAACTTGGTTTTTACTAAATCTGTACCACCCATCGTATACTTAGGGTTATCTGTAACAAAAATTATCCAACCATTCGTATCGACTACTGCATGACCACAAGAAAATAAGTGGCTGTTGAAAGGAAATGGTATTTGTTCCCATTCCTCACCATTTTTAGCATAAACCAATTGTTCTAATCTTGAATATTTAACATTTTTAATGGTATCCAAATATTCCTGATTACTTGTCAGAAATGCTAATGTTTTTTCTTCGTTAAAAGAAATAGGTCCTTCATGTTTCGTGGATTGCGGAATCTCGCGCCATTGATTATGATAAATAAGACGCTTCCAAAACATCTTTTGCCAAATTTTATACTTTGAAAGTTCAGTAGTATCCAAGTAACAAATGCTCAAGAATTCTTGACCAGTTCTTTTGTATGAATTATTAATTAATCCCGCATCATCATCGGTGGAAACATAAAGTATACCTTTCCCATATGGTATTGCACTGAATTGCTCACCAACTGACCTAGTCGAAAAATTATTGGTTGTATAATCACTGACACTAGATTTTCTAAGCATTATTTCTTTATGGTTTTTTGCCCAGCTCATAACTGTCTGATCACCTTTGAATTTTAAGCTTGCCATATCAATAGCTGCTTTGAGTTCATCATGACGATTGTTGTAACATAACAATTGAAAATGTCTTAAGTAATCACTTAAAGAGTCAGAATTTTTAGATAGTAGTATGGTATTCCATTTTAGTGATTCTTCATACTTCTCCATTTGAAAAGACATTTGAGATACTTGTCTCAGGACAGCTAAATCAGCATTATTATTGTCTTCTGAAATTTCGCACCAAATTGGATAGGCTCTTTCAAAATCCAATCGATCCGTCAATTTTTGAGCATATTCGTACTTCATTGATTGCCCAAAAGACTGCATTCCAATGATTAAGAAAAATATTAATAGTGATTGTTTCATGGTTAAAAATATCTTGGACTTAAATAGGCATTTTTCCTTGTTGTTATATCAAAAGAAACGACAAATTCATGGCTTCCCCATTGGCTAACTAATTTTCCATTGATAGGAAAATCATAGGCATAACCAATTGTACAAAAATCATTGAAAATGTAGGAGGCATTGAATCCAATTGCATCGTGCACTCGATATAAAGCACCAACCCAGAATTGATTTAGGAATTGTGCTGATAAATTAATGTCTAATGACGCCGGTGCATGAGCTGCATATTTAAAAAGTATGGAAGGTTTGATTAACAAAACAGTATTGTATTTATAAACATATCCCGCCATTAAATTGAAATGCCTTTGATAAAATGCATTTTGTGATGGACTATCAAAAGACCTGTTTAACAACCTCGGAATAGACGCACCTGCATAAAAATTTTGATTGTATAAATAAACCCCTAACCCAAAGTTGCTATTCACTACGGAATTGGATTGTTGATAATTTAGATCATTCAAATCTGTTACGAGAAGATTAGAAAAATTAAATTGTGCCTGTTGTATTCCTGCTGAGGCTCCAAAAGATAGTTTTAAATTCTTTTTACTCAATTGCATGTGGTATGCGAAATGAGCCATAGCATCCAAACCAGATCTTGCACCGATTTTATCATAACTTAGATTAGCTCCAATAGCAATTTTTTGTTTTCTACTTAATATTGGAGAATGGATAGATAAAAATTGTGTTTTAGGTGCACCTTCCCATCCTGCCCATTGCGCTCGCGAAACAGCAGTAACACTTAAAGCATTTCTACTTCCTGCATAAGCTGGATTAAATTGCAATGGATTAAAGAAATACATTGATGCCTGGGCATCCTGTTGTGCTTTTAACTCATTTATTGCAGCTAAGCATATGAGTATAAATAGTATTTTTTTCTTCATTTTTATTAAGGTTGAATTTCAATAAAACCAGTGTAAGGATCTTGTGATTTCTTCTTGGTGTCTATTACATAGAAATAGGTAGCCGCAGGAAGTGAATTCTTATTGGTCCCTTTGTAATGACCGTTCCAATCATTTTGATAAGGTTCTGCTTCAAAAACAACATTCCCCCATCTGTTATATACAGTAACCTTATTATCGGGATAATATTCCAAGTTTTGAATTATCCAGGTTTCATTAAAATTATCTCCGTTGGGTGAAATAAATTGAGGAACAACTATTGGAATCAATGGCGTACAACCCAAATCTACAACTTGACTCGACGTACAACCTTCTGAATCTATTACATAAACTGTATAATTCCCTGCGTCAATATCTGAAATGGTTTGACCTTCAACATTGCCTTCCCAGCCATATTCGAAACCACCATTACCGCCGGTTGCCACTACGGTTAAACTTCCATTGGCTTCCAAACATTCAGATCCTACGGAGTCAGTTACGGTAATGATTATTGGCCCCCCTTGGTCAACAAAAACTGAAGTATCGGCCTGGCAATTATCTTCATTAGTTACAACAACAGCGTAATTTCCGGAAGTTAAATTATTGACAGTACCTGAATTTGATAAACTAGGGGTCCAGCTGTAAGTTAAATTATTCGATGGATTATCTGTTTGAATACTGATAGAACCATTCGAACCATTGAAGCAAGAAACATCTGAAATCGCAGCGCCGGTTATATTGAGTGGAGTAGGAGGGTCCATGGTCACGGTCTCTGTATTTGTACAACCTGTTATGTTATCGGTCATGGTTATGGTATAATCTCCTGGTTGATCTACAGTTGGAGATGTAGCGTTTGCTCCAGAAACAATTGATGGTCCCGTCCAAGACACCGTGCAATTTGATGGATTAACAGTACCATTTATTGTTGCCGGGTTTAAAGAACAGTCTAGGCCTGATTCTGGTGAGAGTGTGTAGCTAAATTCAGGCTTAGGAATTACTGTCACTGTAAACTGATCTTGAACAGCTGGGCAGTCATTTAATTGTGCACTAACCGTTATGGTTCCATTGATACTTGAATTGTTATTATTTGTAGCTGTCCATGCAGGTACGTTACCATTTCCTGAACCGCCCAAACCTATACTTGTGTTGGAGTTTGT
>Ga0068876_10000348_pt1 | contig 37161 bp, 32 predicted proteins | sample NOAtaG_6_FD_66442 | JGI IMG/M metagenome (GOLD analysis project Ga0068876, IMG submission 66442) | Freshwater lake microbial communities from Lake Erie, under a cyanobacterial bloom - NOAA_Erie_Diel5S_2200h metaG | ecosystem: Environmental > Aquatic > Freshwater > Lake | place: USA: Ohio, Lake...
CACTAAAAAAGAAAAGGAGGGCAATGAGCAAATTGTTGTCCTTCTTTTTTAGGGAAATAAAAAAAAGGTGTCCATTTCTTATTTTTCAATTTGTTGCGTTAGAAACTTGAGACCACCATTTGTATATCCTCGAACAGAACAAACAGTGAAACAAAGTGGGCTGGTGCTCCCGGATCTGGCGATTGGAGCAATGGATTAACAAAACTTCACTCGTAAAACTCTAATTTGGGTTTGGCCTCCCTGACAGTACCTTAGCCCATGGTCGGTGTTGTCACCGACCAGCGATGTCACCCTTCTCACTTCTCCTCACAAGTGCTCATCGCAGACAGGCGCAAGCGTCATGCTTGTGCCATTTCTCCGCAAGCATGGGTGTTCATCACCAACGAGAAGTTCAAACCAAATTGCCGGTGAAGAACACCGGCAATGGCAAGAGGTCGCCTCTCCCTTAAGTGATAGATGCGGTCACTTTGGGTGCTTCGGTATTATTCCAATTCTGCCGATGCCGACTCAACAAGCATGAACTTGATTTGCTGTACTGTGATTTCAAAAACATCTGTTCGGTACTCTTGTTGACCCAAGCTTCTTGCCTACGCCAAAGGAAGTGTATAGGCTTAGGCATGATGACGAAACCATAAAGCCATATCCGCTTGTCATTCACCATAAACCGAAGGCTGTCCATGAGCACGTCCTCGCGCTCGTCAGCCTGCAGCAGATATTGCGAGTTGAAGCACGTAGCGGTGAAAACTCTATGTTCCTGGTTTGAATATAGGTGAATTAACATACTGCTATTTTACGGTTTCATATGTTACCTTTATTTCATGCTTCTGTTGCCTTGTGTTTGCATCAAAGTAGAGACTTACTACATCGCTGCCTTGCTCTGTTGGTAGGATTGTAAATGAAACTGATGTGCTGTCCCTTGGTTGCACAATCAAGTCTTTTATTAAAAATTCCGTACAGCAACACAAAGTTTTTAAGTTTGCAATATGTAATTCGGTATTCCCAATATTCTTAAAAAAACCATCAAAAATGATAGGTTTAATGGAAGGAACCTGCCCTAAATCAATAAAGTTTTCAAATTTAATTTCAGTCTTTGGATAGGTGTCAAAATAATTAGTTTCAGACTTGTTTAATTGCTTTACGGCAAAAACAACTATCCCAGCTACAAAAAAAGCGTATAGAAAAAAGTCAAAATATCGACCATGTTTTTCACTTGCCATATTTGACAGTTTTAACTAAGAGGGGATATCCATCGAAGTGTTTTAAGAAATACTCGTTTGGCATTTTGCTAATCGAATTTTTCTCGTTTTGATAGTAAATTTGGGTTTCTTTGTTTTGGAATGCCGTAACAACAAACGTTGGTTTTATTGGTCTATCTGGCTTTATGGGTATAATTTCCAAGCTAAGGATAAAGGTCCGCAACCGTTAATTTTGTTTCAGTATGATCAAACACCTTGAGTATTTTATTGTCTATCCCTTCTAAGGCCACTACCTTTTTATAAAAAGGGGCATTATTAACCGCATCATTTAACGTGCCATACAGAGTTATTGCAATATCATCCTCACGACAAATATTACTCAATTCGACATTTACTTCATACAATTCTTTTACGTCTAAATGTGATAAATCAATTTCAAAATACCATATTGTATTTTCGTTCAACGCAAACGACATTGTTTTACTCTTACCTTTCTTTTTGTCGACATGCACAAAAGGCTTGATATCTTTGACAATAACTTCATTCAATTCAATTACTTTGGGTCTTAGTAAAAGGGTGTGAGATTCTGAAGAACTTCCAATCACTAATGCAGTATCATAATACCCAATATGAGAGAGTCTAATTTTGTTGTACCCATTAGTTTCAATGAAAAGCGTTTTTCCTGTGCACGTAGGTTTTACGCCTTTAATATCCTCATTATTCTCTATGCACACACTAATTGCACAAACATCATCAATATCTTCATTTTGGATTTCAATCTTAATCTGGGCTATGCCATGAATTGAAATCAATAAAAATAAAGTAATATATCCAGTGCGATTCATTCTAAAAAATGTATACAAAAATTGTAATTGTAGACTTACATGTTAAAAATTAAATTTGGTACCAACAGTCTTGTTGGTACCAACCAAGTAGCCAACAAGACTTTGTTTCCCAACCACCTGCAAAGTCAATCCAGAAAATACAGGTGTGATGTCGGCAGCTCTGCGTACAAGAACCATTGGGATATTTGATTTTTGGCAAACATTCATCTCTGCCTCCAAACATCGGACGAGAGAATGAACCGCACGTGTTTCATACGGAAATTAACGCAAATTTTTTTCAATTTGTATATCCTCGAACAGAACAAACAGTGAAACAAAGTGGGCTGGTGCTCCCGGATCTGGCGATTGGAGCAATGGATTAACAAAACTTCACTCGTAAAACTCTGATTTGGGTTTGGCCTCCCTGACTGTACCCTCAAACAAAACATACCCGATCACCACACCATACTCCAACAGCACAAGCGCAGGTTGTTCTACATAGCCTGCTGTGGAATAGCCCGTGTAGGTTAGAAAAATAACGGCTGACCACACCACCGCTCTTGGTGTTGCTTGCAGACAAATCGGGCGGTTTCACTAACAAGCCTGAGATTGCCCTGCTTTTACTTACTGCTCGTGGTGCAATGCCAATACTTTATCTCTTTCGTTTTTTTCTTAAACCTTGAGTTACCCATGGAATCCAAAACAAGACACTGCCGGAAAGCAAAAGAATATCTCCCTTCTTCATAAAAACAAAACTCGCGAATATGCCTGTTATCCATCTTAACATCATCTGTTCGTGAACTCTCGCACCAATGCTGGCGCACAACTCGACAGGCGTGCGAGGCAGGCAAAGCACCGAACCACGCCTCGGGAAATTCGCAAACCAGAAGGCGGAGTGATAGGCGTGGCGTATTCCAAAAAGTAAGGAGAGCTCGTCATCCTGGCAATGCTGCCAATACGCCCTGTCAGATTTTTCAATCATCGCCTTTAGTGGCATGTAAGGAATAGTCGAATTCCTCAAATTTTAATTATGGTATTAGGGGCGGCAATGCCCGAAACACCCTAAAAATGTTGACGGCAATGCTTAACACCCCTTGCTTTGCGATGTACCATTTAACGCAAAGTTCAATGGCATTTGAAGAACAGCGGGTATTACTTTTATCCCATGTTTCACATAAACCAAAATGCCATGTTAAAAAAATCATCCCCCCCCCGTGGGCTCTTTTCCGCCCGGGAGCGATAAGCTCCCTCATTCTCTTTGTTTTGGTGTTGGGTTGTACCGATGAATCGCTGCTGGAGGAACGTAGCGTAAAATCAGTACCATCGGCAACCGTCAAAGACAAATTGTCGCAGCATTTCGCGAAGTCGCTTGCCGCATCTTTGAGTGACCAAAATGTAAGAGACTTTATAAAAGACCGGACATTAAACCGATTTGATGGCGACAACAATTTTTTGTTTCAATTTGAAAAAGACCGGGAAATTGGCCGATCAGCCTCTTCGGCAGGTAAGGCTACAGGAAAAACGTTAGCGGAGGTTTTGTTTCCCGCTGCGCGTGCGGATTCGCGAGTGGGTACCGCCCCCGGTCTGCTGGATTCCCTCGGCACGCTGCACCCTCTTTTACAGGTTGCCATTCCATCGCTTGCGAAGGACTCGATCGAGAACTGGGATACAGCCACGCGGATTCCGCTGGTTGCCTATGTGCCGGAAAAAGAAGGTGACGAATTAATAGCTTTTGATGCCGAAGGCAATGAGCACCGGCTGAGCGCCACCGAGGAACCCGACCAACTGGTGATTGTTATCAGCGAAAATGAGCGTGTAATGGCCACGGCAAAGAGCGGTAAATCTGCCAGTGGCGGACGGGCGCAAATGTTTGACGATGTCGTTTGTATGACCCTTACGCCCATCTATTCCACTGACGAGTACAACTACTATTACCGTTCGGATTATTACACCGCGGTTAACTCGTGTTATAGTGGTGGTGGATCCTCCGGTGGCGGCTTCAATTCCGGGCCGGTGCCGTGTGATAGGGATACGAGAAATAACAAAGATGAATTGGTAAGGATGAAATTTTCTTCGATCAGGGATTTCAACTTTGCAAGTCAATGGTTTGACGGAGGACTAGAGATTGAAGTTACTGTAACTTTCGCAAGGCCAAACGGTGCGGTGGCGAAGGTTACAAAGTTTATCTCCTGGCCCGACCGAGATTTTAAGAACTGTCCGTTCCCTGGCTTCACCTGTAAGCCTGCCTGGAAAAACGTCAATTTGGAGATTATCACATGGGATAAAGAGACTTATGGTGATGCCATGCACTACTTCTGGGTTGAAAAGGATCCGGGAACCCAGTCAACTCTTAGCACTAGTTTTAGTACAACGTTTGACAATACAGACGGGTCCAAATCAACTTTAACCAACACGTTGTCTTTTACTATTACAACCGAAGATGATTTATTGGGGGAGGCAGTTGTAGAATATTGTGACAAGGCTAACAACGAAGGTTATCAGTATAGCACAGGCAAAATTTATTTCAATGTAAAAGAGAGATAAGATATGAAGTGGTTAGTTGCATTTGTCGTCCAACTTTTCATGCTTGAGGGCCTGTGTCAAACACCAAGGCTCTCGTTTGGGCCAATACTTGGCAACTACATTCCCTCCGTAGCGGGGAGCGCTACAGCAGGCGATGTTCAGGTAACCACGACTCCGGATGCTGGTGACAGTGAGCGCATGATCGGCCTGGGGATAAGCTATCGAGTTAACAAATATTTGTCGGTTAGCAGCCAGATCAACTACACCCAGCAATTTGCGAGTTTTACTGTGTGGAATGCTGCCGAGCAATGTCAGTTCTGTCCCGTACGCAAACAAGGAGGTTTCGGTATCAATATCATCGAGTTTTACCCCAATGCGGACCTGAATTTGATACATCTTGGGAAATTGGCGCTATCTGTTAATGGTGGTGTAAGCTTTCACTTCCGTTATGATTATCAACCGGGGGCGCAACCGCCCCCGGTTTCTTTTGGCTCCAAGCATCCGGGTGTAGCTGAAGTGATCAACCAACTTTGGGACGGGTATAAGTCTAACCAGTTGTTTTTAACCTACGGTTTTGGAATTCGGTATTCGCGGGTATTTGCGCTCGTGCGCTGGTTGGATATGACTGGGCCCTCAATGATGAACAACCTGAGTCTCAACGGAAACTCATACCCGCATATTGTGAATAGTAATTTTGTCCTGATTTCAGTTGGTTATCATTTTTATGGATTCCGAAGAAAGAATTCCAACAGATCGTGACAGCCGCGCAAGTTTTGAAATGTATTTTTTTCAAATCAACCCGCCTCAGCGCAGGTGATGCCCGACACAAATTCAAAAATTGCAACTGGCTAGGGCTTAACTGCTGGACAACTTGGGTTGACTTTTATCCAACTGAAGTTATGAATTGGGATAAATCAACGTTTGGTAACATGATGAAATATACATAGTACGAGGAAGATAGTGGTGATCCGGTTGAGATATCATTATCTATGACGACCCAATATGAGGGAACCGGTGGTACAAAAACATCCGTAACGGGACAGGTGAAAGTGACAATAAGTAATGAAGACTACGCCCTTGGAGAAGCGATCGTGGAGTACTGTGATAAGACGACCAATGGAGGATATCAGTATACTACCGGAGTTGGTTACGTATTTTTCCACATTAGACAATAGTCATGTATTGGCGGGGCGGATGTATTCCGTCTCGCCAGTTTTTTACAACAACGAAGCATTTAGAAATCATACTGATACTCCTTATTTCAGTCTCTAACCTTTTTGCTCAGGCCAGTTTTGGACCGCAGTTAGGTTTACAGTATCTAACAAAAGCAGGAGGTGCCAATTGCGACAGCATCTCTGTACGAAACCAATCCGGAGGCGGTGGTCCTTGGATATCCCTCGGCTTTTTTTTCAGCGTGACGTAATACGTAACTTCTCTTTTCGAGTTGAAATCAATACCTACCGAAATGATCTATCGGTGTTGGCGTATAACGCTGAAGCTACCTGCGCTCTATGTCCGGTTAGTAAAGGCGGGGGCGTTTCATATCGAACGTTTGAGTTGCCAATTAGCCTTCAATTCATTTTACCTTTAAAAAAGAATACTGTTGATATAGGCATATTGGTGGGCATAAACTTGGAAATGAACTTGAAAAATGGCCAGTCATACGAGTATTCACCATCATTCGGGCTCCACCCGGGTGTGTTCGATGTCTTAAAAGCTATCGAAGACAATTCAATTAAACCGTTTACATGCAGTTATGCACTAGGCGTACAAATAAAAGTTTGGCGCATATCCGTAATCGGCAGGGTGGCTGCCAATATCTCGCGTACAATTACCAGTGATATCTCGGTATGGGGGCAGCGCTATCCCTTTGGCACGAACCAGACCTCTTCTATGTTGACGATTGCTTATCACATTAGCCCCAAAAAATGAAGTCTTCAAATTAAACTTGGTTTTTTCTTGTAAACCTGCATGGAAGTCGATAAATACCGAAATTGTAACGTGGGACAAATCGGTTTATGGCAATGCGATGCATTATTTCTGGGTTGAAAAAGATCCAGGAACCACAACTACCTACAGCACGAGTTTCAGTTCGAAATTCGATAATAGCGGTGGAACGAGTAGCACGGTGACAAGTCAGTTGTCTTTCACCATCACCGATGGCGATGATTTGTTGGGAGAATCAATTGTTGCATATTGTGACAAGGCTAACAACGAAGGTTATGAATACAGCACGGGAAGGGTCAATTTCAATGTTAAAGAACGCTAAAACACCCGGCATAAGCCCCCTTAGGGGGCTTATGCTTTTATCTGCTTTTTCCCTCGCTCTACCAAGTACACTAATAGGGCAAAAGCAATCATTTGGTCCAAGTGTCGGAGTTTATGCTCCTAAAATAACCGGTGGAGCTGTGGCGGGTGATGTTGTCGTAATACATGATCCGACAACTCCAAACCGTGAGGCTTTTCTGGGGTTCTTTTATGAAATCTCATTCTCGAAACATCTGTCTTTACGAAACTCCCTGCTGTATAGGCAGCAGTTCTTAGGGTTTTTAGTATTCAATCAAGCTGAGCAATGTACTTTTTGTCCTGTTAAGAAAGGTGCTTCACTGGCTACCAACACGTTCGAACTCGTCATCTTGCCAAGGTTGAGGCTGGTTACATATAAAAAAATCGATCTTTACATTTTCGCTGGTCCAAGCCTACAGATCAACACAAAGTTCCGGCCCAGCGAAAGTGTAGACGTTTCTTTTGGCAATAAACACCCCGGAGTAGCCGAAATTGTTAATCAGATTGATGACGCCTATCGAAACTTCGTGATTTTTGGCAGTTATGGACTTGGTGTGAAGTACAAGCGCGTGTCGTTGGATTTCAGAATTCAACAGCTTTTTTCAAACAGTTTGACACAGAAAATCACTTTTAACAACTCAATACATGAATTCAATGTGGATTGCAGATACTCAACATTTTCATTGAACTATCATTTTTTTAGCCTGCATGGAAAAAAAAATCGTCACGCCAACCCATGAATTTCTCATCATCCACATTCGTGCTCCATACTATCATGAAGCGTGACAAAACTCAATGAAGACTATGACTTGGCCGAACACTTCGTTAGTTACTGTGATAACACGGATGGCGAAGGAACAGAATACGCACCCGGACAAAGAATGTCATTTTTCGTTCACCAGCGAAATTAGGGCGTAAAAGATTCACCATGAAAGTCCTCACTCTACTAAAAGCCCAATTCATCATTCTTCTTGTTTTAGAGTCGGCTTTGCCCTCGCTTGGGCAACGCGTTGAGTGGGGACTTTCATTCGGGTTCTATCAAAAAAGTCAAAGTTCGGGCGTTGCCGTTTGCGACAGTATTACGGTTAATGTAGGCCCCCCCCCGGCAAAACGTATTTGATTTTGAGTGTCACCTTATCCACCAAATTGACCAATCGTTTATCATTTCAATCGGGGCTTAATTACTTTCAGGATGGACTGTCCGTGGAAACATTTAATAATACGGTCAGAAACCCAATTCGCTATCAACTGGCCAGCCGGGTCTACCGCAATATCGAGTTTCCCCTGTTGGTGAAGTTTAAAAGCCAGAAATTGAGCATTGAATGGAGCGCAGGTTTAAGTGTTAACGTACCAATTGCCGCAGAGGATGACTACTATTTGCAATGCACTAATTGTGCTGGGGCACAGGAGGTTGCTGCAAACCTCAGGAACACCCTACGCCCGCTGGTTATCACTCCAACCGTTGGTGCTGATATTGTCAAGAATAGATTCTCGTTGGGTTTGCGGTTTCAGTCGGGAGGGATTCACTCACGAACGCGGCCAATTGAGTTTTTTGGAACCTTCTACGACTTTGATACTTTGACTTCGTATTGGTTTTTAACCGCGGGTTACCGCTTTTCCAATTCAAGAAAAAAGAACTCCGATAGACCATGACCACCAACCGGAGTTTTTGACATAAACTTCTTCACATTAACCCGCCTCACCGCACACAATTGTTGGAGTTTTAATACAACGGTCACGCTAAGTGTTGCTCAAAGGTGGGGAAGTCTTGGCCTAATCATAGCCTCAAACAAAACATACCCGATCACCACACCATACTCCAACAGCACAAGCGCAGGTTGTTCTACATAGCCTGCTGTGGAATAACCTGTGTAGGTTAGAAAAATAACGGCTGACCACGCCACAGGATACCTCAAGACGGTAAGTGTGCACAATGCCAGGAGTGTGGTCGAGTACCACGGGTGCACGGTGGTGGCAAACAGAAAAAAAATGAACAAGACGTTCATCCCGCGCCCTGCCAATCGTTCGATCAGGTTACCCACACGCGCGTAGGGAAGAAAACTGTAGAACAAAATCAAAAGGCCGGCAACGAGTGTCAACTTCCATCCGGTTTCGGCAATCGTGTTGTATCCGTACTTCCACCAGCCAAATTCCCGCACGAGATAATAGATGCTCGCATTGAACTCAAATTTTTGAATGAACAACCCCACGCCTTTCGCCATGCCCCCATCTGACCCAAACACCGGAATACACAACAAACACAACCCGGCCGCCACCAGTGCATACAGGCGAATCGACCGCCAACGGCCAACGAGTGAAATCAATGCCGGTAACAACAGGATCGGCATCAACTTAATCCCTATCGAGGCAACCCACGCGACTGCACTCCATGCTGTTCGCCTTTTGAAAAGAAGATAAATAGCCAGAAGCATAAAGAAGATCATGAACGCCTCAAGATGCACATTGCCCGATAGCTCAAGAATGACGAGCGGATTCAACGCATACCAGAGTGCCGATGTGGCCGGCCGGCCGCTCCCGTTCAGTAAACGAATCAGCAAGACGATGGTCCCCGCTTCAACGGCAATCACCAGCAGACGCAAAACGATAATACTCCCCATAACCGAATCGGGTGACAGGCAGGTGATCAGCCAAAACAAGAATTGAGAAACGGGTGGGTACACCGAAAAGTACTCGGGGCTATTGAGCTGGTTGAATAGCGCCTCGTCTAAGCCGGGGATGTTCAATTGCTTGGCATCGGCTGGCACCAAAGCAAAGGCATTTCCGCCACTTTGCCACACGCGACCATCCCAGATGTAGCGATAGACGTCCTCGGATAAATTGGGAACAGCCGCCAGCAGAGCAATGCGTGCCAGCAACGCTCCGGTTATCCAAAAACGCCCTTCGGTTGGAGTTGCTGACCGAACGATCCAAACATACAGCGCGAACAGAACAACATAAGCCGTGGTCAATAACATGCTCTGCTCGCGCGACATTCCATATTGAATGCACACAACCAGGCAGACGAAAATCAGGAGAATGGCTAGCCGGGAAATGCGTAACTCAGGCATAGCGAACAGGCTTCAGCGAAAGGAAAAACACAAAACCAAAACCGAGTGCCAGCATCACATGAAAGAACAGGAGACCCCAGTCCCGCAGCTGAAAACCAAGAACAACGCCCCAGACAAAATAAATCGCGAGAGCGCCCTCCAGCAGTGTAAGCGGTGTTACACGAATCTTTCCTCCCTTGGACGTGATCGGTTTCGTGGTTTCGGCCTGGCCCCACTTAGGCGTTCGCACGAACGGAGTTTGACGGCCAACCCATCCTTCGACAACGGCCAACGCATTGTGCAGCGCCAACCCCATGGACATGATGAGGAAGCCGGGGAACAACCTAAAAAATTGTAACGGATGCTGTCGCGTGGACAGCCAATAGAACCACGCGATCGAAAAGAACCCGATTAAAAAAATACTGCCCAAATGAAACAGCGGGCGCAGCCAGGGGTTGGTCGCTTTGATGAATAACACCGGCACACTGAGCAGTGCGGCCAACAGAAGAAAAAAGAACAACGTACTGTTGAGCAGGTGAAATGTGGCATGCCACTTCTTCACAAAGGGAAGTCCCGCTGCCCATACTTTCGCCAGCATTTTCCGGGCCGTTTCAGCTCCACCTTTGTTCCAGCGATACTGTTGTGACTTGATGGCCGGCATCTCTACGGGTAACTCACCGGGCGTCTTCACGGAATCGAGGTACTCAAATTGCCAGCCCCGCAGCTGGGCCCTATAACTAAGGTCAAGATCTTCGGTAAGCGTGTCGGATTGCCACCCTCCGGCATCGGCAATACAGGGTTTCCGCCAGATGCCGCAGGTGCCATTAAAATTAATGAAGCTGCCGGCTGCCTGCCGGGCGCTTTGTTCAATGGTGAAATGAGCATCGAGGCCAAACGCCTGCAAACGGGTAAGCCACGACTGGTTGCGATTGAGGTGATCCCACCGGGTTTGAACCACACCCACGCGTGGATGCTGAAAGTACGGCAGCGTAGATTTCAAAAAACCGGGATCAGGCACGAAATCAGCATCGAAGATGGCAATGAATTCACCGCGAGCCGATTGAAACCCGACATCCAGTGCTCCGGCTTTGTATCCGGTGCGCGTTTCGCGGTGGAGCAACTTAATATCAAGCTGCTTGGCCCGCAGATGCTGAAGCAGCTCCAGAATGATCGCAGTGGTGTCATCCGTGGAATCATCGAGAATTTGAATTTCCAATTTCTCGCGCGGGTAGTCGAGCGCACAAACCGCGTTCAGCAAACGGGCCACCACGTACCGCTCGTTGTAAACCGGCAGTTGAATGGTTACCACCGGTTCGAAACCAGTCGGTGCCGACACCGGGGCAAACCTCTTTTTTTTCCGACTGTAGATCCAGGCCAGATGCAACTGGCCCAGACTGAACAGAAACAGAAAAAGCAACGACACCATATACACCCCAATGATCACCCCCGACCACATATCAACGGTATTTCAGAATGGTAGCGATTATCTTGTATCCGGCCAGTAACGTTCCTTTAACTGTGCCCGAGATCTTGGAGAAGCCAATGCGCCTGCGGTAACGAACGGGCACCTCCACGTACAGGAGCCCATCACGGGCAGCCTTGAGCTGCATCTCCACTGTCCAGCCATAGGTTTTGTCCTGCATGTTGAGCGCCAACAATTTGTTAAATCGTATCGCCCGGAACGGGCCGAGGTCAGTAAAGGTCGCGCCATAGAGAATGGAAAGCAACCGCGTGGCGAGCCAATTACCAAAAACCTGCTGAGGTGTCATCGAGCCACGTTCGCGCTGGCCGATCGCGCGCGAACCAATGACCAAATCCGCCTTTCCTTCTATTATCGGTTGAATCACGTTCGGAATCTCTTCCGGAAAGTCGGAGTGGTCAGCATCCAGAAAGACGATAATCTCGGGTAGGGGTTCTGCCAACTGCACATGAGCGATGCCCCGCAAACAGGCTCGGCCATAGCCCGGCACAGGTTCGCGCAAAACGGTGGCTCCCGCCTCCCGGGCGATCACTTCGGTGTTATCGGTAGAGGCATTGTTGACAACAATAATCTCGCGCACAAACGCGCGCGGGATTTCACGCACTACTTCTCCTACACCATTTTCCTCGTTAAAGGCCGGAATGATGACGTCTACGACTGGTTTCACGCTCCACCCTCCTGTATCACTCCGTTGTTACCGGTCAATACCGGCTGGCCGAACCGGTTCGCTTCATCGCGTACTTCTAAATTCAAAACACCACGGGGGCAAACCGATGAACAAACGCCACAACCCACGCAGGAGGAGCGCACAATGTTCTGTCCCCGCTGCGCGTACCAACGAACATCGATGCCCATTTCACAATAGGTGGAACAGTTGCCGCAAGAAATGCACTGGCCGCCATTGGTGGTGATGCGAAACCGCGATTTAAACCGTTGCACCAACCCCAGGTACGCGGCCAGCGGGCAGCCGAACCGACACCATACACGATTACCCATTAACGGGTAAAAGCCCGTGCCCACCACTCCGGCAAAGCCGGCCCCGATCAGCGCTCCATACCACTCGCGTACGTCATAACTGTTGAAGAACAACACCTGAGACGAACCGGTGAAATACGTGTACAAAACACCCCCGGTCATCACCACGGCAAAGACCAGCACGGCATGGATCATCCAGCGCTCTACACGCCAGGCCGAAATTTTTTTGCTTGACAATTGGCGGAAAGGATCGCCCAGCGTCTCGGCAAGGCCTCCGCAACCGCATACCCAGGAGCAATACCAGCGCTTGCCAAAAAGGTAAACCAGCACAGGTACTGCCACCACAATCAGTACAATGCCCCAGACCAGCATGAAGAGGCCGAGCGACCCATTGGCCATGAGCTGGTCAAGCCGGTAGTCAAAGAAAAAACTGTAATCAAGCGGCCAGATATTCTTGAAATCAAAGTACGGCTGGTTTAGTCGTACTAATACTTCGGGAATAAGGAAGGCAAAGGCTGTCTGAAAAAACATAACCGAGGCTGTTCGCCACAGATGATACGAGCTATGCCGGTAGTGAATGAGGAACCGCACGCCCATCACCAAAATGCAGAGCGTATAAATAAAGCCATATAAGAAAAAACGGCCCGCCTCATGGCCGCTGATCCACCGGCTTACCGGGTCAACCAGTATAATCCAGTTCACCATGTACTCCGGATAGAAATACAAGACAACATAAAAAAGGATAAGCCAGGAGCCCAGTAACACGCCCAACCAACCGGTGTTTTTGATCGCCTGAAAAAAAATGCCATTGTTTTGAATGCCCGGGGGTCGTGCCAGTTTCGGAAAGATGAACATCAGCGCACCCACCAGGGCGAGGCCGACCGAAAGCAAAAGAAATAAGAGCGGTTGTTTCGGCAACGGGCCGGTGCTGGATGCTTTCGTGAGCGAGTAGAGTAAATCTTTGGTTGCATACCGATCAAAACCAAACGTGGGAATGACGGCATATTGGCGTATGTTATCGGCAACCAACGTCAACTGGTCTATCGTCACCGGTTGCCCATCCAGCCAACTTCCATAGTCGCGGAAAGCCTTACGCTTAAACTCATGTTCAGGAGTTGAGTCGCGCCACAACGAATCCACACGGTGGATTGAAAAAACGGGAGCACTGGCCTCCAGCAACTTCTGTAACTCACTCTCCTGAATGCCGTAGTCGTGTTCGACCTTTTTGTTTGCTCGGACTGCGGTCAACTTTAACTCGGCTACAAAATCAAATTGAGAGGCTACGGTGCGATCAATCAGGTCGCCCGACTGGCTCAAAAAAAGCGCAGCACGCGCATCATCCAGGTGGGCTTTCACACCATCGGGCGTGAGCCGGTAGTCTGAGGCAAAAAAGAAATAATTAAAAAAGCTGAAGCCGGCAACAAAGAGGGAAAGCCCGATCCACTTGACAAACTTCATACGGCTGTCGGTAAGAGGTACGATTGAAAGGCGGAAGCAATAGCAGGCTCGTGTCGCTCGGAAAACTCAGGATTGAAATTGGCCTCGGGCAGATGCTCCATCACAAAATCAACCGACACACCCTGGCGAAGCCAGCGATCAAAACAATCATGCCGCAAGCGGATACCCAAACTGTTAATACCTACAAACCTGCGGGTATCTTTCTCCCAAACCACGTGCACGCCCTTTTCTCCGCGCGGATGTTCCCAGTAAAAATCGGCCAAGCCGGGCGAACGTTGGGCGGGTACATGTCCATACGTCTGATACTCGATATCAAAGAACTTAGCTGAGTTGAACCACGGGCCGGGTTGGTAAGGGGTCGGCATGCCGGTAAGGGTCTGAGCCACCACCTCTCCCATCATGCGCCCGGTATACCATACCTGCTCAACCGCCCTGCGGCCCGGCAGTACGGGAACGCGTTCTGCACAATCGCCAATGGCGTAGATGTCGGAAAAATTGGTTTCCAAATACTCGTTCACTAAAACACCTCGTGCGGTTTGAATTCCGGAACCGGCCAGGAAGCTGATATTCGGTGACACGCCAACGGTGAGCCCCACAAACTGACAATCGATTTGTTCGCCAGACCGGGTGATCACCGCTTTCACGCGCCCGCGTCCGTCATCAACGATCTGACCCAATTCAGACGAAAGTCGCAAGTCAACGTCATGCTTCCGAATATGCCGGCTGATCAAAGCGGCCTCCTGCAGCGGAAGCACATTACTCCAGAACTCCGGTTCGCGTACCAGAAACGTTACGGCAATGTTGCGCGAACGCAGCATCTCCGCCATCTCCACACCAATCAATCCTCCACCCACCACCACTGCGCGTTGAATGCCACGGGTATGTTTTTCCATTCGCTGGAGATCGGCAAGCGAATACAGTCCTTGTACACCGTCAAGTGTTTCGCCCAAGACGCCCAGTTGATTTGGCCGTGAACCCGATGCCAGGATCAATTGGTCGTAAAGCAGCGATTGGCCTGACTTCAATATCAGCTGGTGAGAATGCGGATCCACCTGCACCACATGATCAAACACCAGATCAATCCGGTTCTTTTTCCAAAAAGAATCGTCATACGGCTTCGTGTGTTCAAACGTCATATGCCCCATGTAGATGTACATGAGTGCCGTGCGCGAAAAGAAATGCTTGGTCTCAGAGGAGATGATGGTGATACGGGCCGGGCTGCGTTTTCGAATATGCCGGGCGGCTGTTACCCCGCTGATTCCGTTACCGACAATTACGATATGCTTCATAGCTGGCAAGTAACCCAAGCCTGCCGGAAGGAAAAGTCTTCCAGCAGACGATTACCGGTAAAAGGTACGGGAATTTTCGGGCATTACGCCTGGCTCACGGCTTCGCGAAGCCGGGAGGCCACACGCTCCACCGAGCGATTGTACAGCAACTCGTAATACTCGCGCGCCATCCGGCCCGAGTCAAACTGTGGCAACACATCGGTCATGCTGCGCTTCATCATTTTCAACCACGTTTTGGGTTTGCGGTAGTAGGTTGGGATTACCTCGTGTTCCAGCAAATCCAGCAAGATCTCGCGCTCCAACGCATCTTTCTCTTCCACGCTCAGTTGATCATCTGCCACCGGAATGATAAAACAGTTCTCCTTGTCCTGGGCAAATTCGGGCACCCATCCATCCGGAATGGAGAGGTTGATCGCACCCAACATGGCGGCCGTCATACCCGAGGTGCCGGAGGCTTCGCGGTAGAGGCGCGGGTTGTTTAACCATACATCGGCCCCGCGCTTAAGCAAAGCCGACAGCGAAAGCTCGTAGCCATTCAAGATGGTGACGTTGGGCAGGTCTTTCGTCTTCCAGTAAATAGAATTGAAAATATCGATCGCGAATTGATCTTCCGGATAGGGCTTCCCGGCCCAGATTACCTGAACAGGCAGTTCGCTGTTGTTTACAATTTTCAGAAAACGTTCGAAATTCTGAAGCAGCAAATCGGCTCGCTTATAGCCGGCAAACCTGCGTGCCCATACAATGGTGAGCACATTCTCATCGAACAACTTTCCGGTTTGGTTGGCCACCGTCTTGAACAAGTCGCGCTTCATCTCCTTTTTACGCGCTACCAGAAAGTCATCTTTTTCACGCTTCAGGTATTCGTCAAGCTCAGCATCGTGCCAGTAGGTGTGGTTCTGCGCATTGGTGATCGACAGAATCTCGCAGATACCCGAAAAATCTTTCCACATCTGCCGCGACACCTCACCGTGCAATTGCGACACTCCGTTCGCTACGTTGGCCATTCGCAAGGCGGCCAGCGTGAAGCTCAGGTTAGTGGTGTCGGGTTCAGCCAGCTTTTCAATATCGGCACGCGGCACACCCTGAAAGGCACTCATCACATCCAGCAAGCCAATGTTGTGTTCTTCGTTGCCGGCTTTTTCAGGTGTGTGCGTGGTAAATACAACCCGCTTTTTCACTTCCTCAAGGTCTTTGAGTTTATTCCAAAGGTAAAAACAAAGCGGCAGGGCGTGGCCCTCATTCAAATGATAAATCTGGGTCTCTCGGCCAATCACATCCAACAGTTTGGCCCCACCGGCACCCAACAAGATGGACTGGGCCACCCGGGCCGACTCATGCGGATCATACAACCGGTGTGTGATGGTCTGGGCGAGGTGATCGTTCTTGGGCAGGTCGGTGCTCAATAAGAATACCGGGGCCGTATTGAAAACCTCCGGCTTTAACAACCAGGCCTTCACATAAACTTCATGATTGTGAATGGTGATCGGGAAGACAATGCCGGTGTCCGTCAGGAATGAATAGTTCTTTTCAATAAAGCTCACCTGGTGGGTAAGGTCTCGGTTGCGCATCTGGTCGTAGTAGCCATACTTCCACAGAATGCCAATACCCACTACGTTTTGCTTCAACTCAAAGGCGCTTCGCATGTGCGAACCCGCCAGGAACCCCAGACCTCCACTGTAAATCTTCAGGGGTTGGTCGATGGCGAACTCCATCGAGAAGTAGGCCACCGGTTTATTGTACTTCGTATCGAAGGAATAGGGGAAGAGTTGGTCGAGATTAAACGACATGAAAAACGGTTTAAGTAAAACGGGTTGCGAAAGTAACAATTCAGCCGCAATTCGGTTACGAGGTTTTTGCCAACGCATTCTGCAATCGTTTGAAATAAGGGTTGGATGATTTTTGCCCCTCATCCGGCCTGGCGAACCGCACGAAACATGGCCCCAACTGTGAGTCCGTACTTTTAGTATCTTCACTGCGCAAAATTCAAGGTATATGGCTTCCATCAGTTTTACTGTCAATGCACGTCCTCACACGGTGGATGTAGATCCCAAAATGCCCCTGCTGTGGGTGATCCGCGATGTAATCGGTTTAACTGGCACGAAGTACGGTTGCGGCATTGCGCAGTGCGGTGCCTGTACCGTCCACCTCAATGGCGTGCCTGTGCGGACCTGTTCATTACCGGTGACAGCCGCAGCCAACAAAGCCATCGTTACTATTGAGGGCTTGTCGGCCGACAACAGCCATCCGGTGCAGCAAGCCTGGATTGAGAACCAGGTGCCTCAGTGTGGTTATTGTCAAAGCGGACAAATCATGGCGGCCACATCATTACTGAAGCGCAACGCCAACCCCTCCGACTCAGATATTGATGCTGCCATGCAGGGACATGTGTGCCGGTGCGGAACTTACCCGCGCATCCGCAAGGCCATTAAACTGGCGGCTCAAAAAATGAAAAATCCGACTTCCAAATCCTAAACGGAAAAGGTCATGATAACCAAAACTATTTCGCGCAGAAACTTTATTAAGCTCAGTGGCATGACGGGCACGGCCCTCACGCTGGGCATTGGATTTTCCGCATTAGGAAAGGACTCGCCCGTGTTAACCGCAGCACTGGCGGAAGCCCAAAATATTGAGCTGAACGCCTGGATCTCGATTGACACCGCGGGGACAGTAACCATCATCAACCACCGGGCGGAGATGGGCCAGGGGTCGTTCCAGGCCGTGCCTCAGATTATTGCCGAAGAACTGGAAGTGGATTTGAATCAGGTAAAAATTGTTTTTGCCCAAGGCAGCCAGACCAAATACGGAAGCCAGATCACGGGCGGAAGCTCTACGGTGCGTGGTTCTTACAAACGCCTGCTGCGACTCGCAGCTTCGGCCCGCGAGATGCTGTTGGAAGCTGCCTCACGCAAATGGAATGTGGCCCGCACCAAATTGGTAGCGGAAAATGGCCGGGTTATTCAAATCACAACAGGTGAGGCAATATCGTATGGCGACCTGGTGGCCGAAGCGGCCAAGTTACAGCCGCCAAAAGAGGTAAAACTGAAATCGCCCCGCGACTACAAGGTTCTTCGCAAGCCCATGCCGCGTCAGGATATTCCGATGAAGACCAATGGGCAGGCAGTGTTCGGCATTGACAAAAAAATTCCTGGCATGCTGTATGCCGTAGTTGAACGAAATCCTCGGTTTTTGGGCAAGCTCAAAAGTTTTGACGACTCCGCTGCCAGGGCAATGCCCGGTGTAAAGCACATTCTGCCTGTAAAAATGCGGGTGTTTAGTCACGACCGGGAAGGTGTTGCGGTGGTTGCCGATTCGCTTTGGGCCGCCCTGCAGGCGCGTAAAGCCCTCAAGGTGGAGTGGGACGATACGGCCTTTCCCCACCACAACTCGGAACAACTGTATGCGCAAATGCGCGAGGATGTCAAAAACAAACCGGCCTTGTCATTTCGCACCAAGGGTGACTTCAAGCGCGCATTTGAAACCTCTGCCAAAAAACTGGAAGCCATATACGAAACGCCTTACGAGGCGCACGCGTGTATGGAACCCTTAAACTGCATCGCCCATTTTCAAAACAACAAGCTTGAGATCTGGGGACCGATTCAGGGACCCGATTGGGTGCAAGCCGATGTAGCCGATTTAATGGGGCTGAAACCGGAAGACGTCACGGTGAACATGACATTTCTCGGAGGCGGCTTTGGTCGGAAAGCGTTTCTCGATTATCCGCATGAAGCGGCCGTGATCTCAAAAGCCATCCAGGCGCCCGTCCAAGTTTTTTGGACGCGCGAAGATGACATGACCCAGGGACCGTTCCGGCCCGGCATGGTCTATCAATGCCGCGGGGGTCTGAGTGACCAAGGTAGACTGCAGGCCTTCGAAACACGGATGGCCGGGCAAAACATGGATCATCAAAATCCGGGAGCCGACAAGATGGCATATAACAGCAATGTTACCGAAGGATTTTTGGAGACTTACCTCAACAGCATGCCGCATTACAGCTTCAGCGACATTCCGCTGGAGTCGCCCATTCCGGTGATGTGGTGGCGTTCCGTGTATTCGTCCACCAACGGATTTGCGTTTGAGAGCTTCCTGGACGAACTGGCGCATGCGGCCGGCACCGATCCGCTCGCCTTCCGTAGAAATTATTTTTGGGATGCCCGTTACCATGAACTGGCGAACCGGTTGGAGGAAGTCAGCGGTTGGAAAAACCGAAAGCCAAACGAAGGCTGGGGCGTGGCCATCACCGAATGTTTCAGCAGCATTGTAGGCGAAGTCGTAAAAGTCTCACGCAAGCCGGATGGTAAGATCAAGATCGACAAAGTTTGGGCCGTTATGGACTGCGGCTGGTATGTAAACCCCGACACCATTCGGGCGCAGGTCGAAGGCAGCATCATCATGGCGCTGGCCGCGGCAACCAAACATGAGGTCACCTTCAAGGAAGGTAAAGCTGTGGAGCGCAATTTTGACTCGTACAAAATGTTGCGCATTACCGACAGCCCGGATATTGAAGTGCATGTGGTCGACAATGAAGAAAAAGCAGGTGGTGTAGGAGAGCCTGGGCTGCCACCGTTTACGCCAGCACTGACCAACGCCATTTTTGATTTAACCGGCAAACGGATTCGCAAACTGCCCTTTGCCCTGGAAGAAGTATAAAACAAGCTAACTATGAAGTATACGGTTCTCATTGGAGTCTTTTTAATCACGCTGTCTGCGTTTCAATCCAAACCGGGCTTTGACCTGAAGGCGAGCACGGCCAGAGGTAAGGAAGTTTACATAGCCTATTGTGTTTCGTGCCACATGGAAAACGGAGAAGGTGTTCCGGACGTATTTCCGCCTGTGGCCAAATCCGATTACCTGATGGCGGATAAAAAACGATCGATCCAACAAGTTCTGTATGGCATTACCGGTGAGATCAAAGTGAACGGAAAAATGTACAACACGGACATGACGGGTTTTGATTTATCCGACCAGGAAGTCAGCGATGTGTTGAATTACATCCGCAATTCGTTCGGCAACAAAGGCGGGGCCGTTACACCGGCAGAAGTAAAGGCGGCACGGAAATGAAAGCGAGTACCTGGATTTCCGTCCTGTTAATCGTGGCCCTGACGGCACTGGGCGCGGTGGCCCTGTACGACACGTTGTTCTCTCCGCCCGAACACACCCAGGGCATTATTGTAAAAAAGGTATTTGTGGCCGGGCACACCAAGAGTGGTGAAACTCCGTATGGTGGTGTAAAACGCAGCCGCTATTTTGTTACCCACCAGCGCGATGATCAATGGGTGGCGTTTGTAAAGGTGGCAAGTGGTGATACGCTCCAGGTGCACTGCACCTCCGATCATTTCGAGGACAAAAACGTGGGAGACATTCTCCATTTTAAGAAATACGAGGGTCATCTATTACATATCAAATTTCTGGCCCACAACGAAGAGGAAGAATAAACGGAAGAATTGAAAGATTTTACCACCATACAGAACGAATACCGGAAAACGGACTGGCAACAGCGAAAGGGCGCGGTGGCAACCGTAATAAAGGTGCATGGCTCGTCCTACCGAAGCCCCGGTGCCCGCATGTTGATTTGGGATGACGGGCGTTGGGCCGGTTCAATCAGTGGGGGCTGCCTCGAAGGCGATGCCTTGCGCAAAGCCCGCCAGGTCATGCGCGAACAAAAATCCCTGACGGTTACCTATGACACCCGCGAGGAGAGCAATCAAAATCTCGGCATCGGGCTGGGCTGCAACGGTGTCATTGATGTGTTGATCCAACCGGTTGAGCAGGTGATGCCGGTAGTGGAAAAGGCGGTGGAAGCCAATCGCCCCCTGGCATTGGCTACTATTTTTGACGGTCCGTCAGCGGGTGAGTTCCTGCTGTTGGACGGTGCAGGAGAAACGCTGTCATCCTCCGGGCAACTGCTGCAGCGCCTGGCCCAAGCTGATTTGATGAGTCTATTCCTGAATCGAAAATCATACGCCAAAATGTTCGAGGAAGGAATTCACCAGCACCCGGTGTTCCTGGAATTGATTCAACCGGCTCCGCACCTCATTTTGTTTGGCGGTGGATTTGACGCCCGACCGGTGAGTCAACTGGCTAAATCGTTAGGATGGCAGGTGGATGTGACGGATGAATGCATTGCGCATATTGCCCCCGTGTTCTTTCCCGAGGCCGACAAGCTCGCCCTCTGCCAGCGCGAGTTCGTTGATCGCGACTTTTCAATCACCGGTTATACGGCATGCGTGCTCATGTCGCACAACTACGAATATGACCGCGATGTTCTCCGGAAGATCATCTTTTCGGATGCTCCCTACATTGGCTTGCTGGGCCCGCGCAAACGTTTTGACAAAATGCTGGCGGAGTTCCGTCAACAGGGGTTGACGTTGACCACCGAACAACTGCACCGCATACACTCCCCCATCGGACTGGATATTGGTGCCGAGGCACCTGATGAAATAGCCGTCTCCATCATTGCCGAAATCCAGGCACGATTTGCCAACCGCTCGGGTGGATTTTTGAAATACCACTCCGGACCGATTCACCAGCGCAGCGCCACCGGTGAAGTACTAAAACAGGTATTTCTGTCGGATGAGCCGGAACAAAAAACGGCAACAAGCCGGTGAACTGAATTGATTTTTCTTTCCTTGACTTCAACCTTGGCACCATCAGGAAAAACGGCTGTGGTTGTGTTGGCAGCCGGAGCGTCAACGCGCATGGGCACGTCTAAACAACTGCTGCCTGTGCAGGGCGAAAGCCTGCTCCACCGGGCCGCCTCGACAGCAGTGCAGGCATCCGTGGGTGCAGTTTGGGTTGTTTTAGGATCAGAGGCAGAAAAACATTTACCGGAAATCCTCGATCTGCCGGTCAACACCATCATCCACCACGAGTGGCAGCGGGGCATGGGTAGCTCGATCAAGGCGGCATTGGCCCAGGTGGCACCCCGATCCTATGATGCGATCCTTTTTATGGTTTGCGATCAACCGCATGTCACCCCCAACCATCTCGCCAATCTGATCGATGCATTGAATCAACAACCTTCGGTTTCCGTTGTGGCCTCTGCGTATGGCGATTCGGTGGGCGTACCCGCTGTGTTCCGGTCCTCGCGCTTTGCTGAACTGGCGCAACTAAGCGATGAGGCCGGGGCGAAACGCGTGATTGAAGCCCGGCCGGAATCCACGCTAAAAATTACGTTTGAGCGCGGCCTTTGCGATCTGGACACCCCGGAAGATTATCAACGGTTCCTTCATTCACCAAAGGTCAAACGTGACTAAAGCGGCCGCGTGGTTGCCATCTGTCGATTTTTCTTTTCTCCAGTGGCGTGTCCGTCTATTTTTGCGGAGATGATTCGGATTCTGGTTTTTTGTTTGGTCGCTAACCTTGCCTTCGGCAGCGTTCAACCGTATCACGTATTTGAAGAAGGTGGCCGCTATGGCATCAAAGATTCGGGCGGCCAGGTCGTTGTAGCCGCAACGTTCGAGGCCTTGGGCTGGAGCGATGGGAGTTTTTCGGTAGTAGAGTCCGTTACCGGATTTCGATCGGGCAACGCCTGGGGCCTTCTCCATCTGAAAAACCAGATTCTGCATCCGGCACAATTCACCGAACTGACACTGCACGGGGCTTACCTGAATGCGCGCAAGTTTACGCCTGAGGGGTGGCGTTCCGGTATATTAAATCTGCAGGGTAAAACCGTGATCGCCTTGATCTATGATCACATCCGGTTGCATGGCATGCGGGCAATGGTCACCGTCCGGAAGAACGGGGAAATTCGCCAGGGCATTCTGTCGCTGGCAAACGAGACCGTTCTGCCTCTTTCTTACCGCAGCATCATTCCTGTTGCCAAGCGGCAGTTTGCCATCAGTAATACCGATGGTTTGTTCGAATTGGTTGATGAAAATGGCAAACGCTATTATCCCGGCCAGGTGCAGGCCTTCCGGCCCTTGGGCAACTTTACAGCTTTCACCGAAGATAATCTGGAGGGTTTGCTGAACCCGGAAGGCGAGGTGATGCTCACTCCGGCATACGAAAAAATAGAACTGAACGAGCGCGGAGAAATTGTTACCCTTGCCGCTAATCAGTGGATGTGGTTGACTCAGACGGGGAACGCATCCGCCACACTGGCCGCGCGCGATATCGAGCCGTGGGGTAATGTACTTCTGGTAGCGCGCGGCAACCGGATGGGTTTGCTGAATGAAAACCGGGAAACCGTTCTGCCTTTCGAGTACGAGCACCTGATTCCTCTTTCCCCCGGCTACCTGATCGCGAAAAAAAATCAACGCAGCGGTGTGATCCGCCAAAGTGGAGACGTGGTGGTCCCCTTGATCTACGATTCGATAGCCGGAAGTTTTCCGGCCCTGCGTGCGCGCGCCACGCAGCAAAACAAGAAGACCTGGTGGCTGCTGAACGACACGGGTAATGCTGTGCACACGAAACTCTACGACTGGATCGGGCCGGAACAGGAAGGTTTATTTCCGGTCGTCAGCAAGGGCTATTGGGGTCTGCTAGCGCGGGGTGGAACTGAAGTGGTCACCTGTGTGTATGACTCGATCCTTGACGTGCGGGATGGCCAGGTGCTGGTCAAATACCGCAGCCGCTATGGCATCATCGGGCTGAAGGACAATTGGCTGGTGGCTCCGCAAACCTTGCCCATCTGGTTTGCCGATAGTTGTCACTTCTGGGTACGGGATGGTGAGCAACTGATTTTGAAAGACTACCGCGGTTCGTGGATTTACTTTACGCACAATCCAGTCGAGTCGGGCCGCTCCTTTTTTACCGAATACCTGCCAGATGGCTCCTCGAAGCGAATAAACTTCCTTGGCCAACTGATCGATCGCAGTGAGCATCTGCCAACCCAAACCGAATTTGTGATGGCGGAGTCCGAAGGGTATCGTGGCATTCGCAGACACGGCAAGTACGGTTTTATCGATGACCTCGGCCGTCTGCGAATCGCGAATCGATACGATAGTATTGGTCCCTTCCGGGAAGGCAAGGCTCCGGTCAAACTGATTGGCAAGTGGGGATTTATTTCAAAGGCTGATCAACTGATCATTCAACCCAATTTCGAGAAGGTGCAAGGCTTTGTGAACGGTCGCGCCCAGGTGAGGCAAAACGGGAAGTGGGGAATTGTGCGGGAAGATGGTGTGATGCTTCTCCCCTGTCGTTTCGAGCGATTGGAAGAACGGCCAAACGCTTATTGGCTATTGGTGGAAAACGGAGCGCTGGGTTTAGCTGATCCTCAGCTTCGAATCGTGGTGCAGCCCAAGTTTCAGGCAATAGACCAAATTGAATCCGGCCTGTTACGCGTTCGCCAGTACGATCGCTGGGGCGTCATCTCCATTGAGGGGCTTGCTGTTATTCCGATCGACTTCGCGGAGTTACGGTATGATGCGGTCCGGAAAAACTTTATTGGAATGAAAAAAGGTGAGCGAAAAACGCTCACCTTCTAAATCCTTATCTGCGAAAGTTATTTGGCAGGGTTGGTACCCTGATCCGATCCTGAAATCGATTGGCGCATTTCGGTATCGGCCTGAACGTTACGCATTTTGTAGTAGTCCATAACGCCAAGGTTGCCGCTGGTGAATGCCTGCGCAATGGCTTTTGGAATCTCCGCTTCTGCCTGTATTACATTGGCACGGGCTTCCTGGGCCTTGGCGATCATCTCCTGTTCCAACGCCACAGCCATCGCCCTGCGTTCCTCAGCCTTTGCTTCGGCAACTTTCAAGTCAGCCGTAGCCTGATCGATTTGTAACTTGGCCCCGATGTTCGCCCCCACGTCTACATCGGCAATGTCAATGGAGAGAATTTCAAACGCTGTGCCAGCATCCAACCCGCGTGAAAGCACCAGTTTGGAAATTTTGTCGGGGTTTGCCAAAACTTCCTTGTGCGAAACGGCCGAGCCAATTGATGTTACAATACCTTCACCGACACGTGCCAAAATCGTTTCCTCACCGGCACCACCCACTAACTGGGCGAGGCTGGCGCGCACCGTTACACGCGCTACGGCAATCAGCTGGATACCATCGGCCGCCACAGCTGCTACTTTTGGTGTGTTAATCACCTTCGGATTAACGGAAATCTGAACTGCCTCAAAAACATCGCGACCCGCAAGGTCGATGGCTGTTGCTTGTTTAAAGCTAAGGCTGATATTGGCTTTGTCGGCCGAGATAAGCGCCCGGATTACGTTGGGCACATTACCGCCTGCCAGGTAGTGCGTCTCCAAATCACTAGAGGTAAGCGAAATGCCCGCTTTGGTAGCGGTGATCAATGAGTTTACGATAACACTCGGTGGAATTTTCCGTAAGCGCATACCAATCAACTGACCGATGGTAACTTTTACTCCCGAAAAGATCGCGGTGATCCACAAACCCACCGGCACGAAATACATAAACAGGAAAAACCCGATTATGCAGATGAAAACGATAAAAATGAACATCAAATTCTCCATAGCAATTGATTAAATAATAGGTTCAACAATAATTTGATTGGGTAACACCTGAATAACACGCACGCGGCTGCCCGTCTCCAGGTAGGCGCCCAACGTTTTTACTTCATAAATTTTTTGATGCAACTCCGCTTTCCCGACCGGTCGTAAAGCGGAGAGCGCAATGCCCTCCATACCGGTGGTCACTTCGGCCGGATCGACCTCGTTTACCTTGCTGTTGATACTCGACTTGAGCGAAAAGCGCTTCCACACGTTGGTTCGAAAGGCCAGGTAAAACAAACCTCCGGCCACCACCGCTGAGCCCCCCAGCACCAGCCACCCCGTTTCGCGGCCGAAGTAGTTGAAGCTAAGAACAATGCCTACGAGCAAAAAAGCAAAACCAACCAACCCCACCAGCGTGGTGCCGGGCACAAAAATGACTTCGACCACCAGCAGGAAAAGCCCCAGGCCGATCAGCGAAGCAACAGTCATCCATTCCATTCGGGTAAAGCTACTACAATTTTAGCCATCAGTACGCCCGGGCAAACAACACACGTTGAACAGACGGTTGGCCCGAATACACACAAACACCCTTTTCTTCGGACGCATCAAGCGGAATGCAGCGGATGGTCGCCTTCGTTTCTTCCTTGATGGCCGCCTCGGTTTGGGCCGTACCATCCCAGTGTGCCAGCACAAAACCACCTTTGGTGTCCAGTACGTGCTTCATCTGCTCGTAGCTGTCAACCCGGGTTGTCATCTCGTTGCGGAAATTGAGGGCCCGCTGGTACATGTTCTGCTGAATTTCATCCAGCAGCGGACGAATCAGGGCTGCGACATCGCCCAGCTTCACCACCTTTTTCTCTTTCGTATCCCTGCGGGCCATCTCCACCGTGCCATTTTCTAAATCGCGCGGGCCGATAGCCAGGCGAACCGGAACACCGCGCATTTCGTACTCGGCAAACTTAAACCCAGGCTTATGGGTGTCGCGGTTGTCAAACTTAACCGACAAGCCGCGCGCCCGAAGGTCTTTTACCAGGCCATTCACTTTTTCCGAAATCCTGGCCAGTTCCTCTTCATTTTTGAAGATTGGCACAATCACCACGTGAATTGGCGCCAGTTTGGGAGGAAGAATAAGCCCGTCATCATCCGAGTGCGCCATGATCAACGCCCCCATTAACCGGGTGCTCACGCCCCAGGATGTTCCCCATACTTTCTCCAGTTTGCCTTCTTTACTGGTGAACTGCACATCGAACGCATCGGCAAAATTCTGACCAAGAAAATGGGATGTGCCGGCTTGCAGAGCCTTGCCATCCTGCATCATGGCCTCAATGCAATAGGTGTCTACCGCTCCGGGGAACCGCTCGCTTTCCGACTTCCGGCCTTTGTACACCGGAAGCGCCATGAAGTTTTCAGCAAAGTCAGCATAAACATGGAGCATCTGCTCCGTTTCGGCCACGGCTTCAGCTCGCGTGGCATGGGCCGTATGACCTTCCTGCCAAAGGAATTCTGCCGTACGTAAAAACAACCGGGTGCGCATTTCCCAACGCACCACGTTGGCCCACTGATTGATCAGAATGGGTAAGTCGCGGTACGATTGGATCCATTTCTTATACGTGCTCCAGATGATGGCCTCACTGGTGGGGCGCACCACCAACTCCTCTTCCAACCGCGCCTCCGGATCAACCATCAGTTTTCCTTTTTGGGCCGGATCACTTTTCAGACGATAGTGTGTAACGATGGCGCACTCCTTGGCAAAACCTTCTGCGTTTTTCTCTTCGGCCTCAAACATGCTCTTGGGCACAAAAAGGGGAAAGTAGGCGTTGGTATGGCCCGTGTCTTTAAACATCTGGTCAAGACCTTGCTGCATTTTTTCCCAAACGCTGTAGCCGTACGGCTTAATCACCATGCAGCCCCGCACATCCGAATTTTCTGCTAAATCGGCCTTTTTAACCAAATCCAGATACCATTGCGAATAATCTTCCGCGCGGCTTGTAATTTCCTTACCCATAAAATGTGCTAAAACAGGCCGCAAATATAGCGGGCAAAGGCCGTTCGGACGGGAAAATGGATAATCCAGATGAAATTCTATCCGGGCAGCCCGAAGTGACCACCTTTTGCCGTGTGGCAAAACTACCACCACCAAAGGGCTGGATTTTGACCTGTTTAAGGTGTAAAATTGTAAGGTAATCAGATCAAAAAACACTGTTTTTGCGTTTTTATAATTACAAACAAGCAACCCAACCATATGAAACCGTTTTGGATAGTTGGCATAATGTGTAGCGTAACCGCCCTGGCGCAGGAAACGGACGATATGTATTTCCGCAGCAAGGACCGGGCGTTGGTTACTGCCTCTCAAAATGAGCAGTGGAATAAGCAGCGTACCGCAGCCCGCGAAGCCAGTGACGTTAAGACAACACTAAATCCTACCGATAGCTACTCGGGCCGGAATATTAACCCGGAGTACAATTCGCAAGTTAAAGTTGATCCTTCGGCTGCAACACAGGCTGCTTATTTTACTCCTGACTACACGCCTCAGGGGGTCAATCAGAATCTGGCGCAGGTTAACCCTGCTGTAAACAGCGCCACCTTTATGCCTACCATGGCATTTAACTCCGGACTTGGAAATCCTTGGGGTGGTTGGGGCTGGAACGACCCCTGGATGATGAGCCCTTGGAATTCCGGTTGGGGTATGGGTTTCAATGGTTGCTTTAGCTGCATGGGAATGGGCGGATGGAACAGTCCTTGGGGAATGAACAGTTGGGGCAGCCCGTGGGGTTGGAATAGTGGATGGAGTATGTCCATTGGAATGGGATGGGGATGGAACAACTGGGGTAGCCCGTGGGGATGGAATAGCTGGGGAAATCCCTGGGGATGGAATAATGGATGGGGTGGCGGCTGGGGCCGTCCGGTGATCATTGTTAACAATAACATCGATCACAACAACCCGATCGTGAATGGAAGACGCCAAAACCGTAGTAGCGTAACCAACCCCGTAATTGACAACTCGCGCGGGCAACAGATAAGTTACACCCGCGGTGGTCGTGAGACCTCGGGAGGCCGCACACGCACCGAGAGCAATCAATACTACGATCGCAGCTGGCGCTCAACCAATAATGCTACGAATACGAACACGAATAGTACGCGCAGTTATTGGAGCAACTCGGACGGGTCAAACTCCCGCAGCTATTGGTCGAATTCCTCCGGACGGAGCAGCTATGACGGTGGCAGCAACAGTCGCGGTTACAATTCTGGCGGCTCGCGTGGTGGCGGTTTCAGTGGCGGCTCATCCGGCTCGGGCGGAGGCAGCAGTGGTTCATCCGGTGGACGAAGGGGCCGCAACTAATTGACTCCTTTTTCATGAAAATTATTACGGGCCTCTGGCTCAGTGGGATTATTTTGTGCGTAGGGGAAGTGGCTCGCGCACAGAGTTATGCAGAGACTGCGTTGCTGTTTAGCCGCACCATGCCTGGAGGTACGGCACGAATTCAGGCCATGGGTGGTGCACAGATCAGTCTGGGCGGAGATATCAGCCTGGCGGCTTCGAATCCGGCCGGCCTCGGCATGTACAACCGGTCAGAAGTGGCGCTGACATTGGGCACCCTGGCAACCCAAAACACTGCGGAATATTTCGACAATCGGACGCAAACCAATCGGTCCCGCGTTAACATTCCTTCCTTTGGATTAGCCTTTTCGTCATCCAAGCAAGGCGCAGTAGTTAGCGGAACATTCGGTGTTTCTTTCACGCGCCTCAATGATTTCAACAGCCGGATGGTATACAGCGGCCAAAATTCCAATAGTTCATTAATTGACTACTTCATTGAAGATGCCACGGGCCAGCCGCCAACCCAGTTCTCCTTTCCCGTGCCCGCTGGCGTGCGCGACAATTCAAACTCGTTAACACGTTTGGCATACGATAACTACCTCATTGGCGAAGCCTCGATCTTGAGCCCCCCCGGACCCGATACCGATTACTTCACAGATGTGTTAAGCATTCCATTACAAGAGGAAGAAATTCAAACGCAGGGCGGTCAAAATCAATGGTCGTTCGGGTATGGCGTGAACGTGAAGGATCGGGTGTTTCTGGGTGGGTCGCTTGGCATTGTCTCCCTTACCTACGAAAGCCAAAAAACTTTTCGTGAGGACTTTGTGAACGAACCCCTCAGTTTCTTCGAGCTTCGCGAGAACCTGGATATCCGCGGCAGCGGAGTGAACATTAATTTCGGGGCCATTGCCCGGCCGGTGGACTTTATCCAGGTTGGCCTTTCCCTTTCCACACCTACCTGGTATTCCCTCAGCGAGAACTACAATGCCAGCATGTTCAGCCAATGGAAGAACTTCGAATATCTTCCGAACCTTTTCCTCAATGATGAATCTTCTGAACTCGACCCGATTTTTACCGACTATAGTCTTCAATCGCCCTGGCGGCTTCGCGTGGGCAGCAGCTTCTTCATTGGCAAGTCCGGTTTTGTGACGGTCGATGTTGAGCAGGTGAACTTTGCCAAAGCCAAATACAGTTCCAATACGCTGGGCGTTGATTTTTCGGCCGACAACGAAGATATTAGAAACGCATACCAGTCGACCACTACCATCCGTGCGGGGGGCGAGTTCCGCCACGAAAAATTCCGGTTTCGTGCCGGCTACTTTTACATGCCTGACCCGTATCGAAACGAGCAAAACGGCATCAATCAAAAAAGAACGGGATTTACAGGTGGTATAGGCTACCGATCGTCTCCGGTGTATGTGGATCTGGCTGCCGTCTTCAGTCAACAAAGTTTCGGTTATCGACCGTATACGGTCAATCTGCCCACCAATCCACTGGCAACCATTGGCCAGAGTGGCACACAAGTAATGGTAACAGTCGGCTATACCTTTTGATCAGACCAGGTTGGCCAGTTGGGCCGCGGTAACCTGTGCATCCGTCACCGACACGCGGGCCAACCGGTAAAACGGCAGCCGGTGCGTTCGCAAAAACTCAATCTTGTCTTTTAATGCATCGGGTGTCAGGCCGGCAAACAGTGGGCGCTTGTTCAGGTTGCCGCGCTCTAGTCGCTCCCGAATAATGCGCGCGGGCACATCCAGAAAAAGCGTTACCCCGGCTGCGTTCATCACGTGCATGTTGTCGAAAAAACAAGGTGCCCCGCCTCCGGTCGCCATCACAAAACCCGTGGGCAGTTCACAAGCGTTGCGCAATACGCTCCTCTCTGCCAATCGAAAATGGTTTTCGCCTTGCTGCTGAAAAATTTCACTTATCAGCTTTCCCTCGTGCTTCTCCACTTCTTTGTCGAGATCGACAAACGGCAGCCCCAGGTGATCGGCCAATTGCCGCCCCAGCGTAGTCTTACCCGAACCCGGCAAACCGATCAGGAATATTTTTTTCATGACACGCAAAACCTCCAAACGTGCATCACCCTTTCGAATTAGTGTGTCGACTGCACCAGCCGCTCCAATACCTCGGCTTTACCCGGAGTGTCATTATGATGCCAATTCGCCAGCACCGTACCATTCTTCCACAACGCCAGGCCCGGGTTCGACCGGATAATGGTTTTTAGGACAGTGGCATCGGCAAACGCAAAGGGTACGGCCAACTGGTGGGTATGGCGAAATTCATCTACTTGTGCAGCCGAGGAAGAGGTCAGAATGAGGCAGTCCACCTGGCCATCAAGGGCTTTGGTTAACTCCCGGATTTCATCGATATGGGCCACCGAGGTTTTCGTGATGTCGTACATGACCAACAACAGCTTGTTGCCTTCAAAGGTTGCCTGCGTGATGTCGCCACCGTTTTCATCTGACACGGCATAGTCGGTGATCTTGGGGCGAACGCGATCTTCGTTCACCACACGGCTGGACTTGTACCGGTACGTGCTGTCGGTAATAAAACTGGCGGACGTCACTTCTTGACCCGCTTTCTCAAAAACATACTCAATAATGGGCTGCTCTGCGGGCTGCATCTGGGCTGGAATGTTATTCCCCACGCGGTAAGCCCTGAAATCGATAAAGGGCAAGTGCCAAATGGCATAGATGCCCAGGAAGAGACTGATCAACGCGGTAGCCACTGTTACCGAATAGCCGGTGCGCTCCGAAACTGCCGGCTTATAGCTACCCCGGTACCAGAACAGGTGCAGCACAAAAACCATGAGAAAGACATCTTTGTAAAACGACTCCCAGGGCGTCAACTTGATGGCATCTCCAAAACATCCGCAATCGGTCACTTTGTTAAAGTAAGCCGAGTAGAAAGTCAGGAAGGTGAAAAACACCAGCAGCAACAGCATCACCCACAGGGTGATGCGCATGCGGTAGAACAACAACACGGCCACGCCCAACACAATCTCCAGGACAATCAACACGAGCCCGATCGGCAGCGCAGCCGGTATGAAGTAATGAAACAGGTTCCCAAAGTCCTGAGCAAATACCTCAAAGTACTCCTCCATCTTGATCTGCGTACCTACCGGATCGTTCAGCTTGATCAGGCCTGAGAAAATGAATAGCCCGCCAATCAATACACGGGCAATCGGATCAACGAATTTTTTCATCCCTTCTCGTTCAATTTAATCATGGCAAACACCGCGTAGTTAATCATATCCTGATAATTAGCTTTCACGCCTTCACTCACCAGTGTTTTGCCTTCATTATTTTCAATTTGTTTCACGCGCAACAACTTCATTAAGATGATGTCCGTAATGGAGCTCACCCGCATGTCGCGCCACGCTTCGCCATAGTCGTGATTCTTATTTTGCAGCAGCGCGATGGTTTCGTCAACGGCTTGCTCATACAGGGGTTTCAGCTCCTCATAGGTCATCTCCAGCGTGGTCTTACCCTCCAGTTTGATCTGGATGAGGGCAATCAGGCAGTAGTTGATGATGCCGATAAACTCATCTTTTACCGGATCGGCCACCTTCTGAACGCCTTTCTCCTGAATGCTGCGAATGCGCTGCGCTTTAATAAAAATCTGATCGGTGATGGAGGACAAGCGCAGCACGCGCCAGGCAGTTCCGTAGTCGCGCGTTTTGTTGGCAAATAAGGTTTGGCAGGTGCGCATCACCTCTCTATATTCGGCCAGCGTTTTCTCCATCATAAGGCGTGCAAAATACCATTTTTTCATCCAACGTTACACTTACCGTTCGTGGCAAGCTGGTTGATCTCCAACGGCCGGTTGTCATGGGCATTTTGAACATCACACCCGACAGCTTTTACTCGGGCAGTCGCATTGAATTTCAAAAAATACAGGACACGGCAGGCCAAATGCTGGCGGAAGGCGCTACTTTTTTAGATATGGGCGGGTACTCTACGCGGCCCGGTGCAACGGACGTCTCCGTTGAAGAAGAGCTTGACCGGGTGCTACCGGCCATAGAGACCCTCACCCGGCATTTTCCGGAGGCTAGTCTTTCAATCGATACGTTTCGCGCCCAGGTTGCCGAGCGTTGCGTAACCGCGGGGGCCGGCTTGATCAATGATGTTTCCGGTGGAACGCTGGATGCAGCCATGTTGACCACCGTGGCGCGTCTTCGCGTACCGTATATCTTGATGCACATGCGGGGCACGCCCCAAACCATGAACTCGCGTACGGAATACACGGATGTCACGCGCGAGGTAATCGATGAGTTACATCCGCGTGTAGCCCAGCTACAACAAATGGGAGTTCACGATGTCATCATCGATCCGGGTTTCGGGTTCGCCAAAACAGTAGCCCAGAACTTTGAGTTGCTGAACCGCTTAACGGCCTTCCACATCTTCGGCAAGCCTTTGCTGGTTGGGCTGTCGCGCAAGTCGATGATTTGGCGTACGTTGGGCACCGATCCGGCCGGAGCCCTGTCGGGTACCACTGCCTTGAATGCCGTAGCCTTGCTTAAGGGCGCGAAAATTCTGCGCGTGCACGATGTGAAGCCGGCCATGGAATGCATAAAACTTATCCATCAATTGTCATGAAAAACATCCTGTTGGTTCTCTGCTGTCTGATCGCCCTTTCCGCACACGCCCAGTCGAAACGAAAACTCACCGCCCGCGATTTCTATCGGATGCAAAGTGTGGGTGATCCGCAGCTTTCACCCGAAGGCAACTGGGTCGCGTATACCCTTACTACCGTGGATTCGATAAAAGACAAGCGCAGCACCGATTTATGGATGATCAACTGGGACGGCCAACAGCAGGTTCAACTCACCCACACGCCCGATGGCGAATCGTCACCTCGGTGGAGCCCGGACGGCAAGTACCTGTCCTTCACCTCTGCGCGTGCGGGCCTTAACCGCAGCCAAATCTGGATTATGGACCGCAGAGGTGGTGAGGCGCGTAAACTGACTGATGTTAAAGGCTCCATCCGGGAATACGTTTGGTCGCCCGATGGAAAAAAAATCGCACTCGTGCTCGAAGATCTCAAGCGCCCGGATTCACTCAAGGATAAAACCGCCAACCCGATCGTGATTGATCGAGTTCACTTCAAGCAGGATGGCGATGGCTACCTCGAGCGGTTGCAGACCCACCTCTACCTGTTCGACCTGGACACAAAAAAACTGGACACGCTCACCCGCGGAAACTACGATGAAGTGAGCCCGCGCTGGAGCCCCGATGGCAAGCATATTGCTTTTGTGAGTAATCGCACCGAAGACCCCGACCGCAATGGCAACACCGACATTTTTGTGATCGAAGCGCGCAAAGGGGCCACGTTCAAGCAACTCACCACCTGGCGCGGCTCCGATTACAACCCGCGGTGGAGTGAAGATGGAAAGCAACTGGCCTGGATGCAATCGGCATCCGAATCCAACTTCCTGATGTATGACCTCCGCTACCTCTGTGTGATGAATGCCGATGGTTCCGGAACCAGGCGCATCAGCGGTGCCCTGGACCGCAACGTGAATGCTCATGTGTGGGCCGGCAATCAGTTGACTGTGTTGGTGGAGGATGACCGCACGCAATACATCGCCAACCTGACGACAGCCGGGCAACTTACCACCGTTATCGGTGGCGACCGCATATTCACCTCCCTCATCAAACACCCGGCCGGTCACTGGCTCACGATGATGAGCGATCCTCAAACGCCTTCCGAAATCTACGCAGTGGAAAATGGTCAACTGCGCAGACTCACGCATCACCAACAGAAATTGTTCAGTACTCTTGAGCTGGCCCGGGTGGAGGGCTTCACATCAAAAAGTAAAGATGGCACGTTGGTTTCCAACATTCTGTACCGGGCTATCGGGGCCGACCCCAATCAAAAACAACCGACCATTTTCTTTATTCATGGCGGGCCGGTGGCACAAGATGATTACGGCTTCGATGCCATTCCACAAATGCTGGCGGGCGCTGGCTATAATGTCATCTCCGTGAATTACCGGGGCAGCTCCGGCCGCGGCCAGGCCTTTACCAAAGCCATTTATGCCGACTGGGGTAACAAAGAAGTGATCGATATACTGGGTGCCGCTGACTATGCCATTGCGAAAGGAATAGCCGATGCGGATAAACTCGCCATCGGTGGCTGGAGCTATGGTGGCATTTTAACCAACTACACCATTGCTACCGACACCCGCTTTAAAGCGGCTGCCAGCGGGGCGGGCAGTTCGTTGCAGCTGTCCATGTTTGGTGTCGACCAGTACATCACGCAATTCGAAACCGAGTTGGGCGTGCCCTGGAAAAACCTGGACAAATACATGAAACTCTCCTACCCGTTCCTGAAAGTGGATAAGATCAAAACACCCACCCTTTTCATGACGGGCGAGAACGATTTCAATGTGCCGGCCGTTGGCAGTGAGCAAATGTACCAGGCCATGCGACTGGTGGGAACACCCACGCAGCTGATCGTCTATCCCAACCAGTTTCATGGCATTGCCGTGCCCAGTTACCAGGCCGATCGGATACAGCGTTATGTCGAGTGGTTTGATAAGTACCTGAAGGGTCTCACACCGGTAAAAATTAATCCGGAAGTGAACAAGAAATAATTTGGGGGCCTTCGGGCTTTCGCCCCGCCAAGTCGGGGCTCAATCCCTGGCCTTGTTGTTGATTCAGGTAGCGGATCAGGCTCACGCATGGTAAAAAAACCGTAACTTCCACGCGTGATTCTGCTGTTCAAAATCGGATTCCTGGATGTGGGGTGGGTGGATTTGATTGACATCAGCCTGGTGGCTATTCTGCTGTATCAGGTTTACAAACTCATTCGCGGCAGCATTGCCGTCAACATCTTCCTCGGCATCCTGGCGCTTTACCTGATTTACCTCGTGGTCAAAGCGGCTCAAATGGAATTGCTGGCTACCATTCTGGGGCAGTTTATGGGTGTAGGGGTGTTGGCCATGATCATCCTGTTTCAACCTGAGTTGCGCAAGTTTCTGCTCCTCATCGGGCGCAGCACCGAATTCAACCGCGATAATTTTTTCAAATCCGTCATCAGTTGGCGCAACCGCTACCACGAAGATTTTGATGTGCATCAGGTCATTGAAGCTGCCAAAACATTAAAGGCCACCCGCACGGGGGCCCTGCTTGTCTTCTCCCGCGAAAGCGATTTGAAATTTTACGTGGAAACAGGCGACCCCCTGGATGCCGAAGTGAGCAAGCGCCTGTTGTTGTCCATCTTCAACAAAAACAGTCCGCTGCACGATGGTGCCGCTATCATTTTCAAAGGTCGCGTAAAGGCCGCGCGCTGCGTATTGCCGGTGAGTGAGAACGATCACTTGCCTGCGCACTTCGGGTTGCGCCACCGCTCAGCCATCGGTATGAGCGAAATCACTGATTCCCTGGTGATGGCGATCAGCGAAGAAACGGGCCGACTCATTTTGGCGCGCAATGGCAAGTATTTGCGCGGCATGAAACTGCGGCAGGTAGAGCAGAAAATTCTGGAATACCTGCACCACGATGAAACCGAGAAGTGGGATGAAATACCGGCCGAAGAAGAATCGGAGGAAGCCGAACTCAAATAACGGTATGGCATATGCTGCTATCTTTCCCTGCGCGAATGGGTTGATGCCGGCAGCAGCGAAAACGAGCAAGCGATGAAAAAATATGAGTTTTGTCAAAGTTGCGGGTACCCGCTGAAAAAAGATAAAACGGGTGGCGGCACGGAAGAAGACGGAACGACCAGCATCCGGTTTTGCTCTATGTGCTACCAAAATGGGGCGTTCATCACCCCTCCGGAAATCAACACAGCTGAAAAAATGCAGAAACATTGCATTTAGGAAATGAGAAAAAAAGGAATCAACGTTGTGTTTTCCTGGCTGGCCAGCCGAACCATTCCCTCGCTGGAGCGTTGGAAAAAGTAACACCCCGCCCAACCTAGGTATGGCCCTACCGCACGATCCGAAAATCAGGGAAGCCGCGTTGAGAAATCTCCTCGCTATCCACCCCGGTAACATCCGCACGGGGCGGCCCCTTCCAACACCAACCGATCATTTTTCGTAAAGCGGCCGGCTCCCCCTCAGCTTCGATGAGCACCCGGCCATCCGGCAAATTTTGTACGGTACCCGTAATGCCCAACTCTATGGCAACACGCTGGGCACTGTCGCGATAAAAAACACCCTGAACTTTTCCGCTGACACGGATTCGCATGGCTTTCATACGACCAATTTGCAACAAATTCAGAATTGAAGTCAAAAGCATACGGCTCCATGTCTTTTTGTATATTTCAACCGTATGGTTATTGATTTGCGCAGCGACACGGTAACGAAACCCACGCCAGGTATGCTCCAGGCCATGTGGCGTGCCGAAGTGGG
>Ga0068876_10000361_pt1 | contig 36801 bp, 35 predicted proteins | sample NOAtaG_6_FD_66442 | JGI IMG/M metagenome (GOLD analysis project Ga0068876, IMG submission 66442) | Freshwater lake microbial communities from Lake Erie, under a cyanobacterial bloom - NOAA_Erie_Diel5S_2200h metaG | ecosystem: Environmental > Aquatic > Freshwater > Lake | place: USA: Ohio, Lake...
GTAGCCCAGGCGCATCCCCTCGAGGAACTGCGCCAGCGGGACATCGGCCACGAGCACCGACGAGAGCATCCCCGCGGTCACCCCGGCTACATCGGCGAAGACGGTGAGCAGGGGGAGCATGATCGTCGCCGCGATCAAGCGCGGGACGACGAGATAGGCGACGGGATCGAACGAGAGGGTCTCGAGCGCATCGATCTGCTCGGTCACGCGCATCGTCGCGATCTCCGCTGTCATCTTGGCTCCCACGCGGCCGGCGAGCACGAGCCCGGTGAGCAGAGGGCCCGTTTCCAAGATCACGATCTGTCGTGTGGAGAGCCCGACGATCGAGAGCTGGATCCCCGGGAAGAGCTGATAGCGGATCTGGATCGCGATCACGCCGCCGATGAAGGCCGCGACCATCAGCGTGAGCGGGAGGGAGTTCACCCCGATCTCCCGCATCTGATGGATCACCTGCCCGCGCCAGGTGGGGCCCTCGCGTAGGGCGCGCCGGATATCGCCGACGAAGAGCACCCGCGCCCCGATCCCGCCGATGAGCGCCATCGCCTGGCGTCCCATCATCCGGAAGAAGCGCAGGCCGCTCCGCTGCACGACGGGGAAGGTCTCGGTGGGGCGCGATCCGGAGGTCATGTGCGCACCCGATAGAGGAGGATGGAGCCGATGATCCCGAAGAAGACCCCGGGCATCCAGGCCGCGAGTTCCGGCTGTACCAGCCCGCCCGCCCCGATCGCCTGCGTGAGTTGGATCATCATGAGGAAGACGACGGTGATCGCGAGACTGATCCCGATCCCGTACGCCGTTCCCCCACGTTGCGTGCTCGTGGCGAGCGGGGCCCCGATCAACATGATGATCACCGAGGTGAAGGGGATCGCGATCTTGAGCATCCGCTCCACCCGCAACTTCTTCACGTTCGTGCCGGAGCGCTCCATGGCCTCGATGAAGCGCCCGAGGTCGCGATATCCCATCTCCGCCGGGGCCTTGGGGTTCGCCATCAGGCTGGCCGGGGGCTCGCGGAAACCGGCATCACGCAACGAGTCGAACCGGAAGGTGAGGTTGGAGAGAGAGTCGGGGAGGAGATGCACGACCCCGTCGCGCAGCACCCACCCCGCGGACTCCGCCCACTCGCCCGTGCCCGCCGCGATCACATAGGTCGGATAGTCCGGTCCCGTGCCGCGTCGCTCGATCTCGATCCCCTCGACCGTCCCACCGGTCACCGACGCCTGGCTGATCCGATACACGCGCCCCGTCTCCGAGGCGTAGGCGAAGTTCGCGCGCTGGTCGGCGTTCCGGAACGCCTTCTCCTGCAAGAGCTCGAGGCGCCGCGCATTGAGCGGGGGGACGACCTCTGCGAGGAGGAGGCCGAAGAGCGTCACCCCGACCGCCCCGACCGCGATCGGCGCGATGAACCGATGGAAGGAGATCCCCGAGGCTTTGGCCGCGGTGATCTCGCTGTGTCGGGTGAAGTTCCCGATCGTGAAGACGGTCGCGAAGAGCACCGCGGCCGGGAGGACGAGGAACATCGTGTCGGCGATCCCGAAGAGATAGGCGAGGGCGATGTCCACCGGCGGCAACTCGCGCGCGAGATACGAATCGAGCTTCTCACTCACGTCGATGATGATGACGAGGAGCGGGAACCCGAGGGCGGTGGCGATGAGCACCCGCCAGAACTCGTGGAGGACGTAGCGATCCAGGGGACGCAGGCGACGCGCCATCAGGCTCGCCCTCGCGCGGCCGTGGGCCGGCGCTTCGCGGCCCACCGCTGCTTCCACCGGTGCCAGCGCTCCGCGGTCTCACTCCCGCGCGAGGTGGCCCCCTCGGAGCCGAGTCGGAGGGTGAGCCAGATCCCGAGGAGTCCGAGGGCGATGTCCGCCCCCCACATCGCGAGGGTGGGGCTCAGGATCGCCCGGTCGGCGAGCGCCTCGCCGCCGAGCAGGCCGATGTAATAGAGCGCGAAGACCCCGAGGCTCACGCCGATGGTGAGCCCCACGCCACCGCGTGGGAACCGGAGGGCGATCGGCGCGCCGAGCAACACGAACACCGTGCACGCCACGGCGATCGCGAACTTCTTCTCGATCTCCACGCGGTACTGGTCGATGGTGTGCTGCGCCACCTGCAGCTCGAACCGCATCCCTTCGAGCAACACCGCGTCGGCGCTGGCGGCGACGGTCACATCGGCACCGGCGGGCGCGGCCGGGACCTCCGGCGCGACGCGGGGTGGTTGCGCGGCCATGGTTCCAGCCACGGTCGCGACCACGGTCGCGGCATGCGCCGGATCCGGGGTGATCCATCGCAGCACCTGCGCGAACGCGGCGCAGTAGAGCGCCCCGACACCCCCCGGGACCCCGGGCACCCGCTGGGCGGCGATCGAATCCCCCTCCGCGCGGCGGATGCGCGCCCACGCACTATCCCGCTGCACCGAGGCGTCCGCCACGCGCATCTGGAGCTCGCAGACGCTCAGTTCGCGATCCGACTTGTACATGCCACGGTCGTTCCCCCGATCCAGGCGCGCGGAGACCCCACGCACCGCGATCACATCCTCGCGGAAGAAGCTGCGCTGGAGTCGCGCCCGCTGCGCGGGATCGATCGCCGTGGTGCTCCCGTCGTAGAGCGTGAGGATCAGGTCCTCCCCGCTCGGCGAGAGGGCGAGGTGGCCACTGTCGGCGACGATCGTCCGACGGTTCGCCGGATCGGCGAGGTCGTAGATCGTGACATCCTGCATCTGGTTGGAGCCCGAGGCGATGCGGGCGGCCCGGAGATAGAGCTGCCGCGGCACCACCTCGTTGATCACCTGCTCGTTGAGCGCGAGGGTCGGCTTCACCCGCGCGATGTCGGCCTGCAAGGTGGCGAGCCGATGGTTGGCCCGAGGGAGCACCTGGTCGTTGAAGAGCACCATCCCGAGGGTCAGCCCCACCGAGGCGAGGATGACGGGGATGACCAGCCGCTGCATGCTCACCCCGCTCGCCTTGAAGGCGGTGATCTCGTTCTCCGCGGCGAGGCGCGAGAAGGCGTGCATGGTGGCGACGAGCACCGCCATCGGGAGCGTCATCGCCAACGTGAAGGGGATCGAGAGGAGGAGGAACTCCGTGATCACCGTCCACGGGAGTCCTTTCCCGACCAGGTCGCCGAGGCGCTTGGCGACGAAGTTGAGCAGGAGGAGCGAGGTCAGGGCCGAGACCGCGAAGGCCAACGGACCGAGATGCTCCTTCAGCACGTAGCGTGTGACGATGCGCACTCGGGGACGGTTCGGGACAGGGGACGGGGACAACCTTCTATATTCATAGGGAACGAGGTGTCCGGGCAAGCGCACCGCGCCGGTGGCGTGGGTCGGAGCCGCCCTCTCTTACCCCTGAGGAGCCCCCCTGTGTCCCAGATTCGTGATTCGCTCATCGTGCTCGCGTGGGGCGCGGTACTCTGCACCGGGGCCGCCTGCGGCGGTGAGCGCGCTGACGCGGCGGGGCGCGAGGCGGCGGCCACAGGTGCTGCGAGCGAGTTCGACGGGGCCGCCGCGCTCGAGGCGGTCCGGGCCCAGGTCGCTTTCGGCGCACGTGTCCCCGGAACCGAGGCCCATGCCCGAGCCGCCGACTGGTTGGAGGCCGAGCTCCGCCGACGGGCCGATACGGTGATCGTCCAGCGCTGGACCCATACCACCGCCGATGGGCGGTCCCTGCCGATGCGGAACATCCTCGCGCGGTTCCGCCCGACGGAAGCCCGCCGCGTGCTCTATCTGGCGCATTGGGACTCCCGTCCCGTCGCCGACAGCGACCCCGATCCCGCCAAGCGCCGCGCACCGGTCCTCGGCGCGAACGATGGGGGCTCCGGGGTCGCGATCCTGTTGGGGGTCGCCGAGGCGTTGGCGCGTCGCGCCCCGGAGGTCGGGGTCGATCTCCTACTGGTCGATGGCGAGGATTACGGCGACTTCGAGACCAACACCGATGTCCTGATCGGCTCCCGGTACTTCGCCGAGCGCCTCCCCGAGCCGGGGTACGCCCCGTTGTTCGGGGTGCTCTGGGACATGGTCGGGGACGAGGCGCCGGTCTTCGAGCAGGAGGCCCATTCGGTGCGCGGGGCGCCGGAGGTCGTGCAACGCGTCTGGTCCACCGCGCAGCGGCTCGGGCATGGCGCCGTCTTCACCAATCGCAGCGGGTTGGCGATCACCGATGACCATGTGCCGTTGCTCGCGAAGGGGCTCCGGGTGATCGATGTGATCGATCTCGATTATCCCTGGCACCACACCGTCGCCGACACCCCGGATAGGGTGTCGCAGCAGACCCTGCAGCTCGTGGGGGACGTGGCGGTCGCGCTGATCCGGGAGCTCACCGCGACGCCACGGTAGTGGGCGCGATGGCGAGGTGATGCTGGGGGGGCCTCCCTGGGGCAGGGTGGGGGATGCCCACCCCCGCGGAACGTCAGGCGCTCCTCTTCCTCGCCGCTCTCCTCTCGCTGGGAACGGGGGTGCGGGTGATGCGCTGGCGAGAGGCGGAGACGCCTCCCTCGGCGCGGGAGGCGCTCGCAGGCCAACTCGCTGCCGTGGATAGCGCGCTCGCGGCGCGCGGGCGGCGTGGCGCAGGTGCGCCGGCCTTCGCATCGAAGCGGTCCGTCTCGTCGCCCCCGCTGCCACCCGTGGCGCCCACCGCGTCACGAGGCGAGACGCGGGCGGAGCGACGGACCAAGACGCCGCCGGTCGACCTCGACACCGCACCAGAATCGGTCTTGGTGACCCTCCCGGGGATCGGACCGGCGCTGGCGAAGCGGATCGTCCAGGACCGTGAGCAAAGCGGGATGTTCGGCTCGGCGACGGCGTTCATGCGTGTCCCGGGCATCGGAGAGAAGACGACCGCCCGTCTGGCGCCGTATGTGACCTTCTCTGGCTCCCCTCGTCGTCCTCCGTGAGTCCGTCGGGTGCGAGGGTCGGTCATCCGTGACGCGCCCCTGGCCGCCCGGTGCGCTCGAGCTTTGCTATCTTCTCTTGATGGGGTCGTGCGGTCAGGCAACCCCTCCGGTGTCCCCCTCGCCTTGGATCATGGCCGCTCCCGTCTCCACGATTTCCGTTCGCATCGGCGACCTCCTCCTGGCGGAGGGGAAGATCACGCGCGAGCAGTTGGATCGGGCGATCGCCATGCAAAAGGAGCATGGGACGCGGATCGGCTACAACCTGGTGAAGCTCGGGTTCATTCCCGAGAACGAGCTCACGCGCTTCCTCGCCCGGCACTACAAGGTACCGGCGGTCGACCTGTCGAAGTTCGAGGTCGACCCCAAGATCGCCAAGTTGATTCCGGCAGACCTGGCCACCACGCATTTGGTGTTGCCCCTCAAGCGGAATGGGCGGGTCCTGACGGTGGCGATGGCCGACCCGACGAACCTCGGGGTCATCGAAGACCTCAAGTTCATGACCCGGTATGACGTCTTCCCGGTGATCGCGGGAGAGTACACCCTCAAGGGCGTCATTGACCGGCAGTATGAGACGAAGGCGGAGGAGCAGATGTCGGCGCTCCTCACCGAGCTGGAGGAGCTCGATGTCGAGACGGACATCGAGGTGATGGAGGCCACCGCCGAGGAGACGTCGGCGGCGGCGCGGGCGGCCGCGGTCGACGACGCCCCGGTGGTGAAGCTCCTCAACGCGATCCTGGCCGACGCGGTGAGGCGTGGCGCCTCGGACATTCATTTCGAGTGCTTCGAGCATGACCTCCGGGTACGGTATCGGATCGACGGGGCGCTGATCGAGGTGATGAAGCCCCCGAAGAGGATGCAGCCGGCCCTGATCTCCCGATTCAAGATCATGGCGGCGCTCAACATCGCCGAGCGGCGCGTTCCGCAGGATGGGCGCATCAAGCTCAAGTTGGGGAAGAAGGTCATCGACTTCCGTGTCTCCACGCTCCCGACCCTCTTCGGGGAGAAGGTGGTGCTCCGCATCCTCGACAAGGGGAATCTGACGCTGGAGCTCGAGAAGTTCGGGATCGAGCCGCGCGCCGAGAAGGAGCTCATGGAGGCGGTCTCGAATCCCTACGGCATGGTGCTCGTCACCGGGCCCACGGGGTCGGGGAAGACGACGACCCTCTACAGTTGCATCAGCAAGGTCAATGCGGTCGACACGAACATCATGACCGCGGAGGACCCCGTCGAGTACAACCTCTACGGGGTGAACCAGGTGCAGGTGCGCACGGAGGTCGGGATGACCTTCGCCGCGGCGCTCAAGGCGTTCCTGCGACAGGACCCGAACATCATCATGGTGGGCGAGATCCGCGACCTCGAGACTGGTGGGATCGCGATCAAGGCGGCGCTCACGGGGCATCTGGTGCTCTCGACGCTGCACACCAATTCCGCGGCGGAGACGGTGACGCGCCTGCTGGACATGGGGCTCGAGCCGTTCAATGTGAGCTCGGCGCTCAACCTCGTGTTGGCCCAGCGGCTCCTTCGGCGCATCTGCTCGGGGTGTAAGACGATGGTCACCCCGGATCCGCTCGAGTTCGATGCCGCGAAACTCGGATCGGACACGTCGTTGCGCGACCTTCGCTTCACCGAGCCGTCGATCCGCGATATGATCGCCCGCGCGCCGAAGGAGTCGGCATCGCTCTTGGCGTCCGTCACGCTCGATACCAAGGTGCGTCAGCTGCCGTACTTCCGGGGGCGTGGGTGCGAGGCCTGTGGCGGATCGGGCTTGAAGGGCCGTCAAGGCGCGTATGAGGTGATGTTCATGACCCCGGCGCTCCGGAAGTTGATCCTGCAGAACGTCGGCGCGGCGGAGATCCGCGATACGGCCATCGCCGATGGCATGTTGACCCTGCGGATGGACGGCCTGATCAAGGTCTGGAAGGGGATCACCACGCTGGAACAGGTCGTCCGCGAGACCAGCGCGTGATCCCCGGCATCGTCCCCGCTCCTCGGTGCGCGACATGACTGTCCCGTCGTCGGTCCCTGAGGCGACCGCCTCGTCCGTCCTCAATCTCCGCACGCTCTTGGAAGAGATGATCGAGCGGGGGGCGTCCGACCTGCATCTCACCGTGGGCAATCACCCCATGTTGCGGATCGACGGTGAGATGCGGCGCTCGCGCGTGGAGGTGATACTCCAACCGAAGGACACGACACAGCTCGCGTACTCCGTCCTGACGGAGAGCCACAAGAAGCGCTTCGAGCAGGAGGATGAGCTCGATTTCTCCTTCGGGATCCAGCATCTGGCGCGTTTTCGTGCGAACTGCTTCCGGCAGCGCGGGTGCGTCGCCATGGTCCTGCGGCAGATCCCCCACCTGATCCAGACCGTGGAGCAGTTGGGGCTCCCGCCGGTCATCGCGCACCTGGCGGAGCGGCCCCGCGGGCTCGTCTTGGTCACCGGCCCCACCGGCTCCGGGAAGTCGACGACCCTGGCAGCGATGCTCGACAAGATCAATCGGGAGCGCAAGGGGCATATCCTCACGGTCGAGGATCCGATCGAGTTCGTGCATAAGCATCAGGGATGCCTCATCAATCAGCGCGAAGTCGGTGCGGACACCAAGTCGTTCGCGAGCGCGCTCAAGTACGCGCTCCGCGAGGATCCTGATGTGGTGCTGGTGGGCGAGATGCGTGACTACGAGACGATCCATGCGGGACTCACGATCGCGGAGACGGGGCATCTCGCCTTCGCGACGTTGCATACGAACAGCGCGGCCGAAGCGATCAACCGGATCATCGACGTCTTCCCGAGCCATCAGCAGCAGCAGGTGCGCACGCAGCTCGCCTTCGTGCTCGAGGGGGTCGTCACCCAGGCGCTCATCCCCAGGAAGGGCGGGAAGGGACGCGTGGCCGCGATGGAGATCCTGGTCGCGACGCCGGCGATCCGGGCGCTGATTCGCGACGACAAGGTGCACCAGATCTACGGGATGATGCAGTCGGGGAAGAAATTCGGGATGCAGACGCTGAACGATTCCTTGATGCAGCTCCATCAGGCGAATCTCGTGACGGAGGAGGACTGCCTGCGGGTCAGTCCCGATGGCAACGAGTTCCTCCGGATGATCGGGCGCGCGGGGGCGGACGAGCCGCACGGGGGCGGGGCGGGGCCGAGGCCCCGGAGCTAGTCTCTCCCCATGCCGAATTATCTCTACACCGCCCGGACGGCCCAAGGCGAGGTCCGCACCGCGACCATCGATGCCTCGAGCCGAGACGATGCCGCCGCGCAGCTCAAGCGACTGCGCCTGACCGTCGTCAAGCTCGACGAAGTGACGAAGCGGAAGACCTCGGGCAAGGTCACGATGCGAGATATCGTGATCTTCACCCGACAGTTCTCGACGATGATCAACTCCGGCCTCCCGCTCGTGCAGGCGTTGGACATCCTCGCCACGCAATCGGAGAACCCGGTCCTCCAAGAGGTGACGCGGCAGGTCGTCTTCGACGTGGAGTCCGGGCACACGGTGGCCGATGCGTTGGCCAAACATCCGAATGCCTTCACCGATCTCTATGTGAACATGGTCGCTGCCGGAGAGGCGGGTGGCATCCTGGATACGATCCTGCTCCGATTGGCGACGTTCATGGAGAAGAACGATGCCCTCGTGCGCAAGGTGAAGGGGGCGATGATTTACCCGGCGGTGATTCTGAGCGTCGCCTTCGGTGCGGTGGTCATCCTGCTCGTCGTCGTGATCCCGACCTTCCAGACCATGTTCGAATCGGCGGGCGTCGCCCTGCCGCTCCCCACCCGCATCGTGATCGTGATGTCGGAGTTCCTGCAGCGCTTCTGGTGGGTGGTGATCGCCGTGGTCGCGGCGTTCGTCGTCTCGCTCCAGCGCTACTACAAGACGCCCGACGGGCACCTCGTGATCGACCGGATCCTGATCAATGCCCCGGTCCTCGGGGACATGCTGCGGAAGTCTGCGGTCTCGCGGTTCACGCGGACACTCGGGACGCTCATCAGCTCCGGTGTCAGCATCCTCGACGGATTGGAGATCACGGCCAAGACCGCCGGGAATCGCGTCGTCTCCGATGCGATCATGGAGTCGCGGGCCTCGATCGCCGGCGGCGATACCATCGCCGCTCCCTTGGCCAAGAGCCAGGTCTTCCCACCGATGGTGATCTCGATGATCTCCGTCGGTGAGCAGACCGGCGGTCTCGACGAGATGCTGGGCAAGATCGCCGATTTCTATGATGAGGAGGTGGACGCCGCGGTCAGCGGACTCCTCTCCCTCCTCGAGCCCGTGATGGTCGTCTTCCTCGGCGTCGTCGTCGGGGGGATGGTGGTGGCGATGTACCTCCCCATCTTCGACATGATCAACATGGTGCAGTAGGCGGCGGGTGGTGCCGGCGGCTGGGAACGTCCCGCCGCTAGTCTGCGGTCCCCAGCCTCGCCCTCACCGCCCCGATCGCCGCCTCCCGCCGCCCCGCCCCGGTCCCGCGGATCACCACCATGTGCGCCCCGCGTCGTGTGAGCTCCCGTCGGAAGTCCTCGAAGAGCGCGTCACGCGAGTCGCGACGATCCCGGATGCCGTCGGCGGTCCAGGGGAGATCGGGGGCACAGAGCAGATAGAGGTCACCCAACCGCGCCTGCGCCTCCGCCTCGATCCATGTCGGACAGGTGTGGTAGTAGTGATGCGCATACACCACCGTGCTCACGAGATCGGTGTCGCGGATGAGGAGCGGGGGATGCGTGGCGAGGGCCGCATCTTCGAGTGCGATGCACCGCCGTGCGATCGGTTCGATCGTCGCCGCCGAGAGGGGCTCGGGGTTCGACTCCGCGATCAGGCGGGCGGATTCCGGCGTCCACGGCGCACCGAAGGCCGCCGCCAGCTCCGCCGCGAGCGTCGTCTTCCCCGTGGACTCGGGGCCGATCAGGACGACGCGTCGGGTCGCTGCCATGTGCGGGTCCAGTGGCGATGCCCGGCGATCGCGAGGCCGAGGAGGACGGCGTACTGCGCCGCCGTGGGGTAGAGGGCTTGCGAGAGGAAGAGCCCGATGCTCACCACGTTGATCACGATCCAGAGCATCCAGTGTTCGATGAGCTTCCGCGTCATCATCCACTGCGCGAGGACGCTCGCCACCGAGGCGATCGAATCGGTGAGGGGCATGGCGGCATCGGTGGTGCGGGCGAGGAGCACCGCGAGACCGGCGGAGCCGGCGATCCCGAGCGCCGCCAGCGTGAGCCACTGCCGGCCGGTGGTGCGGGTGATTCGCAGCGGCCCGCGGTCGGCCCCGCCATGGAGCCACTCGTACCAGCCGGAGGCGGAGAGGACGATGAAGACCCCTTGGAGCCCCATGTAGGCGTAGAGACGCGCCTCCCAGAAGACGGCGAGGTAGAGCGCGGCGCTCGCGATCGCCAGCGGCCATCCCTCGATCCGTTCGCGCGCGTTGCACCAGACACAGGCGATCCCGAGGGCGGCGGCGAGGAGTTCGAGCGTGGGCACGGGGGGGAGGCTATGTGGGCCGCAGGGAAAAGGATAGGGTCCCAGCCCTACCCCTCCCGTGGGGCGGCTCGATAGCTTTCCCCCTTCACCCGCACCGGATCTCATGGCGAAAGAAGAGGCGATCGAACTCGAAGGCACCGTCACCGAAGTGCTCCCCAGCGCGACCTTTCGCGTGCTCCTCTCCAACGGGCATGACGTGCTCGCGACGATGGCCGGCAAGATGCGGCGCTTCCGCATCCGGGTGCTCCAAGGGGATCGGGTGACGGTCGAGGTCTCGCCCTACGACCTGAGCCGCGGTCGGATCACCTTCCGCCACAAGACCTGAGCGGCGGTTCGCTCGGGCTCCTCGCGCTCGATCGGTGAACGGCGAAGGGGCGCCCGTCCTTGGACGGGCGCCCCTTCAAGCATCGGCCTGCGGCGCGCCGCGAGGCGCCGTGCGCCTCAGTGCGCGGCCTGCGCCGCCGCCGGCGTATCCGGCTTCTGGTAGGTCGCCTTGTGGATCGAGTAGGCCGTCACGTTCGCGACGATCGCCAGCACGATGATCACGGCGGCGAAGCCCCAGCCGAGGGTGTTCGGGTTGTGCGGTGCGGTGCTGCCGGACATGCGGGTCACTCCAAGGATGGCCTGAGGGGCGGGGAACCGATGGATCTGCTGCCGAGACGAACGGTAATCGGCGCCCTAGCGGTTCCGGAAGCGTTCGAGGTCACGGCGGTCCCGCTTGGTGGGGCGACCTTTCTCGGGGTCCAGGGCGGGGGCGGCGGCGGTGAGCTGCCAGTGCAGGCGCTCGCGTGCGGTCCGTGAGGCCTCCGTCTCCTGGTAGAGCGTGGCGGCGAGGGTGGCGGGGCCGCGCCGCTCCGCCATCCCCGTGACCTCGACGATGTGCTCGTAGGGACCGATCCGCACCCGGACCTCGTCCCCGACCTTCACCGGTTTGGATGGTTTCACCCGCTCCCCGTTGACCTGGATCTTCCCGCCATCCACCGCCTCGGTCGCGAGCGAGCGCGTCTTGAAGAACCGCGCCGCCCAGAGCCACTTGTCGAGGCGGACCGGGGTGGCGGCGGGGGCGGGATCACGCGGGGACATTTTCGGAAGATATCGTGGGAGGGAACCGAGCCGCCGTGACCGTCGTATCTCTCCCAGCATCTCTGGCTGGCAGTGCGGCGCCGGCCCCATCTCATCCTCTCTGCGAGCTCCCCGTGTCCCTCCTTGGTTCCCCCTCCCGGGCCGTCCTCCTCGCCCTGGCATCGGTCCTCGCCCCGGTCGTCGCGCTCTCCGCGCAGACGGCACTCCCGACCCCCGCGGCGCTCGCTGCCCGGCACGATTCCCTCGTCGGTGGGCGCGCGGCGCTCGAGGGGTCCCGCTCGATGCGGATGGTGGGGACCCTCGCCGTGACGGCGATGGGACTCGAGGCCCCACTCGAGATCCTCAAGGTCAAACCGAATCGCTACCTCTTTCGCGCGCAGCTCGGGCCGATGGGGGAGCTCCTCTCGGGCTACGACGGCGAACACGCCTGGGCGATCCAGCCCGGGATGGCGCCCACCCTGGTGACCGGGGCCGAGGGGAAGCTGATCGCCGATCAGGCCGACTTCTACGCCGATCTGCACGACCTCGCTCGCTTCGACAAGGTGGAGACCGTCGATCAGACGACCTTCGAGGGCCGACCGACCTACCGGGTGCGGATGACGCGCCCCACCGGCGAGATCCTGACCGAGTACTTCGATGCGGAGACGGGGCTCAGCGCCGGGGTGAGCGCCTCGGTCACCGGTCCGATGGGGGCGATGGAACTCGTCTCCGTCTTCCAGGGGTACCAGCGTTTCGGCGGGGTGTTGCGCCCTACCCGCACCATCCAGCGCAATCCCCAATTCGAGACGCTTCTGACCATCTCGTCGATCGAATTCGACGGTGTTTCGGAAGAAGCGGTGGCGATGCCGGTGGCGGTCCGCGCGCTGATCCCGCCTCGATAACGCCGTGTGCGCTGTTGCTTTGCAACGAGTTACATTTTTTCGGATAGAAATACTCCCCTTTTGATTCCGATGCGTCGACCCCTCCCTGAACGCCTGACACGCGACATCCTCGGCCGACTTCGCATGGACGAACCGCCGGAGGGGTGGCGTGAGGACATCCGGCGGATGGTGCTCCCCGAGGCGCCCGCTGCCGCGCTCACCGAGGCCGTGGTCGAGGTGGGGCGCCGAGCCGGGGTCACCTTCGTACGAAGGTCGGCGGGACGTGGCGATTGGGCCAGCGTCCTCGCGCGCGGGACCGCCCCGCTCCTGGTCATCGGTGACGATGCGCAGGGGGCGACCCGGGTCGCGATGGTCGACGACGTGGGGGCGGGGTCCCTGACCGTTCGCTTCGGCGACGCCGATGGGTTCGCCGCGCCCGAACGCATGGAGGTCCCCGACCTCTTCACGCGGATCGCCGGTCCCGAGGGCGTGGTGGCGGTGCTCCTTCCCGTCGTCGGTGTGCAGCAGGCCTCGACCGAGGCGGCGGAGAAGGCGGGGCCCCTCGAGCGGCTCGGGCAGCTCCTCCTCCTCGAGAGGGGGAACATCGGGCTCGTCTACGGCTACGCGACTTTGGTCGGTCTCCTCAGCCTTACCCTCCCGCTCGGTGTCCAGGCGATCATCGGGCTGGTCTCGGGCGGGCTCTTCCTCCAGCCGGTCGTCCTCCTCATCGGGTTCGTGGTGGCGGGGACGCTGGCCACGGGCGCGCTGCAGGTGTTGCAGTTGGCGGCGGTGGAGCGGATCCAACAGCGCATCTTCGCGCGCGTCGCGCTCGAGTTCTCCCTCCGTGTGCCGCGGATCCGCACCGAGGAGGCGTGGCGCGAGGATCTCCCCGAGCGGATGAATCGATTCTTCGAGGTCGTCACGATCCAGAAGAGCCTGGGCAAGCTGCTCACCGGGACCACCACGGCGCTGCTGCAGGTGATCTTCGGTCTTCTCCTCCTCACCTTCTACCACCCGTACTTCACCCTCTTCGGGCTCGGGTTGGTGGTCACGCTCGCCCTCATCGTGCGCTATACGGGGCCGCGTGGGTTGGAGACGAGTCTCCTCGAGAGCGCGTACAAGTACCGCACGGTGCACTGGCTCGAGGAGGTGGCGCGCGCGGCGACCACCTTCAAGGCGGCGGGACGGGCGACGCCAGCGCTCGACAAGATGGATGGACATGTCGCCGGCTATCTCCGCTATCGGCAGCGGCATTTCCGTGTCCTCGTCACCCAGGCGTGGGCGGCGATCGGCTTCAAGACCGTGGTCACCGGTGCCCTCCTCATCCTCGGGAGCGTCCTCGTCATCGATCGGCAGATCACCCTCGGGCAGTTCGTCGCGGCGGAGCTCGTGATCGTCACCGTGCTCGCCGGGATCGAGAGGCTCGTCGGGTCCCTCGCCGAGGTCTACGATGTCATGACCTCGGTGTACAAGCTCGGCGGCGTGACCGATCTCGCGGTCGAGCCGGCGGTCGGGTTGGCGATCCCCGCGCGCACGGGCGGGGTCGCACTCCAGGTCGATGGGCTCTCCTATCGCTATCCGGGGAGTGAGCGCGCAGCCCTGGCCGACCTCACCTTCACCGTGGCGCCGGGGGAACGGATCGCGGTGACGGGTGCTGATGGGTCAGGAGAATCGACCCTGCTCGCGGTGCTCGCGGGACTCCTCACCGGCTACGAGGGGACGGTGCAGATCGATGGGCTGAGCCTCCGGGATCTCGACCCGGCCACCGTGCGCGATCGCGTGGGGCTCCTGCTCGGCGATGCCGATCTCTTCGAAGGGACCGTCGAGGAGAACATCACCCTTGGGCGCTCCGGCGTGGGGACGGCGGAAGTGCTCGCCGCCCTGAGCGTCGTCGGCGCCGCCGACCAGATCCAGCGCCTCCCGCTCGCCCTGCGCACCCCGCTGGCGGGGGGTGGCCGTGGGTTGCCCTCGACGCTCCGCACGCGCCTCCTCATCGCCCGCGCGATCGCCTCACGACCCCGTCTCCTGTTGATCGACGAATGTCTCGCGACCGTCGAACCGGAGGCACGTCGGGCCCTCGTCACGGCGCTCACCGATCGGTCGGCGCCGTGGACCCTCGTGATCGTCGCGCACTCGCAGGATCTCCTCGCCCTGAGCGATCGCGTGCTCGTCCTCGATGATGGGCAGCTCCAGCTCAACGCGCCTTGGACGGAGGCGGCGCGTACCCCGCAGATGGCGGCACTCCTCTCCACCGAACGGCGCGTGCTCTGATGGCGAGCGAACTCGATCTCCTGAACGACGGCGGCGCAGAGCTCGACAGCGTCAAGCTGTTGGCGAAGCAACCCTCCTTCCGCCGCCTGACTCAGTGGCTCGGTGGGATGGGACTCTTCCTGATCATCGTCGCCTTCCTCCCCTGGCAGCAGAACATCCAGGCGAATGGGGACGTGACCGCGCTCGACCCGATGGCGCGTCCGCACCAGGCGGTGGCCGCGGTCGGGGGACGCATCGTGCGCTGGTATGTGCAGGAGGGCGCCGTGGTGAAGGTGGGTGATCCGATCGTCACCCTCACCGAGGTGAAGGACGCCTATCTCGATCCTCGTGTCCTCGAGCGCGCCGGGGAGCAGGTGCGCCAGAAGGAGGCCGCGGTCGAGGCCAAGCGGAGCAAGGCGGCGGCGCTCACGCGGCAGCTCCGGGCGCTCGATAGCGCCTGGGTCGCCGCGCGCGTGAAGGCCGACAATCGGATCACACAGTGGGGCGCGACGCTCGCCGCCGCGCGGCTCGAGGATTCCTTGGCCACCGTGCAGCTCAACCGGACCGTGACCCTCGTGCGCGATGGTCTGCAGTCGGCGCTCGAGCTCGAGGTGGCGCGTCAGCGCGCCCAGCGCGCCTCGGCGCTCGCGATCGAGCAGGCCGCCGCGCTCAATACCGCGCAGGCCGAGCGGCGCGGCGTCGACGCGGAATACGCGGAGAAGATCGCGAAGGTCGAGTCCGACCGTGACGGCACCCTCGCCGAGGCGGCAGAGGGGGCAGCGGAGGTGGCGAAGCTGCAGTCCGGTCGCGACAACCTCGAAGGGCGACGTGACCTCCTGGTGGTGCGCGCGCCGCGCGATGGGATCGTGGTGCGCGCGCTGCGCGCCGGGGTCGGGGAGGTCGTGAAGGAGGGGGAGGCGATCGCGACGATCCAGCCCGACGATGCGACGCTCGCGGTCGGCTTCCTCGTGCGCGCGCGCGATGTCCCGCTGCTGCGCATCGGCGACAAGGTGCGGATCGAGTTCGACGGGTGGCCCGCGGTGCAGTTCAGCGGCTGGCCGAGTGTCGCGGTGGGGACCTTCGGGGGTCGGGTGGCGGTGATCGACGAGGTGGCGTCTGCGACCGGATCGTATCGGGTCCTGGTCGAGGCCGATCCCGAGGACGAGGCCTGGCCCGATGAGTTGCGGATCGGATCTGGGGCGCGTGGGTGGGCGCTCCTGCGCGATGTCACGGTCGGCTTCGAGATCTGGCGGACGCTCAATGGGTTCCCACCGGCGTTGCCGGCGGATGCGGGCTCGGGCGGCGCCAAGACGCCATGATCGGCCGTCTGATGCGGTGGGGCACCGCGGTGCGGTGGGGCGCACGCCTCGCCGTGCTCCTCGCTGGACTCATCGCGCCGAGGGCGGTGGTGGGGCAGGGGGCCGATTCCCTCTCGCTCGAGGCCTTCCTGTCGCGCGTGCGCGACACGCACCCGTTGGCGCAGCAGGCGATGGAGCAGCGGCGGCAGGTCGCACAGGAGCTGCGCGTTGCTCGTGGGGGGTTCGATCCCTCCATCTCTGCCACCTGGGATCTCAAGCGATTCAACGGGATCGGCTACTTCGATGAGCTCGATGCGCGACTGACCGTGCCGACGCCGTGGGGGCTCGACTTCACGATGGGATGGGAGCGTGCGGCAGGGCAGATCATCAATCCTGAGCGGAAGACGCCGGGGCAGGGGCTCCTCTCGGCGGGGGTGAGTCTCCCGATCGGTCCGCGGCTCCTCACCGACGAACGACGCACCGCGCTCCGGCAGGCCGAGCTCGCCGACGAGGGGGCCGATGCCGATCGCGACCTCGCGGTCGCGCGGCTGTTGCAGGGGGCCGCGCGTGACTGGGGGAGCTGGTGGGAGGGGGAGGCACGGCTCCGGATCGCGGAGGAGGGGGTGGCGCTCGCGGCCTTCCGACTCGATGCGGTGCGGAAGCGGGTGATCGCGGGGGCCGGTGCGGCGATCGATAGCGTCGAGGCCCTCGCGGAGTGGGAGCGACGCCGCGTGCTCGCGATCGATGCGCGCGCGGCGCGCGAGGCCGCGCGCCTCGTGGTCACGGGGTATCTCTGGGGCGCGCAGGGGGAGCCGGTCGCGCTTCCGGCGACGAGCGCCCCCGCTGGGATGCGGCTCGTGGTCTCGCGACTGACTCTCACGGGGGCGATCGATCGGCACCCGGCGGTGCAGCAGGTGCAGGTGCGCTGGTTGCAGGCCGATGCGCAGCGTCGGCTCGCACTGGTCTCGGTGGTGCCATCGGCGAACCTGGAGGTCGCGGGGCTCGGGGCGGGGCGTGAGTTCGGGGCGCTCGATCTGAGCGGCGAGGACTACAAGGCCGGCGTCTCGACCCGTCTCCCGCTCCTCGCGCGCCGGGAGTTCGGGCGGTTGCGCTCCGCTGAGGCGCGCACCACCCAGCTCCGGTGGGAGCGGGACCGCGTCCGGCGCGACGTCGCGCTCGCGGTCGATCGCGCCACGGTCGAGCTCCGCGGGGTCGAGGGGCAGCTTGCGGGGCAGCGACGGGTGATTGTCGCGACGGAGGCCCTGCTCGTGGCGGAGCAGCGGCGGTTCGAGACGGGGGCGAGCTCGTTGCTGATCGTGAACCTCCGGGAGCGCGCCGTGCTCGATGAGCGGTTACGGCTCGCGCAGCTGGAGGGGCGCCGGGCGGCGGCGCTCGGCGCGCTGGTGGTCGCCCTGGGCGACCCGTCGTTGCTGATCGGTGACAATGGGCGCTGAGCCCCGCGTCGCGACCGCCTCGAGGCGGTCGCGACGCGGGGGGTTCGTCCGATCAATCCTCGCCGCGCCAGCGACGGTTCGTCTTTCGCTCCGTCTGCCGCTTCTTCTCTGACAAGCGCTGTTCGACCGACCCCCGTGTCGGGCGGGTCTTCTTTCGCACCTTCGGGACCACGAGCGCAGCGGCGATCATCTCGGCGAGTCGTTCCAGCGCGCGCAGACGGTTCTGCCGTTGACTTCGGGTCTCGGCGGAGACGATGCGGATCGTGCCGGCCGAGTCGAGCCGAGAGGCGAGCCGCGCCAGGAGGCGCTCGCGCTGGGCCTGGGTGAGCGCGCGCGAGGTCGCGATGCACCAGGTGAGTTCGACCCGGGTGCTGCTGGTGTTCACGTGCTGCCCGCCGGGGCCCCCGGCGCGGGTGGCGTGGATGGTGAGTTCGTGCGCGGGGATGGTGAGCAGCGGGGAGATGCGGAGGCCGCCCTCGCTAGATTCTTGCTCACGATGCTCAGCCATGCAGGGGAGGATAATCTGCGATTGGCCCGATGGTGGAGGGTCGCGATCGTCGCGGCACTCGCGGTCGCGGCGTCCGCGACGGGCCTGTCCAATGGATTCGCCTATGACGATCTGCCGATGATCGTCGACAACGAGCGAATACACGAATGGCGGCAGCTCTGGCGTCTCTTCGGCGAGACCTACTGGACCGGCGCCTTCCCTCCGGATCTCTATCGGCCGCTGACCCTCGCCCTGTTCGGTCTCCAGTGGACGCTGGGCGATGGCGCGCCGTGGCTGTTTCATGCCGTCAGCGTGGGGCTATACGCTGCGGCCTCGGTCGCTACCCTGACCCTCTGTGAGCACTTCCTTTCGCCGCGTGCCGCGCTCGTTGGGGCCTCGCTTTTCGCGGTCCATCCGGCCCATGTGGAGGCCGTGGCCAATGTGGTGGGCCAGGCGGAGTTACTGGTCGGGCTGTCGCTGATCTCGTCGGTGAATCTCTATGTACGGTCCCGACGGTCTGAAGGCCTCACCCGGGGTGCCGTGGTCGGGATACTCATCTTGTATGCCGTCGCGCTGCTGTCGAAGGAACATGCGATCGTGCTGCCAGCACTCCTGGTCGCGGTCGAGCTCATCCTGTGGCGATCGGGTCAGGGGTGGCGACCGATGGAGGCGGCTCGGGGATGGGGCATGGTCCGAGCCGTCGCCCTCCTGACCGTGGTCTATCTCACCCTACGGACACTCGTCCTCGGTCGGATCAGCGGTGTGCCCCATGATGCCCTTGTCGGGCTTACACACGGGGAGCGCATCTGGGGGGCGGTGGGACTCTGGCCGGAGACCCTTCGGCTCCTCGTGTGGCCGGCGCGACTGTACGCGGACTACTCCCCGCAGCAGGTGACCATTCACCGGACCCTCGGCGCACCGCATCTCGTACCGGCGCTGATGCTGATCGGGGTCGTGGTCCTCTCCCGTCAGGCATGGCGGGTGCGGGCTGGGGGGATGCTGCTCGCCCTGGTCTGGATCCCCCTGACCTTCCTGCTGGTGTCCAATCTGCTCTTCCCGACGGGAATCCTGCTGGCGGAGCGGACCCTCTTCCTTCCCAGTGCCGGTCTCGGTCTCCTCGCGGGGTGCCTTTTCCAAGGGATTTGGTCGCGGTACCAGCGCCTCCGGGGTCTCGTGGTGATCGCGGCGGTCGCGTTGGTGGTCGCCGGTGGGTGGCAGAGCGCGACGCGACAGCCGACCTGGGCGGATTCGCTGACCGTGTTCACGACGCTGGTCGCAGACGCCCCGACGAATTATCGAGGGCAGTCCGCGGTCGGTGAGCTGTATCTCCGCTTGGGGAGCACCGAGCGGGCGGAGGCATACATCGCTCGCTCGGTCACCCTAATGCCGACCGCGCCGCAGCCGCGTCTCCAGTACGCGCGGCTCCTGCAGATGACCCATCGGTGTGGCCAAGCATTGCCAATCCTCGCTCCGGTCCTCGCTGGGTTCCCGAACACGGAGGAGGCTTGGATCACCCAAGGGGCCTGTCTCCTTTCCCTCCGCAGGTTCGCCGAGGGGAGACGGCTGGCGGTAGCGGCGCGGGCCAACGGGTTTGCCCCCCAGGTGTTCGCTCGGATGCGACTCGTCGCAGATTCTCTCCTGGCGGCGAGTGATTCGGTTGATTCCCGCAATGCGTGGGTTGGGACCGGCCGGCCATTTGACCGTACCGGTCGAGACTTCGACGTGGCGGTGTTCGCAGTCGACCGTGTGGCGACCCGCTTGAGCTTCAACGGGGGGCGGGTCCGTCCATAAGTTGCCACTCATGCCGCCAAATCGTACTATTCTCGGCAGGTCAATTTGTGTCATCATCCATCCGCCTTATAGGAGTCGTCATGTCTCAGATGCGTCGCGGTTTCACCCTGATCGAGCTACTCATCGTCGTTGTGATCATCGGCATCCTGGCCGCCATCGCGATTCCCCGGTTTGGCAGCACGAAATCACGAGCGGTCGAGTCAAGCCTCAAATCGGATCTCCGAAACCTCCAGACGGCCCAGGAATCGTATTTCGCTGACAGCGGCAGTTACGAGGTTGCTGACGTGGCGAAGCTCTCGAGCTTTTTCACCCCGTCGGCTGGTGTCACGATCACCCTGGGCACTTTGGAGGGTGGCTGGCAAGCCACTGCGTCCGCTTCCGGGGCGACGCGTCCGTGCACGATCAAGGTTGGCACGGATTCGACCGCGACTGGTGCGCCGGTCTGTGAGGACGAAGCCCCGTAAGCTCGACGGTGCGAGCGCTGTGAGTCTCTCCGCTTAGGGCGTACCTGAGCGGGCAGCCGGTGTCACGGGAGGGGGCTGGGTTCCTGCGCGAACCCAGCCCCCTCCCGTGTTTTGTGACGAGGAAACGGTGTTGCCCGGCGGGTGGCCAGTGTGCGCCCGGGCCATTCCCGTGCGGACGGGTTGTTCCGCATCAGGACCGGGGTGCGTTCCCAGTGTGGTAGCGGCGGCTGGAAGGTGATAGAGCCTGGACGATCTCGTCGATCTTCCTGACGCATGAGTCAACGTCCCGGAATCTCCCTCGCCGAGTGTCTCGTCGCCCTGTTCCTGCTCACCGTTGGGGCAACCGGAGCGATCGCCGGGGCCGTGCACGCCCAACGCACGGAGCTGTGGGCTTGGCGACGTATCGTGGGTGCGCGTGTGGCGCTCGCCCACCTCGAGGCGTTTGAACGCAGCGCCTGCCCCACCCAAGATTCCTCGTGGACCACCACGGATCACCGGTCAGTGTCCTCGCGCTGGCGGCTGCGACGCTTGGATTCCATCGTCGAGCTTCAGGGCGTGGTCGAGGCGGGTCATCCCCCTCGCATCGTCCACCTCGCCTTGGCGGTCAGGCGCCGATGCGGATGAGGATCCGGTCCGGTCTCACGTTGGTGGAGCTCATGGTGGGGCTGACCGTCGGGGGCATCGTCTCGGGAGCGTCGGTCGGGGCACTCCTCCATATGCAGCGCACCTCGGCTCAGCTTGCGCGTCGGGGAGAGGCCGAACGGCTGGGGCATGAGGTCCTCTCCGTGCTGTCGACGATCGGATACCAGCTCCGGCGCCCGTATGTCCTCGGTGACACGGCACTCCAAGCGGAGTTGCGCCTAGTTGCCGGTGTCACCTGTGCCGTCGGGCCCTCCTCGATCACCCTTGCACCGATGAGTCCGGGCTCCCTCGACGCGCTCACGTTCGCGAGTGATATGCCCGCGCAGGGGGATCTGCTCGAGGTCTACCGAGAGGACTCATCGGAGGGTCCGCGATGGGATACGTCGCGCATCGTCGAGGTCAGTCGGCTCGCGGCGGCTGAGGGATGTGGCACGGATACGCCCTTTGCCTCTCCAGAGCTACGGGATCGTCAGGTGGTGCGCCTCACCCTGCAGACCTCGTGGTTGCTCACCCCGGGGAGCCCCGCGGAAGTGTTTCGTGAGATCCGCCTCCTGACCTACCCTACGGCCGGGCAGGGATGGATGCTGGGGTGGCGCGCCTGTCCTCAGGGGATCTGTGGCCCTGTGCAACCGATCGTGGGACCCCTTCGTTCCCGAGCAGAGGGCGGACTCACCCTCCGACAGGATTCGCTGATGGGGTGGGTGCATGTCGGCGTGCGCGTGTACGGTGTCGATGCTCCATTCGAAGGCACGATAGGGAATGCGGCAGCGCGACCATAGGGGGGGATTCCTCCTCCCGCAGATCCTCTTCATCGTGCTCTGGCTCTCCGCGTTGGCGGCGATCGCGCTGGGGCGCGCCAGTACAGCGGTCCAGAGGTCGACCGTGGCCATGGACGCGCTCGACGCGTACCGCGGGTTGATATTCGGGCTCGAGGTGGCCACCACTCCACCGAGTGTGCCCGACCTGTGCCTGTCTGTTCCCCTTCGTCTGTGGAGACAGCGCTGGTCGCTCGACGGTGGGCGTGGAGTCGAGGTGCGCTGGCGTCATGTCGGTGCGGCGGTGGTCCTCGCGGAGATCGACGCGACCGGCCCGCGAGGGGCGCGCCGCCGGGTTCTCGTCTGGCTCGTCCCCGATTCCGTCGAACAGACCCCGGCCGGCATGCGCTGCTACGGATCCACCCTTCGCCCCGCCGCTGCCGGCGCGATCTTCGCGCGACCTGGGGAATGACCTGGCCGCCGAGGGTGTGACCTCCCCCCATGTAATTCGTTATAGTTTCAGCGGCGGTGCTCTACCATAGAGCGTCATCGCGTGCCGGCCCGTCGTCACCCGAGGGGCAACGTTCCTCGGTTGTCGTAGGTCGTCCCCTTCGCTCCCGTCATGGCCCTTTTCTCCCGCAAGCAGAAGACAGCCGTAGGACTCGACATCGGGTCGGGGCTCGTCAAAGTGGCCGTCATCGACCACGGCGGGGCCGAGCCAGAGCTCGCCCGGGTGGCCATGGTCCCCCTGCTGGCCGACGCGATCGTGGAGGGGGAGGTCATGGATCCGGCCATCGTCTCCGATGCCATCCGGGCCGCCCTGAGCGCCGCGGAGGTCAACCCGGCGGCGGTGGCGACGGCGGTCGGGGGGCGTGATGTGATCGTCAAGAAGATCATCATCGACCGGGTGAAGGCGTCCCAGGTGCAGGAGCTCATGCGCTGGGAGGCGGAACAGCATGTCCCGTTCGATATGGATTCGGTGGAGCTCGATTTCCAGATCCTGGATCCCGAGGCGGACGATGAGCAGATGCGGGTCTTGCTCGTCGCGGCCAAGCGCGACCTGGTGGAGGCGAAGTTGCGGGTGCTCGAGGAGGCCGGACTCACCGCCGCGATCGTCGACGTGGACTCCTTCGCTCTGCACAATGCCTTCGAGCGAAGCCATCCTGAGGCGATGACCGGGGTGGTGGCGCTCGTGAACATCGGGCACGAGAGCACGAACATCAACATCGTCGAGGATGGGGTGCCGGTCCTGACGCGCGACCTGAACGTCGGGACGCGCCGACTCCGCGAGGACCTGCAACGTGACCTTGGCCTGAGCGCGGAAGAGGCGAAGGCCGTCCTCGATGCTCCGGATCGCTCGACGGCGCTCGACACGGTGCTCGTCGCGCGGGGGGAGGAGATCGCCGTCGGAATCGAACGGGCGGCGGCCTTCCTCGCCTCCGCATCGCACTCCCAAGTGCAGGTTTCGTCGGTCTATGTCTGTGGGGGCGGAGCGCGGACGCCAGGCATGCTGGACACGATGGGCGCGCGCCTCCGTGTCCCGATCGTCCTCGCTACCCCGCTGGCCAACCTCACGGCTCGCGAGGGGGCCTTCGAGTCGCTGGACGCCGAGGCGGTCGCACCGCTCTTCATGCTGGCGATCGGTCTCGCGCTGCGGGGCCCGGGGTGATCGCATGGCGATGATCGAGATCAATCTCCTCCCGGGGACCACGGCGAAACCCAAGGCAGCGCGTCGGCGCATCGACCTTGGCGCGCTCGTCGCGGGGTTCGGGGGCCGATTCACGGATCCCTGGCTGACCATCGCGCTCGGTAGCGTCATGCTCGCGGGTGCGATCGGCGGCACGATGTGGAACCTCCAGCGACGGATGGCGACGGACCTCCTGGCGCAGGAGACGCGGGCGACCCAGGACAGCATCCGATTCCGCGCTGTGATCACACGGCTGCGCACGGCCGAGGCCCAGCGGGACTCTGTGCTCGCGCAGATGGGGACGATCTCGGTGCTCGACCGCCGTCGCTTCATCTGGCCGCATCTGCTCGATGAGATCGCGCGATCCCTCCCGATGTACACCTGGCTGCGGTCGGTCGCACAATCGTCAGCCGTCACGACGGCCTCGGTGGATCAGATCGCCGCCGACTCGCTGCCGCCACTCGCGGTGCGGGTGATCGGGGTGACGATCGATATCCAGGCGCTCACGATCTTCATGAAGCAACTGGAGGCCTCGCCCTTCATCGCCGACGTGAATCTCGCGACCTCAACCGCGACGGAGGTGGAGGGAAAGGCGGTCAATGAGTTCACGCTTGATCTGGTATATGAGCGGCCCGATCCGGCGCTGCTACGGACCGTCCCCCTCACCGTGCCTGGGCCTGATCGATGATCGGTCGACCGACGAGTCAGCGGGATCAGGCCATGTTCTTGGTGAGCCTCCTGGCCTTCGCCGGGGTCTTCGCGTACTGGTACTTCCTCCATCAACCGCAGGCGGCCTCGCTGGTGGAGGTGGCGGCGCACGTCGAGAGGCTCGAGGCGAGCAATCAGCGGGCGAAGGCCGTCTTGGCGCGTGGGTCGGTCGATTCCCTCGACCGGCAACAGGCGGAGCTGAACGAGAACCTCCGGCTCATGCGGTCGCTGATCCCCTCGGGGAACGAAGTGCCGGCACTCCTCGATCAGATCCTGGCGGCGGCGCGTCGGAACAACCTCGAGCTCGGGGACTTCTCCCCGAGCCAGGCCGTGACGGGGACCACCTTCGATACCTTCGGGTTCCGGCTCTCGTTGCGCGGGACCTATCATGAGATCGGCGAGGTCTTGGCCTCGATCGCCTCGCTACGGCGGATCATCGTCCCGGTCAATGTGACGTTGTCCCCGGTGACGACGCCGGGTCGGCGTGAGGCGGTGATGGGAGAACAGATGCTATCGGCGACATTCGATGTGCAGACCTATGTCGTCCGCACGGGGGTGGCGCCATGATCACCCGGGTCTGGCTGCTTCTGGTAGGCGGCCTGGTCTTCGTCGGGCCGATTCGGCCAGCGTCGGCCCAGGGTGGTGTGCCGAGGACGGCGCCTACGGCTGCCCCGCGGGCCAAGGCGGCGAACGCGATGATCGCCACCGATTCGACGGGGCGCGTCACCTTGCTCCGTGAGGAATTCTCCTACGAGCGTCGGGGGCGTCGTGATCCCTTCGCCTCGCTGATCGCCAGCGGAGAGGTCCGTCCCCTCTTTGCCGACCTCCGGGTCACGGGGATCCTCGTAGATCCGACGGGGAGCCAGTCGGTGGCGATGATGAAGGATGTTTCGACGAACCAGCTCTATCGGGCCAAGGTGGGCTCGGTCTTTGGACGCATTCGGGTCACGGCGATCCGTGCCAAAGAGGTCGTGGTGGCGATCGATGAGTTCGGTAACACGCGACAGGAGATATTGATGCTCAAGGATCCTCGCAAGGAGAAGACGCCATGACGCGCAGAGGGGCACGGGTCGCGCTGGTGGCGGTCCTGATGGGGTGGGGGAGGCCCGCGATCGCCGCGGGCGATGTGCCCGCCAGAGAGGCGGCCGTCCGCAACATACCGGGGACGGCTCGCGCCGACGTGCTGATCGCGGTCGAGGGGGAGGTCCCGGTGGCTGCCCCCACCCACAGCGCGGAGCGAGCCTCGATGGCACAGCCGCCGCGTTCGCGCATCAGCGTCGCCTTCGTCGCGACCCCGATCAACGAGGTCATCGCGGTCTTTGCCGAGCATTCAGGCCGGACCTTCGTCTTCGGGCCTCAGGTCACCGGGGCCATCACCGCGGAGATCGCCAATCAGCCCTGGGATATCGCCCTCGGGAAGATCCTGCAGGCGAACGGGTTCTCGGCGGTCGAGGATTCCACGGGGATCATCACGATCGATAGCTACAAGAACATCGCGGATCGGACCTCGGTCGAGCCCTTGGTCTCACAGGTCATTCCGGTGAACTATGCCAAGGTCGCGGAACTGGCCGAGACGATCAAGCAGTTGATCGCGGCGTGCGCCAGCGCACCATCGGGTGGCATGGGTGCCTCCAGCGCCCCACCCGCCGGGGGGCAGACGGCGCCGCCCACCCTGACCTCCCCGACATCCTGCGGACGCGGGACCGTCGCGACGGACGTGAAGACCAACACGATCATCATCACCGAGACAGCCTCGCGTCTCTCGGACATCGTGCGGTACGTGAGGGATCTCGATCGGCGCACGCCGCAGGTCGCGATCCGCGCGAAGATCATCTCCGTCGATCGCACCGCCACGCAGGAGCTTGGCGTGAGCTACGATGTGGGGACCCCCGCGACGTTCCAGCAGGGGCTCGTGCCGCGTCTCCTTCCCGGGGGACAGACCCCCGTCCAGGGGAGTTTTCGCATCAATCTGGCGGGTGACGCCTTCTCGGGGGTCGCCAACGCGAATCGGTTGTTCCAGCAGAGCTCCGCGCTCTCACTCATCTTCAATACGGTGCTCCGCGGGTATAATCTCACATCGTTCCTCGATGCCTTGAGCTCCGAGCAGCTCTCCGATGTGCAGGCCGAGCCGAGCACCACGACGATCGACAACCGGACGGCGACGCTCTTCGCCGGCTCCGAGATCGCCTTTCTCCTCACCCCACCGATCGTCCCTGGTCAGCTGCAGGCGGTCGCACCACAGATCTTCCGCCAGCGGGTTGGGATCACCCTCGATGTCACTCCTCATGTCACGGCGAACCGCCAGGTGAATCTGGAGATCTCCGCAGGGCAGCAATCGTTGCTCGGGACGACGGCGGCCGGCCCGAGCATCAGCGAGCGGACCGCGACGAACGAGGTCCTGGTCGCCGATGGTGAGACGGTGGTGATCGCCGGCCTCACGCAGACTCAGGTCTCCACGGTCAAATCCGGGATCCCGATCCTCATGAACCTCCCATGGATCGGGCGCGCCTTCCGACAGGAACGCCTCGAGGAGCGGAAGCAGGATCTCCTCATCCTCGTGACCCCGCACATCGTCGATGAGGGCGAGGTCATCCGCGGGACGCCCGACAGACCGTGAGCCTGGTGCAGCGCATCGTCCGATGACGCGGCTCACCTTCCGCACCGCCGGTGAATCCCATGGCCCGGCCGGGCTCGCCCTCGTCGAGGGCGTGCCGGCGGGGCTGCCGCTTCAGGTGGATCACCTCGATCGCGACCTTGCGCGCCGCCAGCAGGGGTATGGCCGTGGGCGTCGCATGCAGATCGAGCAGGACCGCGGCGAGTTCCTCTCGGGCGTGCGCGCCGGGGAGACGCTGGGCTCACCCATCGCGATCCTCATACGCAACAAGGACTGGGCGAACTGGTCGGCGATCATGGATCCCGCGCCGCGCCCGGAGGATGCCACCGAGCGAGGTCGCGCCCGCCAGGTGACCCGCGTCCGCCCGGGACACGCCGATCTCACCGGGCTCCTCAAGTACGATCGCACCGATGCGCGCGACATCCTGGAGCGCGCCTCGGCTCGCGAGACGGTCGCACGCGTCGCGGCGGGCGCCGTCGCTCGGCGGCTCCTCGACGCCTGTGAGATCACCATCGGCAGCCATCTCGTCCATCTGGGCGGGGTCGATGCGGCGTCGCCGATGGCGTGGCCCGCCGATCTCAATGCGGCGGCCGATGCCTCGCCGGTGCGTTGCCTGGATCGTGACGCCGAGGCGCGGATGCTCGCGGCGATTGACGAGGCGAAGGCCGCCGGTGACACCCTCGGTGGGATCTGTGAGGTGGTCGTGACCGGCCTCCCGATCGGATTAGGCTCACACGTCGCCTGGGACCGCAAGCTCGATGGGCGCCTCGCGCAGGCGCTCTGCTCGATCCCGGCGGTGAAGGGAGTCGAGATGGGTCTTGGCTTCGACGCGGCCCGTCGACGCGGCTCCGCGGTGCACGACGCGATCGTCCCCGACGCCGGCGTGACCCGCCGCGGGCATGTGCGACGCGAGACCAATCATGCCGGGGGGCTCGAAGGGGGGATGACGACGGGTGAACCGCTCGTCCTTCGCGTGGCGATGAAGCCGATCTCCACCTTGATGCGCCCACTCGCGACGGTCGACACGGCGACCGGGGCCCCCGCCGAGGCCTCCGTCGAGCGGAGCGATGTGACCGCGGTGCCCGCGATGGGGGTGATCGCCGAGGCGATGACCGCACTCGTCCTCGCGGACGCGCTCCTCGAGAAGTTCGGTGGGGATTCGCTCGGCGAACTGCAGCGGAACCTCGCCGCCTATCTCGCGCGTGTCGACGAACGCCGGGGCTGATTCCCGCGCGGGCGCCTCGCCCGGCGCGCCACGATCGATCGTCCTGGTGGGGTTGCCCGGTGCGGGGAAGAGCACCGTCGGGGCGTTGGTCGCCGAGCGACTCGGCTGGCCGTGCATCGACTTCGACCGCACGATCGAGCGGGCCGCAGGGTGCACCATCGCCGAGCTCTTCGCGGAGGCGGGGGAGGGGGCGTTCCGCGCCTGGGAGCGGCGGCTGACCGCCGAGATGGCCCCCGCCGATGGCCCTCCGGTGGTCCTGGTACCGGGCGGGGGATGGGTCGAGGACCCGGACCATCGGGCCCGATTCGGGGTGTCGTGGCGGGCCATCTACCTTGCCGTCTCGCCGGAGGTCGCGGTGCATCGGATGGGGGCGACCGTCGCCGACCGGCCCCTGCTGCGGGGTCTGGATCCGGTGGAATCGGTCCGGAATCTCCTGCGGCGTCGTGAAGCCCTCTATCTGCAATCAAATCATGTGGTTAGCACCGATTCGATGGGGGCGGACGACGTGGCCACTCTTATAGTTGCGCTTGCATTGGGACAGCGACCGGACTAGGATAGCCCACCTTATGGCGACCACCAAGAAGAAGACCGTGAAGAAGTCCGTGAAGAAGGCGGCGAAGTCGGCGACCAAGACCGTCGCCAAGCGGGCCAAGCGCGTCGTGGCCGAGCCTGAACTCCCGCACGACGAGGAGGCGGCCCGGGCCGCGGCGGGCAAGTCACTGGTGATCGTCGAGTCCCCCGCCAAGGCCAAGACCATCGGGAAGTACCTCGGCGCCGGGTACGCCGTGAAGGCGACCGTGGGCCATATCCGGGACCTCCCGGTCAAGCACATCGGGATCGACATCGAGCACGGGTTCACCCCGCAGTACGTGACGATCCCCGGGAAGGAGAAGACGGTCGCCGAACTGAAGAGCGCGGCGAAGACCGCCAAGGAGGTCTTCATCGCGACCGACCCCGATCGCGAGGGAGAGGCGATCGCCTGGCATGTCGAGCAGCAGATCGCGGGGCGACAGGCCCCGCCGATCAAGCGTGCCCTCTTCTTCGAGATCACCAAGGACGCGGTCCGCGAGGCGCTGCAGAAGGCCCGTGCGATCGACCAGAAGAAGGTCGATGCGCAGCAGGCGCGACGCGTCCTCGACCGCCTCGTCGGCTACAAGGCGAGCCCGCTCCTCTGGAAGACGGTGAAGAAGGGGCTCTCCGCCGGCCGCGTGCAGACCGTCGCCCTCCGCCTCCTCGTGGAGCGTGAGCGTGAGATCCGCGCCTTCATCCCGCGCGAGTACTGGAAGATCACCGCGCAGCTCGCGTACCAGGGCCAGACCTTCGCCGCCAAGCTGCATCACATCGACGGGGCCAAGCCGGAGATCGGGAGCGCAGACGCGGCGCAGGCGATCGTCGCCGAGCTAGCGCAGCGGAAGAGCTTCGACGTCACCGACCTCAAGCAGCGTGAGCGTCGGAAGCGCCCTGAGGCGCCGTTCAAGACGAGCACCCTCCAGCAGGAGGCGGCGAAGAAGCTCGGCTTCGGCTCCAAGCGGACCATGCGTCTCGCGCAGAATCTGTACGAGGGCGTCCAGCTCTCGACGGCGGAGGGCGCGGTCGGTCTCATCACCTACATGCGTACCGACCATGTGCGCGTCGCCGAATCGGCGGCGGCCGCGGCGCGGGCGTACCTCGGTTCGCAGTTCGAGGCCTCGTATCTCGCCGAGGGCCCGCAGCTCTACACCGAGGCCAAGGACGAGGCGACGCAGGGCGCGCACGAGGGGATCCGTCCGACCGATCCGGCGCGGACCCCGGAGTCGGTCGCCCGCTATCTGACCCCCGAGCAGCTCAAGCTCTATACGCTCGTCTGGCAGCGCTTCATGGCGTCACAGATGGCGCCGGCGATGTTCGATACGACGACCATCGACTTCGACCTCGGGCGCTATCTCTTCCGCGCTACCGGCTCGGTCGTGAAGTTCCCCGGCTTCCTGGCCCTCTACAAGGAGGCGCACGAGGAGGGGGACCACACGGCGCTCGAGGATGCGCAGCCCCTCCCGCCGATCCCGGCGAAGGCGAAGGTCCCGGTGACGTCGGTCGACCCGACCCAGCACTTCACCGAGCCGCCGCCGCGCTACTCCGAAGCCTCGCTCGTGAAGGAGCTCGAGAAGCGGGGGATCGGACGCCCGTCGACCTACGCCTCGATCATCTCGACGCTCACCGAGCGGCACTACGCCGACCTCGAGCAGCGCCGCTTCTTCCCCACGCCGCTCGGCGAGTCGGTGGAGAAGGTGATGGTGCGGCAGTTCCCGCGCGAGTTCGACGTCGGCTTCACCGCCGAGATGGAGCACGAGCTCGACAAGGTCGAGGAAGGCACCCTGTCGTGGGAGAAGGTGTTGGAGGCGTTCTGGAGCCCCTTCGAGACCTCGCTCGGCTCGGTCGATACGGAGGCGTTGATCCGTGAGGCACACGACCTCGGCGCGCTCGAACAGGAGCGCTGTCCGACCTGCGGGGGGCGCCTGATCCCGAAGGGCGGGTTCTTCGGGCCCTTCATCGCTTGCGAGCATCACCCCAAGAGCTGCACCTTCACGCGCCCGCTCAAGAACGAGCAGAAGGAGAAGCGCTATGTGGACGTGGCCTGCCCGGAGTGCAGTGAGCGTCCGATGATCGTGCGCAGGTCGCGGAGTGGGGAGTTCCTCGGGTGCACGCGGTTCCCGAAGTGCAAGGGGACGAAGTCGATGCCGACCGGGGTGAAGTGCCCCAAGGATGGCGGGGACATCGCGGCGCGGAAGTCGAAGAAGCGTGGGAAGACCTTCTACGGCTGCGAGAACTACCCCAACTGCGACTTCGTCTGCTGGGATAAGCCGGTGCCGGATACCTGCCCAGAGTGCGGGAAGGTCGGTGCGGAGGCCAAGAGCAACAAGACGCGTGGGGCCTATCGGAAGTGTCTCAACGCCGAATGCCAGAATGAGTGGGAGGTGCCGGAGACCGACGCCGCGGTCGAGGTGGCGGCGGCGGGGTGACGGGATGACCGACGGCGTGACGGTGGTCGGGGGCGGCCTCGCTGGGAGCGAGGCCGCCTTTCAGTTGGCGGAGCGTGGGCATCAGGTGGTACTGGCCGAGATGCGTCCCGTGCGCGGGACCGCCGCGCATCAGACCGATCGTCTGGCCGAGCTCGTCTGCTCCAACACCTTCAAGAGCACCGAGGTCACCAATGCGCATGGATTGCTGAAGGCGGAGATGCGCGTGCTCGGGTGTCTGATCCTCGAAGGAGCCGATGCGGCGCGCGTGCCGGCGGGCTCGGCCTTGGCCGTCGACAGAGATCAGTTCAGCGCCTTCGTGGATGCGCGGGTGCGTGCGCATCCGCGCATCCGGGTGGTCACCGAGGAGGTCACCACCCTGCCGTCGCTAGGGATCGTCGCGACAGGGCCGTTGACGAGTGATGCGCTGGCGGAGGCGATCCGCGCGCGGGTGGGCGGGGAGGCGCTTGCGTTCTACGACGCGATCGCCCCGATCCTCGCGGTGGAGTCGATCGACGAGTCGATCGCCTTCCGTGCCGCGCGGTGGGACAAGGAGACGATGGCGGAGGCCGCCGACGAAGGGGGCGCCTACCTCAACTGCCCGATGGACAAGGCGGAGTATGAGGCGTTCATCGATGCGTTGACCGCCGCCGATCAGTTCACCGCGCACGAGTTCGACGCGGTGCCGTACTTCGAAGGGTGTATGCCCGTCGAGGAGATGGCACGCCGCGGCCGCGACACGTTGCGCTTCGGTCCGATGAAGCCGGTCGGGCTTCGCGATCCGCGCACAGGGAAGCGCCCCTGGGCGGTGGTCCAGCTCCGACGCGAGGATCGCGCGGGGCGGATGTGGAACCTCGTCGGCTTCCAGACGCGGATGCGCATCCCGGAGCAGCAGCGCGTGATCCGGATGATCCCAGGGCTCGCTGGTGCGGAGTTCTTACGGTTTGGGAGCATCCATCGGAATTCGTATCTCAATGCGCCCCGGTATCTCGCGCCGCATCTCGCGCTGCGTGAGGCGCCCACCACGCTCTTCGCGGGACAGCTCACCGGGGTCGAGGGGTACACCGAGAGCACGGCGACGGGACTCCTCGCGGCGATCAATCTCGATCGGCTGCTGCACGGACACGAGCCGGTGGTGCCGCCGCCGACCACGATGCTCGGGGCGCTCTACCGCTACCTGTGGGAGGCCGACCCGGCGCACTTCCAACCGATGAATGCGAACTTTGGGCTCCTGGAGGAGCTCGTGGACCCGCCGCGCGACAAGTCGGTGAAGCGGGAGCGCTACGCCGAGCGGGCGTTACGTGATCTCGAGACCTGGCGTCAGGCCGAGGGGATCACACCGAGGCCGATGTGAACGAGTCGACCGACGAGACCATCGCGCAATTCCTGACCTATCTCGCGAAGGAGCGGGATCTGTCGCCGAACACGGTGGCGGCCTACGCGCGCGACCTCGAGGGGTTGCACGCCTTCCTCTGCGGGCACCTGGGGGTCGAGCGCGTGGAGTGGGGGACCGTCGACCGGTTGCAGATGCGGGCCTGGCTCGCCTCGCTCGCGCGGCGAGGGCTCGCCAAGCGGACCAGTGCGCGGATGCTCTCCGCGGCGCGCAGCTTCTATCGGTTCCTCCATCGCGCCGATCTCGTCGAGGTGAATCCGGCGCGGGCGGTGGGATCACCGAAGCTCGAGCGGCATCTCCCTGGGCATCTCGACCGGGCACAGATCGAGACGGTATTGACCGCCGCGGCGACGCGCGCGCAGGAGGGGCGCTTCACCGATGTGCGGGATCGGGCGATCCTCGAGCTGTTCTACTCTGCTGGGTTACGCCTGAGTGAGTTACGCGGGATCGATCGTCGCGACCTCGACCTGCTCGGCGGTCTCGTGAAGGTACGTGGTAAGGGGCGAAAGGAGCGGATCGTCCCGGTCGGTGGGCCGGCACAGCAGGCGTTACGCCAGTACGAGCGCGCGCGCGAGCAGCTGATCGCCCAGGTGGGGGCGAGCGCCGATCGCTCGGCGCTCTTCCTCAGCCAACGGGGACGGCGGATGAGCCCCAAGACCCTGCACAATGCGGTGGTCGCACGACTCGGTGAGGTGGATGAGGGGGCGGGGCTCAGCGCCCACGCCCTCCGGCACACCTTCGCCACCCATCTCCTCGATGGCGGGGCCGACCTACGGGCGGTGCAGGAGCTCTTAGGCCACGCCAGCGTCTCCACGACGCAGATCTACACCCATACCTCGGTCGACCGGCTCAAGCAGGTCCACCGGAAGGCCCACCCGCGGGCCTGACCGCGACACGGCCCCTTATCTTTCTCCGATGACCCTCCCGACCTTCCACGCCACCACGATCCTCGCTGTCCGCCGCGGCGGCGCCGTCGCCATCGGCGGCGATGGCCAGGTGACCTTCGGCGATACCGTCATGAAGGGGGGCGCGGTGAAGGTACGCGCCCTCACCGGGGGGAAGGTGCTCGCGGGATTCGCCGGGGCCGCCGCCGATGCGCTCACCCTCTTCGAGCGCTTCGAGGAGAAGCTGCAGCGTCATCCCGGGAACCTGCAGCGGGCCGCGGTCGAGCTCGCGAAGGATTGGCGGCAGGATCGCGCGTTGCGGCGATTGGAGGCGCTGCTCATCGTCGTCGACCGCGACCATGGGTTCATGCTCTCGGGCACCGGGGAGCTGATCGAGCCCGATGATGGCATCCTCGCGATCGGGTCCGGGGGGTCGTACGCGCTGGCCGCCGCCCGTGCCCTCGTGCGGGAGACCACCCTGCCACCGGCGGAGATCGTGCGGCGCTCGCTCACGATCGCGGGAGAGATCTGCGTGTACACCAACACGCAGATCACCGTCGTCGAACCGACGGCCTGATGCCGACCCCGCGGACCGAACAGGCGCTCGCGCGCCTCGCCGACCTGTCCCCACGGAAGATCGTCGCCGAGCTCGATCGCTACATCATCGGGCAGGCGGAGGCGAAGAAGTCCGTGGCGATCGCCCTGCGCAATCGGTGGCGGCGCCAGCGCACACCGGAGGCGATCCGGAACGAGATCGCGCCGAACAACATCATCCTCATCGGCCCCACCGGGGTCGGCAAGACGGAGATCGCGCGTCGGCTCGCCAAGCTCGCCGGCGCCCCCTTCGTGAAGGTCGAGGCCTCGAAGTTCACCGAGGTCGGCTACGTGGGCCGTGATGTGGAGAGCATGGTCCGCGATCTCGTCGAGAGCGCGATCGACATGGTGCGCACCGAGCGTGAAGTGGAGGTCGAGGACCTCGCGCACGATCGCGTCGATGAGCGGCTGCTCGATCTCCTCCTGCCACCCCTCGCGTCGGTCACGCCGGCCGCTACGACCAGCGACGATCCGCAGCGGGTCTTCATCGCGGGGCCTGACGGGAGCGTGAGCGCGGAGGAGGCGCAGGCCAAGGAGCGGCATCAGCGCACGCGCGAGAAGCTGCGGCAGCTTCTGCGTGATGGGCAGCTCGAGCAGCGCGAGGTGGAGGTCGAGGTCCCGGTGCAGGGGCCGGGGTTCGACGCGCTCGGCCAGGCCGGTGCGCCGGAGGGGATGCAGAACTTCGCGGAGATGCTCTCCGAGATGCTCCCCAAGCGGACCAAGCAGCGCACCGTCCCCGTCGCTGAGGCGCGGCGTATCCTCCTCGATCAGGAGTTCGACAAGCTGATCAACCTCGACGATGTGACCGCGGAGGCGCTCGAGCGGACCGAGTCGATGGGGATCGTCTTCCTCGATGAGATCGACAAGATCGCCGGGGGCCAGCGCGACATGGGTGGACCCGACGTCTCGCGCGAGGGGGTGCAACGCGACCTCCTCCCGATCGTCGAGGGATCGAACGTCCAGACGAAGTACGGGATGGTGAAGACCGACCATGTCCTCTTCGTCGCGGCAGGGGCGTTCCATGTGTCCAAGCCGAGTGACCTGATCCCTGAGCTGCAGGGGCGCTTCCCGATCCGAGTGGAGTTGAAGCCACTCACCGAGGCCGACTTCATCCGGATCATGACGGAGCCGGAGCATGCCCTCACCAAGCAGTACGCGGCGCTCGTCGCCGCCGAGGGGGCGGAGCTCCGTTTCACCGAAGATGGCGTGGCCGAGGTCGCGCGGATCGCTGCGCATCTCAACAGCCGGATGGAGAACATCGGGGCGCGGCGACTCCACACCGTGATGACGACCCTGCTAGAGGCGGTGCTCTATGAATTGCCCGAGCGCGGGACGGGCACCGAGACGATCGATGGGGCGACGGTGCGGACCCGCCTCGCCGCCATCGTCGAGGACGAGGACCTCAGGAAATACATCCTATGACGACCGACGGACGCGATTTCCTCGCGATCACCGACTTCTCCACCGCCGAGCTGCGGGGGCTCTTCGCGCTCGCCGACCGGATGCGGCGCGGCGCGTACCGCAAGCGCCCACTCGAGGGGAAGGCCTTCGCGATGCTCTTCATGAAGAGCTCGACGCGGACCCGTGTCTCCTTCGAGGTGGGGGCGTGGCAGCTCGGCGCGCACCCGCTCTTCCTCACCCCGCGCGATGTGCAGCTCGGACGGGGCGAGGCGGTGGCCGATACGGCGCGCGTGCTCGATCGGATGGTCGACGGGATGATGATCCGGACCTTCGCCCATGCGGACGTGGAGGAGTACGCGCGGCACTCGCGCATCCCGGTGATCAATGGGCTCACCGACCTGCAGCATCCCTGTCAGATCCTCGCCGACCTCCTCACGGTGCAGCAGCATCTCGGAAGCGTCGACGGCAAGCGCATCGCCTGGATCGGCGACGGGAACAACATGGCGAATAGCTGGTGCGACGCAGCGCTCCGCCTGGGCTTCGAGCTGCGGTTGGCCTGTCCGCCGGGATATGACCCCGATCCCACGATCCTCGCGCGCGCCCAGGCGAGCGGCCATGTCACGCTCCTGCGTGACCCGCGAGAGGCGGTCGAGGGCGCCGATGTGGTCACCACCGATGTCTGGGCCTCGATGGGGCAGGAGGAGGAACAGGCGGTGCGGGCCACCGCGTTCGCCTCGTATCAGGTCGATACGGCCCTGATGGCCCGTGCTGCGAGCTCGGCGATCTTCCTCCACTGCCTCCCCGCACATCGCGGCGAGGAGGTGAGCGCCGAGGTGATCGATGGGCCGCAGAGTCGGGTCTGGGACGAGGCGGAGAACCGGCTCCACGTCCAAAAGGCGATCATGGCCGTCCTCATGGGCGGCGAACCTCTGGAGTGAGACGATGGCGGCACCACTGATCGGGAAGAAGGCCCCGGCCTTCAAGGTCCAGGACGATGCGGGAGAGACCGTGTCCCTCGCATCCCTCAAAGGGGAGTGGGTCGTCCTCTTCTTCTATCCGAAGGACATGACCTCGGGATGCACCGTGGAGGCGTGCGAGTTCCGCGACGCGCTCCCGCGCTTCAAGAAGATGAAGGCGAAGGTCTTCGGCGTCTCCCCCGACTCGGTGAAGTCCCACCAGAAGTTCAGGGAGAAGGAGGGGCTCACCTACCCCCTCCTCTCCGACCCCGAGCACACGATGCTCGAGGCCTACGGCGTCTGGGTCGAGAAGTCGATGTATGGTCGCAAGTACATGGGAGTCGAGCGGACGACCGTCCTCATCGACCCCGCGGGCACGATCGCCCAGGTCTTCACCAAGGTGACGCCCGCGGGGCATGCGGACGAGGTCACCGCATGGCTTCGCGCACACGCGGGGTGAAGGCGTCCAGCTCCTTCCGGAGCTGGATGAGCCGCGCCCGCGCATCGTTGCCGACCGCCTGATCGCCGCGCATCATCGCACTGTAGAGATAGGTGATCTGGTCGGCGAGCCCGGGGCGGCCGTAGCGCCACGGCTGCCCTTCGAGCTCCACCTGCAGCGCCTCGAGGCGCTGCTTCTGGTCACCGGAGGCCTTTGCGAGCGCCGCCTCGAGATCGGCGCGCAGCTGATTGACCTCGCTGACGAGGTCCCGCACCGCGAGGTTGTGCGCGAGGAGCGCTTGCAGCACCGGGATCGTCACACCATCAGCCTCGACCCGCGGATCGCTCGTGATGATCAGCGGACGGGTCGCAGACCAGCTCCCGGCGGTGATCCGCACCTGATAATTCCCGGGCACGACCGTGGGGCCGTTCCGCCCGCTGCGCTGCGCATTGGCCTCCCACGGACCAG
>Ga0068876_10000367_pt1 | contig 36634 bp, 27 predicted proteins | sample NOAtaG_6_FD_66442 | JGI IMG/M metagenome (GOLD analysis project Ga0068876, IMG submission 66442) | Freshwater lake microbial communities from Lake Erie, under a cyanobacterial bloom - NOAA_Erie_Diel5S_2200h metaG | ecosystem: Environmental > Aquatic > Freshwater > Lake | place: USA: Ohio, Lake...
CCATCGAAGCCCGCGCAGCTCGGGGCGCGCTCCGGCACCGCGCGGCAGCCGTAGGACACCGTCGGATCGGCCTGCAGGCGATGCCGCGGCAGGAACGTCTCCGATCGGAGGCGGTTCAAGAACACCCCGGCGATCGTGGGCCGCTCCTCGGCGACCGCGGCCTCTTCCTCGACGACCGAGGCGAGGACGATCACCTCGTGCGCGCTCCAGCCGAGGTCCGCGAGCGCCGCGAGCCCCGGCGCATCGTCGAAGAGCGGCGTGGTGCGGCGGTGGAAGTTCCCCACCATGCGCCGCACGACGTCCGCGGCCGCGCTCCGCTCCTCGAGCCGGTACGTGTCGGGCTGAAGGTAGCCCTCGGCACTCGCGGGCACCCCCTCGGCACGCGGGATGCCGAGCTCGTCGAGCAGCGCTTCGTCGTGCACGGCGCGGACGAACTCATCCGCCGCGACCACGCCCCAGCGGTCGAGTCGACGGGCGATCTCCCGGTGATCGAGGCCCTCGGGGATCATGACCTCGACCTGGGCCTGCCCGAAACCGAGCGCGACCCGAAGCAGGACCGTGCGGGGCGGCATGTCGTCGCGGAGAAGCACTTCGCCGGTGCGAAGCCGCTCGGAAGCGCCGAGCAGACGGGCGTACGTGGCGAAGAGGAACGGCTCGTCGATCACGCCCTCCTCGGCGAGGCGCGCGGCGAGCGCATCGAGCGTCTCCCCCTCGGCCACGGTGAGGGCAACCTCGTGGCCGCGCCCCGCGGGCTCGCGCTCGGGATAGACGAGGACCAGCCAGCCGAGCGTTCCGAGCGCGGCGAGCAGGAGGGCGGCGAGCGCGCGCGTCAGAGCGCGGACGGACCAGTGCTCTCGGCGGGCGCGCACCGGACTCACGCGCGGCGGCGCGCCTCGGCAGCGAGGTGGACGTCGAGGAGGATCTTCGCCGCGACGCGATCGACGTCAGCGCGCACGGCGCGGCCGCGCTTGCCCGAGGCGAGGAGCTGCGCGCTCGCCTCGCGGGTGCTGAGGCGCTCGTCGACGAAGACGATCCGGAGCCCGGGCCGGGCCTCGGCGATCGAGCGCGCGATGCCGCGGACCCGACGGGCGGCGAGGCCCTCGCGGCCGCTCATCTCGATGGGCAGCCCGATCACGACCGCCTCCGCGCGCTCCTCGCCCACCGCCTCGAGGACCGCCGCGACCTCGCCTCCGTCGGCGATCGTCACGGTGCGGAGCGCGAACGCAGGCCCCTCGTCGTCTTCGGACGAGGCGAGGCCCACCCGTCGGGCACCGAGGTCGACTCCGAGCCAGCGCACGGGACGGGGTCTAGCATGGCCGGCGCGGCCGCTGCGCGGGGCTCAGAGCTGGATCCGCTTGAGACGCTCGGTCACCTCGCGGCTGAGCGCGAGCTCCTGGCCGCGCGGCATCGCGGTCGTGGCCGCGAAGAGGGCGAAGGAGCTGAGTTCGTGCAGCGCCTGCAGCAGGCCCTCCATGGGGTTCTCCACTTCGACGTTCGCCATCGCGGCGGCGACGAACTCCGGGTCGACCGCGCCGTCCTGGCCGACCTTGTCGCCGAAGATCGGTCCATAACCGGAGCCCTGGATCCAGGCCTCCAGGGTCAGGCGCGTCGCCTCGACGCCGCCGAACTCGGCGACGCGGCGGAAGACCTCGCGCAGCACCTCGTTGAACTGCTCGGTGAGCCGCTTCACCGCCGCGCCGCCGTCCCCGGTCTTCTTGTGGAGCTCGACGAGCCCCTGCTGGATCAGGCCGTAGAGGGTCTTCGTGGTGAGGAACTCGCCGAGCCCGCTCTCGCGCGCGATCGCCTCGATGTCGCGCTTGCCGTCGCAGAACGCGAGGACGGCCTGCGCGCTCGGATCGGTCGCCGGGATGCTGGCGCGCGGCACGAGGGCCGGAACGAAGTCGGAGCCGGGGATGCGCCCCCGGAAAAGGGCCATCTCGTCGATGCGCTGCACACCCTCGAGCAGCAGCGCCTGCACCGGCAGGTGCACCGGATGATCGGGCGGAGGCTCGTCGACGTCGGGACGTACGAAGACGAAGCTCCCCTCGCCCGTGAGAATGGCAGCGAAGAAGATCTGCTCGACCTGCTTCTGGAGGTGGACGAAGAGTTCCTTCTGCGTGAGTAGGCCGCGATCGACGAGGACGGTCCCGAGGCGCCGCTCGCGATCGGTGGCCGCGAGCACATCCTCGAGCTGGCGCTTCGTCACCGCACCGGCCTGGTACAGGACCTGACCCAGCCGGTCGTCGGGATCGTCGCTGCGGGCGTACTTCACCGCGCCGTGATCGATCGCCATCGCCCGGTGGTGGTCGGGGCCGAAGACGTGCATCTCGCCCCGCCAGCCCGAGCTCGCGATCATGTTCACGACCTCGAGGACGGTCATGCGGGAGACGATCTCCCCCGCCAGCAGGACCCGGGGATGCGCGCCGAGCTCCGCCGCGGTCTCCTCGGCCCGGAGAACCACGAGGCCCTTGGCGTCGGCGACGAGGCGGTAGCGGCCAGCGCGGCCCCGCAGCCGCTGCTCGGCCTCGCGGCCGAGCGCGCGAACGGCGCCGTCGGGCTGGATCACCACGAGATCGCTGCGCTGGGCCACGGGCGCGGATCGTAGCCCCCGGCCTGCGCCGAGACCAAGAACGCGCCGGGCGCCCCGGCGCCGACCGACGGCTCGAAGGTGATCCGCGACGGCGGCGATCGCCGGCGCGGACGGCCACGTCATCCGCGCCGTCCCGTTGCGCGCAGGGAAACCGCGAGACGCGCAGCTTCGTGCTTGGAGCATCCCGCCGAGGCAGCTACACTCCGGGGCATCGTCCGCGGGGATGATCCCCTCGGTCGACTCCACGGCGGATGGGTCACAACCCCGCATCGGTGCGAATCTCCGAAGAGGTCCGAAAGGCACCTCCGAGTGGGGATCTCGCCGTGTTCAACGAGGCCTGGGCGGTCTTCGGTCGTGCGCTTCGTTCCGACAGGAACGGGGCGGGCGGTGCGTCGTCCTCTCCGGCCCCACCCACAGAACGTCCTTTGCGAGCCTGGCATCGTTCCAGAAGCCCAAGGACGCCGGCATCGCGCCGGGGGAGATCGTGCACAGTGGACAGTACCGTCGAATGCAGCATGCGCCTGGATCGGGTCGACTCGCGTGGAGGTGTCGTCGTCTGACGGTGGCCACCCCGTCCGCGTCCGTCGCTCCGTGCGAGCGACGTGTGGACGGCGCCATGGGGCGCGCGACGTGAGCGCGCCTCGCTCCCTCGAGTGAGCCCGAGCGCCCGCCGAACCACACGGCGGGATGCGGGCCGGCGGGCGGCGGACTGGGAAGACCGGTCCGCCGCTCGTTTTTTCCGTCCCGCCCCGCCGCGGAGTGCAAGGACGCGGGTCCGTTGTAGCCTCGCGGGGTGAACCTCCTCCAGCGACGCAGCCTCGGTCTCCTCGTCCCCGTCTTCTCGCTCCGGAGCGAACGCAGCTGGGGAGTGGGCGAGCTGCCCGACCTCGCGGACTTCGCGAGCGTGGCCGTCGATGCCGGCGCGTCCTTCGTCATGACGCTGCCCCTGCTCGAGCCCTCGCCCGGCCTGAGCTCGCCCTACTCGGCTGGCTCGTTCTTCGCGCTCGATCCGCTCTACGTCGCGATCGACGACGTCGAGGAGCGGGCCTCGATCACGCTCAGCGCGGCCGAGACCGCCGAGCTCGAGCGGCTGCGAGCGAGCCCGATCGTGCGCCACGACCGGGTGCGCGCGCTGAAGGAAGCGGTGCTGCGGCGGTGCTACGACGCGCTGCAGGCGCAGGGCCCCGGATCCGAGCGGGCCAGAGACCAGGCCCGCTTCGTCGAAGAGCACGCGCCGTGGCTGCGCGACTACGCGCTCTTTCGCGCGCTGAAGCACCGCCTGCCGGTGAGCTGGCGGACCTGGCCCGACGGCGTGCGGACCCGGCACGTTCCTTCGCTGGAGCAGGCCCGCGAGGAGCTCGCGGACGAGGTGGGATTTCGGACCTACCTGCAGTTCCTCGCGTTCCGGCAGGTGGAGGCGGCGCGGGCCCGGGCGCGCAGCCTGGGGGTCGCGCTCGTCGGCGACGAGCCGTTCCTGGTCGCCGAGGACAGCGCCGACGTCTGGAGCCAGCAGCACCTGTTCCGTTTCGACGCGACGGTCGGTGCGCCGCCCGACGCCTTCAGCGCCGACGGTCAGGAGTGGGGCCTGCCCCCCTACCGGTGGGAGCGGCACGCGGAAGACGGTCACGCGCTCTTCGCCCGCCGGGGCGCCCACGCGGCCCGCATCTACGACGCGCTGCGGATCGATCACGTCGTCGGCCTCTACCGCACCTACCACCGGCCGCTCGACAAGAGCCCGCACTACTTCTGGCCCCGCGAGCAGCCGGACCAGCTCGCGCAGGGCGAGGCGGTGCTGCGCGCGTTCGCGAGCGGCGGCGTCGCGCTCATCGCCGAGGACCTCGGCGTCATCCCCGACTTCGTGCGCCGCTCGCTGGATGGGCTCGGCGTTCCTGGCCTGAAGGTGCTTCGCTGGGAGCAGGAGCAGGGCCGCTTCCGCGACCCCGCGGGCTACCCGGAGCTCTCCGTCGCCACGACGGGGACACACGACACGGAGAGCTCGTGGCAGTGGTGGGAGGAGCTCGGAGAGTGGGAGCGGAGGGCGTTCTCGGCGCTCCCCGGCGCAGCCGCGCTCGGCGAACGCAAGCTCTGGGACGAAGAGGTGTGGGAAACGACGATGCGCCTCGTCATCGGGGCGCGGAGCCGCACCGCGCTCGTGCCCCTCAACGACGCGCTCTCGCTGCGCAGGCGGGTGAACACGCCGAACACGATGGGACCGGAGAACTGGTCGTGGCGCGCGCCGTGGACGAACGCGGGGATGCGGACGGACGCGGTGGTGCGGGGGCGTCTCGGGCTCTTGCGGCAGCTCGCCGACGCGGCCGGACGACGGCGCTGAACCGCGGCTCAGCGGCAGGGCACGATCAGCGAGGGCGTCGCCTCGCAAACCTGCTGGACGCAGAGCGTCAGCTCGCCGCACGTGACCCCGGGCGGGTTGCAGTCGGCGCTCGCCTCGCATGCGCGGCCGCCGTCCGCGAGGGGCGGCTGGAGATCGGGCGGACATCCGGTCAACACCCACGCGGCCGCGACGGCGGAGAGGACGGCAACGACGCGCGGACGGTTCACCGGCGGACTCTAGCAGGCGACGCGCAGCCCATCGGCGCGCGGTGCACGGGAATCCCCGTCCGACCCAGGACGAACCCCCGGCCGCCGCGGGGGTCGCCGGAAGGCGAACCACCCGAGGGGCCAGTTCGTCGATGCGGAAGAGAGGACTTGAACCTCCACGGGGGTTACCCGCCAGATCCTTAGTCTGGTGCGTCTGCCATTCCGCCACTTCCGCGTGGGGGCGCGCAAAGTGACCGAGAGCGCGGTCGCTGTCAAGGCCGTTCCGCGCAGTTCGTGTCGGTCCCCGGTCGCAGCCCACTCCGCTCGGCGGACGCAGGCCCCGCCGGGGCCGGCGAGGACGTCAGCGGCGGCCGGTGACCGTGCGCGACGGGCGCTTCACTTCGGCGACCTTGTGCTGGTGCAGGAACGCGCCGAAGCGGTTGCTGACGTAGACGAGGAGGTTTGCGTCGGCAGCGCCGAACTCGAGATCGCCGATGCGGTTGAGCAGTTGGAACGCGCCGAGCAGCCGGCCGCTGGCGAACACCCCGACGACGGCCGTGTTGGTGGCCTCGAGCCCGACCCGACCATCGACCCCGGGATCGAAGCGCGCGTCCGCCCCCAGCTCGTCGACGGTGGTGCACGCCTCGTGGAGGCGGATCGCGGCGCCGAGGATGCCTGCCTGGGCAGGCACCGCGTCCCCCTTGCGCTCGTCCGCGCCGACACCGTGGGCCGCGACGAAGCGCAGTTCGTCGGTGTTGATGTCGTAGAGCGCGACCGCCGAGGCCTCGCAGGGGACGAGCTCGCCGAGCAGGCGGAGCACGAAGTCGGCCCCTTCGGCGGGGGTCGGTAGGAAGAACAGGTCCTGCAGCCCCTCGAAGGCCGTCGCGAGCCGGTCGTCCCCGGGTGGCGGGGCGCCGCTGCTCCGCCGGGGCGCGGGGGCGGACGCGGACGGACCGCGCGGGGCCGATGCGGAGGGCGGCTTGGACGGCGTCGAGGCGCTGGGTGGCGGGGTGGAGGGCACCGCTGCCGCAGGCGCCACCGAGGCCGAGGCTGCGCGGGGTGCCGCGCTCGCCTCGGCGAGGAGGCCCGGATCGACGACGATCGAGGACGCGGGCGCCGGGCCGGGCGCAGGGGGCGAGGAGACCGCGGACGACGCTGCGGCGCTCGGCACCGCGCCCGCCGCCGACGACGGCGTGGACGGCGACGCCGCGGCGCCGGCACGGCCTGGGACGAGTACCTCGGGCTCCCCCCGCCAGTCCTTCCACGTGAGCACGAGGACCGGCGGCCGCTGCGGCTGCCCCGTCCACCGGTGATCGAAGAGCGCGAGCTTCACGAGCTTGCCGCGTGGACGCCCGGCGAGCTCATCGCGAAGCTGCGCGAAGCGAAGGCGGAGCATCGTCTCACCCTGCTCGATCGAGGTCCCCTCGGGCACGAACCAGCTCCGCTCCCGGTAGAGGAGCGGTGCCGAGGCGCTGGGCTCGGCGTCGCGCTCGAAGAGGAGCGAGAGCGCCTCGGACGACGCCGCGCGCGTGTCCTGCGCCGTTGGGGCGCTCGGCGTCGAGACTGCCGCGCCGGAAGCCGCCAGGGTCGCCGCGGCCCCCGCGCTGGGCGCCGCAGCGGACTCGCCAGGGCCCTGGGCTGCGGTGGCCGGTGCCAGGTACGCCATCGTCGCACGCGGGGACTTCGTGCCCGAGGACGCTGGCCCGGAGGAATCCGATGAAGGCGCGCCGGAGGCCGGACTCGACGAGGGCGCCGCGGCCGCGGCGACCGCCGGGCTCGGCGAGGGAGCGGCGGGGCCTGCCACCGTACCCGGCGGGGGCGATGCGGCCGGGGCGGACGGGGCGCTCGGCGCGGTAGCCACCACCTGCAGCGCAGCGTCCACCGCGGCGGCGAGCCCTCGGGGTGCGCCGGAGGCAAGCGGAGGCGAGCCCGCAGGCCCCGAGGTCGGCGCGGGTGCTGCCGAGGCGGCGGTCAAGGGCTCCTCGGTCCCGGCAAGGCGGTACTGCTTGCGGCCCACCGGGTCGAGGATGGTGACCCGGCCCTCGGGGGACACCGACACGCTCGCGCCCTGCGGCACGGTCCCCTTCTCGCCGATCCTTCCGCGGGCACGGCCGAGCGCGGTCATCCAGTCGCCCGCCTCCACGACCGCCTCGGCGACGACCTTCGACGAGCCGAGCTCCGTGACCGAGAGCTTCCAGCGTTTCTGGGTCATCCGCGAAGAGCGATGTACCAGGGCCGCTCGCGCGCCGTCAACCCGGCGCACGCGAGGTGAGCAAGCGCCTGCGCAGCGTGCCGCGCCCGCGTTCCGGGCTGCGGTCTCAGGCGGCCATGCCCGCGCCGCGCGGCAACCGGCCCGGCCGGGCGAAACAGACGACCGCGTCGTAGCCGCCGAAGGCGAGCGCGTTGTTGAGTACGATGTCGACCGGCATGGCGCGCTTCTCGTTCGCCACGAGCTCGAGATCGCACTCGGGATCCGGCGTCTCGTAGTGCATGGTCGGCGGCACGACGCCGTCCTGGATCGTCATCACGCAGGCGACCGCCTCCATCGCGCTCGAGGCGCCCATGCAGTGGCCGATCATGCCCTTGATGCTCGTCACCGGGACGCGGCGATCCTGGAAGACCTTGCGGATCACGAGCGCCTCGACGCTGTCGTTGTTGGGGGTTGCGGTGCCGTGGGCGTTGATGTGGTCCACGTCTTCGGGGGTGAGGCCGCTCGAGGTGATGGCCTGGCGCATCGCGGCGATCGAGCCGGCGCCCTCGGGATGCGGCCGGGTGATGTGGTGGGCGTCGCAGGCCAGGCCGTACCCGCCGACCTCGGCGAGCGGCGTCGCCCCACGTCGCACCACGCTCGCCTCGCTCTCGAGCACGAGCATCGAGGCGCCCTCGCCGAGGATCAGCCCCTTGCGGTGCTTGTCGAAGGGCTGGCAGCGGTCGGGGGACATCGCGCCGAGCCGCGCGAAGCCGGCGAACTCGAGCTTCTCGATGATCTCGACCGCCCCGGTGATCGCCACCTCGGCGCGCCCAGCGCGGATCTGGTCGGCGGCGAAGCCGATCGCGTAGTTGCCCGCGGCGCACGCGGCGGGGAGCGTCTGCACGATGCCCCGCGCCCCGAACGCACGGGCGACGTGGATGGGCAGCAGGGTCGTGCCGTAGCGGGGGATCTTCGCGGTGTCGACGGCCTCGGCGCCCTGGTGGATCCAGGCCTTCTGCAGCTCGCCGAGCACGTTCGCCTCGCCCATCGTGGTGCCGAGCACGACGCTCGTGCGCTCCCCCGCGACGCGCTCGGCCGGGATCTGCGCGTCCTCGATGGCCATGCGCGCGGCGGCGACCGCGAACGCGGAGCAGCGCCCGGCCCGGCGGGCCTCGGCGGCGGTGAGGAAATCGCGGGCGCGGAACCCCTTCACCTCGCCGGCCATGTTCCGACCGATCTGCGCGGTGTCGAAGAGGGTGACGGGTGAGACCCCCGAGCGGCCCTCGAGGAGCGCCTGCCAGTACGCCTTGCGCCCGAAGCCGAGCGAACTGACGACTCCCATGCCGGTGACGTAGACGCGGGTCATTTGGAGCCCGGAGGATGCGCCGATCGCAGCCGTCCCGCCACGCCGTTGCGAAGAGGACGATGCAGCGGCGAGGCGAACGCGCGGCGCACCCACCGGGCGCCGCGCGTCGCGGCTTCAGTCGCCGATGGCGAGGCCGAGCTTGTGGCGCAGCGACAGGTAGGACTCGCTGACGGCGTAGAGGTGCAGCTCGCGCAAGCGGTCCTTCTGCGGGACGGCCGAGGCCTCCTCGGGGCTCGCCCGCACGACGGCGGTCGCGAGCTCGAGGTCGTTGGCGAGCACGAAGCCGAGGCGGTCGGCGGTGAGGTCGACGGCCGCCGTCCACTTCTTCAGGTCGAGCTCGGGCGCGGCCGCGAGCAGGCGCTGGACGAGGCTCCGCAGGGTCTCCTGCGCCGGGCCCGAGAGGTGCTGCTTGAAGGCGGCCTGGTGCTCGGCGACGGACGCGGCGAGATCGGCCGAGACGGGGAACTGCGGCACGACGCTCTTGATCGCCGCGAGCAGCCACGCGCGGAGGCCCGATCCCGTCGGCACGAGGTGCCGGAGGTAGAGGCCGCCGCGGTAGTACGCGAGGTGACGACCCGCGAGGAACGCGAGCGCCTGCGGCGGGCCGCCGCCCTGTGCGCCCTTGCCGAGCCCGACGGCGGGCTTCTCGCTGAAGACGAAGGAGAGGCCACCCGGGTCGTCGTCGCGGTAGTACACCTCGGGAAGCGCGATGCGCGACGCGCTCGCGGCGTACCAGAGCGTCCGGGCCATGTCGGCCGAGTCGTTCTCGGCGTCGCGCTTCTTGGCGGCGTCGAGCTTGAAGGACGAAAGCGGCTGGCTCCGCACCGCCACGACCGCGGGCCGGATGGTGGTGAAGATGTCGCTCAGGAGCGGGTCCTGGTCGGGGTGCTGGACGAGCTTCTGCCAGAGATCCTCGCTGAGCTCGTTCTTGATCGACGCGGGCGCGCGCTTGCGGTGCTTCTTGAAGAAGCTCTCCTCGTCGGGCTCGGCGTTCTTGAGGACGGTGAGCGCCTGGCACATGCACCAGCTCTCGTCGGGCCGCTTGGCCTCGGTGTAGAGCTTGCGAAGCGCCTGGTAGCTCTCCATCCGGTAGGGCGAGAGCGAGAGCAACTGCTGGTGCACGCGCACCGACTGGGCGAAGAACTTCTTCGGCTCGGCCGCGAAGATCTCCGCGAGCTGCTCGGCGCGGCGGCGGTTCTCGGGGTCGAGCTTCTGGGCCTTCTCGAAGGACTCGACCGCGTCCGCGGGGCGCGAGAGGCGGTGCTTGAGGAGCTCGCCGAGCGAGTCCCAGAGGTGCGCGAGGTCCTTGGGCTGCACCTGTCCGGCGGGCAGCGCCTCGAGGCGCTTGATGCGCTCGCGGTAGGCCTTCTCGAGGCGGCTCCAGTCGCTCTTGCTGGTGAGCGCCGTGACGAGGCCCTCGAAGGACTTCGTCTGGGTCGGCATCAGATCGAGCGCCTGCTCGTAGTAGTCCGCGGCCTCGTCGCTGCGGTGCAGCTCCTTGTGCGAGATGGACGCGGCCGTGTGGTAGTACTTCGCGAGCTGGTTCTTGTCGGTGACGAGGTCCGCGATGCGGAGGATGACCTCGACGAGCTTGCTCCAGTCCTTCGTCTCCGAGTAGACCGACATCAGCTTGGTCAGGAGGTTGCGGTCGTCGGCGCGGAGCTCGAGGGCCGAGACGTAGGCCTTGCCGGCGCGCCCCTTGTCGCCGAGCTTCTGAAGGAGGATGTCGCCCTGCTCGACGAGGAAGGGGAACTTCGCGTCGCCGTCGGCGAGGTCGATGCGGCGCTTGAGGGTGAGGACCGCCTTCTCGTGGTCGCCCTTTTCGTCCCAGAGCAGCTTGAGCGCGTCGAGCGGCTCGGGCTGGGTGGGCAGGTGCAGCGCGGCCTCCTCGAGGTAGGTCCGCGCCTCGTCGAACTGCTTGCTCTTGCGGAGGGCCTCGCCGAGCTTGAGCACGAGCCGGCCGCGGTCGGCGCCGACGAGCTCCTTGCCCGCGCCCTTCAGCATGTCGCGGTACATCTCGGCGGCCTCGTCCGCCGAGCCGGCGTCGAGGCTGACCTCGGCGACGCGCTCGAGGACCTCGCGGTCGTCCGGGGCGTAGGCCTTCGCGTTGAGGTACGCGCGCTGCGCCTTCTCGAACTGCCCGAGCGCCTTCAAGGCGTCGCCGCAGCGCAGGGAGAAGGTCTTGGCGCCGTCCTTGTCCATCTCGCCGGTGCGCGAGAGGAGCGGCTCGTAGAACTTCGCCGCGGCGCGGAAGTCGCCCGCCGCGAAGGCGAGGTCACCGAGGCTCTTGGCCGCGAGCGTGCTGGTGGGATCGAGCTCGAGGGCCTTCTGGAAGGCCTCCTTGGCGCCCGGCGCGTCCTCGAGCCGCTCGGCGCGCAGACGGCCGAGCTCGACGTAGAGCTTGGCCCGGCTGTTCGCACCGGTCTCGGTCGCGATCTCCTTGAGGAGCATCTCCGCCGCGCCGTGTGCATCGCCGCGGCCGGCGTAGATGGCCCGGAGGGCGCCCGAGGCGGCGGCGCTCGCAGGATCGGCGTCGAGGGCTGCCTTGTACTGCGCGATGGCGGCGTCCTTGTCGCCGGCGTCCTCGGCGATGCGTCCGGCGCGCACGAGGAGTTCGCACTTCTTGCCAGCGTCCTTCTCCGCGTCGGCGAGCCGCCGCACCGCGTCGAGGGCCGAGCGCGCATCGCCCGACTGGGCCTTGAGGCGCGCGAGGAGCTCGAGCGCGTCGGGGTTCGCAGCGTCGACGGCGAGCACCCGCTCGGCCATCTGCATCGCGCGGTCGGGCGCCCCGACGTCGACGGTCAGCACCCGGACCGACTGGAGCAAGAGCGCGATCTTGCGCTTCTCGTCGCTCGAGGAGAGCGCGTGGCGCTCGAGGGTCTTGGCGAGGTCGTCGAAGCGAGCCAGCTGTCGGTAGAGGCGCGCGAGCGCGGTGTTCGCCGCGTCGTGCCCGGGCTCGATGCCGACGATCTCCTCGAAGGCCTCGGCGGCCTTCTTGTGGTCGACGAATTCCTCTTCGAGGATGCCGCCGATCCGCTCGAGGATGGACATGCGCTGGCGCGGCGTCGCGACGCTCTCGAGCTGCGTGCGGAGGTTCTGGAGCAGCTCCTCGTACTTGCCGGTCTGCGCGTAGATGCGCTCGAGGCCCTTCAGCGAGGGCACGTGGCGCGGCGACTGGGCGAGCGCCGACTGGTAGTGGATGGTGGCCTTGTCGGTGTCGCCGACGCGGTCTTCGTACACCTCCGCGAGGGCCGAGAGGGTCTCGAGGCGCTGCTCGCCCTGCTCCGAGGCGGCCTTCTTCTCGAGGAGCTTGGCGAGCTCCGGCCACTGCTTCTTCTCGGAGTAGATGACCTCGAGGGCCTCGGTGGCCTTCGGATGCGCGGGATCGTCGGCGAGGATCTTCTCGAAGAGGTCCGCCGCCTTCGACGCGTCGTTGAGCTTGCGCTGGTAGAGATCGGCCGCCTCGGCCCGCAGATCGCGGGCGCGGGACGGGCTCGTGGTGGACTCGGCGCGCCGGAGCAGGATGCCGGCGAGCTCGGGGAAGCTCTGCGCCTTGCGGTAGAGGTCGGTCGTGCCGTCGAGGGCGGCCTCGTTCGCCGGATCGATCTGCAGCGCCTGCGCGAAGCAGGGCAGCGCGAAGTCCGGCCGGCCGAGCTTCTCGCCGTACCACTTGCCCATGAGCACGTAGAGCGCGGTCTTCGTGGCCGGCTCCTCCGCCGCCTGCACCGACTCGTTCATGCTCGACAGCGCCTCGTTCCAGCGCTCGGCGCTCGAGCCCGCGAGCCGGGCGATCTCCCGGGCGCTGCGCGGCTCGCTGGGGTCGTCGGTGAGCGCCTGCACCCACGCGACGAACGCGCTCCCCTCGTCCTTCAGGCCGACCTCGTAGGTGTCGGCGATCTCGCGCAGGATCTGGGCGCGGGCGCGGGCGTCCTTCTCGCGGTCCACCTTTTCGAGCAGGATCTCGACGAGCCCCTCGGCGTCGCCGCTCTGCCGCTTGTTCTCTTCGAGCCCGACGCGCGCGATCTCGTCCTCGGGATCGGCCTCGAGGATCGCGCGGTACACCGCGTCGGCGGCGGCGTGGTCCCCGCGGTCGTGCTCGTAGAGCCGCGCCGCGCGGAAGAGGAGCGACTTCTTCACGTCGCCCTCGGCGGCCTTGCCGAGCTCCTCGAAGATCGCCGCGGCCTTCTGGTGCTCCCCCGCCGCGTCGACGAGCTGCTCGAGGGCCGCCGCCTTGTCCTCGTCCCCCGGCTTGTCGCGGAGCGCCGCGACCGCGGCGTCGAACGCGCTGACGTCGAGCGTCTCCTTCTTGCGCGCTTCGGGCGGGATCGACGCGCGGCCGATCGACTCGATGACCTGCCGGAAGTGGACCGCGCTCGAGAAGCGCTCGGCAGGATCCTTGGCGAGGGCCTTGGCGACGATGTCGTCGAGCTCGCGGGCGACCCAGCCGCGCGGCGCGACCCCCGAGGGCGCGGGCGGATCGGAGAGCAGGTGCTTGGCGGCGACCTCCGCGGCGCTCGCGCCAGCGAAGGGCGGCTTGCCGGTGAGGAGCTCGAAGAGGAGGACGCCCGCGGCGTAGACGTCGGCCGAGGCCGAGCCCTTGCCCGAGGCGAGCTGCTCGGGCGCAAGCGCCTTGGGCGTGCCCGAGGCGGCGACGAGACCGCTCTGCGCCGCGGCGGCCTGCGGCTTGGCGAGGAGGCGGTCGGCCCCCGGATCGACGAGGACGCCGGTGGGCTCGCCGGCCATGCGATCCTCGGCGCTCGGGCGGACGACGAAGACGTTCTCCATCTTCACGCCGCCGTGCGTGAGCCCGCGCGCGTGCAGGGCCTCGAGGGCGCTGAGCACGCCGCGAACGATCGGGCGCGCCTCGTTGAAGTGCATCGGCCCGGTGCGCGCGATGCGGGCGCCGAGCGACTGGCCCTCGACGAAGCGCGTCACGACGTAGGCCCGGCCGTCGGGCAGCGTACCGGCCTCGACGATCGACGCGAGGTTCTTGCTCTCCACCTTGCCGGCCGCGCGGAGCGCGGTGACGAAGCGGCGGACCGCGCCCCGGTCGCGGCTCAGCGCGGTGCGCACGACCTTGAGCGCGTAGCGCTCGCCGTCCTTCTCCGCCTGGTAGGTGGCGCCGAGGCCGCCTTCGCCGAGCTTCTTGACGATCTTGAAGCCGGCGATGGTGCTGCCTACCGCGAGCTCGTCGCTCGCGAGGAAGAGGTCGATGCCCTCTTTCAGGCCCTTCTTGCTGAAGGCCATCGCCTCGACCAGCGCCGCGAGGGCGTCGTCGGTCGCGCAGCGCTCGACGAGCGCGCGGGCGAAGGCGCCCTTGGCCGTGGTGCTGCCCACGTCCGCCGGTGCGTAGCCCAGCAGATCGCCGGAGAGAGACAGCATCTCGTCGAGCTCGAACAGACGCTCGAGCTCGCTCTTCAACAGGTCGGTGGTGGTCATGGAGGCCCAGGCCCGCGGAGGGGTCGAGAGAGTCCAGCCCGCATGGACGGGCCGAAGGGGGCGCGATCCTTACACAATCACACCGGCGGATCCAAGCATGTCGTGCGGGGCCAGGACGCCCTGCCCCGCCACGGACACGGCGCGTCGATGCAGGAAAGGTTTGACAACCTCCGCGGCGCCAGCTACCTCTCCGCTCCCTTGCAAGAGGGACCCACCACCCAGGGGTGGTAGTTAAGTCGGTTATAACGCCGGCCTGTCACGCCGGAGGCCGCGGGTTCGAGTCCCGTCCACCCCGCTTCAACGCTCGAACGAAGAGCCCGACGACCCAGGTCGCCGGGCTTCTTCGTTTCCGTCGTATCGCTCGCTCCACCGCGCTGGGGCGGCGCTCCGCAGCGACCGCCGAGGGGGCCTCGGGGCGAGCGGGCCTTCGGCTCCACGTTCGACGGGCAGGGAGCGGCCCAGGCGGCGCCCCGAGCCCCGCTCGCGTCCCTCGCCGATCGAAGCGGGCTCAGCGCGCGCGCAGCATCGGGCGGCGCGGGGCCCACCGGCGCGCGGCGAGCGCGAGCAGCACGAGGACGAGCAGGCCCTGGCCCCGCCCCTTCTGCGAGGCGCGGCAGGCGCAGCCACCGGGGCCCGGCCCGACGCCCGCGTCGTGCCGTCCGGCGCCTGCATCGGACTCGGACGCAGCGTCGACGTCCCCGGCGTCGGCACGCACCGCTCGCACGATCGTGACCTCGAGGACCACGTCCGAGGTGTCCGCGTCGTAGGCGTCCACGAAGAGCGCGTAGGTGCCTGATGCGAGCTCCTCCTCGAGGCGGGCGCTGCGATCGTCCCGCGACACGTCGTCGTGGCACGCGCGCTCCGCGCCGTCGCAGCCGGCGCGCAGATAGAGCAGTGGATCGCCGCCGCGCGCGGTGATGGTGACGCTGGCCGCCGTCTCGAGGGTGAGGGTGTAGACACGCTCCGGCCCCATCCCGCCGCAGCTGCCCGCCGTGTCGGGCGCATAGCCGCGGAGCGAGATCGGATAGCGGCCCGAGACCGGCGGCAGGGGCTGCGCCGCGTCGCACGTGTCGCCCGCGAGCGCCTCGACGCAGGGCCCGCTGCAATCGCAGAGCGGCGAGACCAGGCCCGGGGTGCGACAGAGCGCTTCGATGGCGGGCCGAACGTAGGTCAGGCCCTCGCCGAGCTCGCTCGCGGGATCGAGCACGTTCACCACGTTGCAGGCCCCGCGCGCGACGTAGTCGTCGGCGCCCGAGTCGAGCAGCGCGACGAGCCGCCCCTCCTCGTCGAAGACGCCCGAGCCCGAGTTCCCACTGAACGCATCGAGGCTCGCGCGAAGCGTCTCGCGTTCGCTCGAGAGCACCTCGCCGCCGCCCGCGATCTTCATCGGGATGCCGTTCGGGTGGCCGATCAACGTGAGCGGCGTACCGATCGGGAGCGCCCCGGAGAGCACGCGCAGCGAGGCCGGCGCGTGGCCGACGACGTCGCGATCGAGCTCGACGATCGCGTGATCGACCCCGTCGTCGCGGTACGCCAGGACGCGCGCGCAGCGGTACACGTCGTCCGAGGTGAGGGGCGCGAGGCGCCCGGGTGCTTCGTAGGCGAAGCCGAAGACCCATGCCCGCGAGCCGTCGCAATCGGCCGGCTCGTCGACGCAGTGGCCGGCGGTGAGCAGATGCCGCGCATCGATGAGCGTCCCCGAGCACGTCCCGGGCTCGGGCTGATCGGCGAAGCGCTCGCCGGGGCAGAGCGTGTTCGCATCGCCGAGGGTCTCCGTGTAGGTGATGCGCACGTCGCGGGGATCGGCGTCGTCGATCCACCCCGCGCCCATCTCGACGGCGATCGACGCCGCCGCGATCGCGCGGTGTACCGCGCTCGGGTGCTCGAAGACCTCGCGTCGATCGTCGACGCCGTAGACGACCGCCTCCACCCGCACCGCGCTGGGCGCGCCGACGCAGCCGACGAGCAGCGCGGCCCACGCGCACGCCCCGAGGCCGACGCGGCGCGGGGCGGTCGATCGCGCCCTGCAGGCGGGGACGCCACGGGGGGCCGCCTCGCGCCCATCGAGCTCGGCGGGGTGGGGAGGGCGGAGGCGTGCCGGCCTCGTGCGGCCCTCGGCGATGCGGAGCGCCGCCTCGCGGCAGCACGGGCAGTCCACGCCGCGAACGAGGCAGCTCGACATGCGGGGATTCGAGCACACGGCCGCTGCCAGCGTCCAGCCGACCGTCCCGCACCAGCAGACGCCGCGGGTTCGGCCGCGGGCGTGGCGCGACGGCGGGCTCAGGCCTCGACCATCGGGACCCAGCAGCGGGGGCAGTTGCCCGACGTGTCACCGCGCTGGCCGCAGCTGCGGCAGACCCAGCCGCCGGGACGGGGCTGGGCGGCCTGGGCGAGCGCGAGGACCTCGGGGGCGTGACCCGGGGAGAAGCTCCGAAGGAAGAGAAAGCCGTGCCAGAGCCACACGATCGGCGAGAGCAGGTTCGCGAGCAGCGTGTTGAGCAGCGTGCTGAGGACGAGCTCGCGGCGCAGGCAGCCGGGGCACGCGATCACGCGCTTCATCTTCCACCACGCGCCGATCCACAGGAACAGGAAGATCGAGAACATCGTGCTCGACTTCAGGCTGTCGGTCGGCTGCTGGCACGACGGACAGGGAAGCCTGTGGGGCTCGGCGGCGCGGTAGGGATCCACCGTCCGATGGTGCCCAACAACGACGCGGCTCGAAAGCGAGATATCGTCGCCCCTTGTCGCCCCCGCGCGGCGGTCCGAGAACCCGCGCGATGCGCAAGCCGCTGATCCTCCTCAACGTCGTCGGCGGACTCGCGGTGCTCGGCAGCTACGCGCTCGCGTTCGCGTACTCGCCAGCGGTGCGCGAGGGGCTCTGGGGCGGCGTGCCCGAGTCGCTCCGGCCGATCTACACGACGAACATGCTGCTCGCGGCGGCGGGCTACTTCCCGTTCACCTGGCTCTTCGCGTTCGGGGAGCCCGCGTATCCCGCGGCCAAGGAGGCCGGTCACGACCGCGCTCTGCTCGGCATCTACGCGCTGGTCCTCGTGCCCTCGGCGCTCTGGCTTCCGCTCACTGCTTGGCTCATCGAGGCCCCGAGCGCGTGGCTCTTCGTCGTGGTGCGGCTCGTCCTCTTCGCCGTCGCAGCGGGCGCCCTCGCCCTGCTCGTCCGCACCGCGCAGCACGGGATGCGACGCGGCACGCTCGCGGGCTGGCTGCCCTTCGCCGGCGCCCTGCCCTTCTTCGTGCAGACCGGCGTGCTCGACGCGCTGGTGTGGCCGGCGTTCTACCCGGCGGTCTGACCACGTCGTGCGCGCCGGGGCGTTCCGGGATAGGCCCGCGGCCATGCGTTGCGCCCTGCTTCTGTTCCTCACCGCCTGCGGCGCCGCCGCGCCCACGGCTGCCCGCCCCGCGGACGAGCCCGCCTTCATGGCCGCCGTGCGGGCGGACGTCGAACGGCACCGCGGGCCGACGCGCGCCCTCGAGCACGTCACCTCGCTCACCGACGCCTCCGGCCCGCGCCTGGCCGGCTCCGAGGGCGATCGGCGCGCCGTCGCGTGGGGCGTCCGCTACCTCACCGAGCTGGGCCTCGCCAACGTGCGGGCCGAGCCGGTCACGGTGCGGGTGTGGGAGCGCGGCGAGGCGCGGCTCGAGGTGATCGGCCCGGTGCCCCAGCGCCTTCCGGTCGCAGCGCTCGGCGGCTCGGTGGGCACGCCGGAGGGCGGCATCGAGGCCGAGGTCGTCCGGGTCGAGTCCCTCGAGGCGATGGAGGCGATGGACCGCAGCGCGATCGAGGGCCGCATCGTCTTCGTCGACCGGCGCATGGAGCGCGCCCGCGACGGACACGGCTACGGCGACACGGTCGGCGTGCGCTGGAGCGCCGCGGGCCGCGCCGCGCCGCTCGGAGCGCGGGCAGTGATCATCCGCTCGATCGGCACCGACGCGACGCGCTTCCCCCACACCGGCGTGATGGGCTACCCGGAGGATGCGGTCGAGCGCATCCCCGCCGCGGCCATCGCGAACGCGGACGCCGATGTGCTCGCGCGGTGGTTCGCGGCCGGCGAGACCGTGCGGCTGCACCTCGAGCTCGGCTGCCGCGATGCGGGCGAGGCCCAGAGCGCGAACGTGATCGGCGAGGTCGTCGGCCGCGAGCACCCCGAGGAGATCGTCGTGCTGGGCGCGCACCTCGACAGCTGGGATCTCGGCCGCGGGGCGGTCGATGACGGCGCGGGGGTGGCCATCGTGATCGAGGCCGCGCGGCTGCTCCTCGCATCGCCCGAGCCCCCAGCGCGGACGGTGCGGGTCGTCCTCTTCGCGAACGAGGAGAACGGCGGCGCGGGCGCCGAGGCCTACGTCGCGGCGCACGCAGGCGAGCTGCCGCAGCACGTTCTCGCCGGCGAGGCCGACTTCGGCGACGGCGCGGTCTACGGGGTGCGCACGCCGCTCGCGCCCGAGCGCTCGGCGGCGTGGGCGCGCCTCGTGGGCCTGATGACCGAGCTCGGGGTGGCGTACGACGGCGATGCGCCGCACGGCGGAGCGGACGTCGAGGATCTGCGCGAGGCCGGGAGCGTGCCGCTCTTCGACGCGATGCAGGACGGCTCCCGCTACTTCGACCTGCACCACACCGCGAACGACGTGATCACGGAGATCGATCCGAACTCGCTCGATCAGGCCGCGCGGATCTTCGCGGCCGTCGCGAGCTGGGCGAGCCGCGAGCCGGAGCTGAGCCGCTGAACGTTCGACGAGCGGGAGCGCCCGCCCCGGCGAAGCATCGGCCCAGCATGGACCGAGCCCGCGGCCACGATCGCCGACGGAAGCGAACGAGGCCGGATCGATCGCTCGATCCGGCCTCGCCGCGTGTGTCATCGGGTCTCGCTCTGCGCTGCCTGCGGGCTCAGCCGCAAGGGGACACAGGGGGCCCTCTGCAGCATCTCGGAGCGCCGCAGGCGCACTCCGAGATGGCCGGGTCTGGGGCGGAGCCCCAGAGAGCTCAGCGCGCTTCGGAGAGCGCCCGGTCGATCGCCGCGGTGAACGCGGCCTCGGGCTGCGCGCCCTGGAGCAGGCGACCGTTGATGAAGAACGAGGGCGTCCCGATGGAGGCGCCCGCGGTCCGCACCGCGTTCATGTCGGCGTCGATCGACGCCTGGTGGGTGTGCTCGTCGAGGGCGCGGCGGAAGCGGGCCATGTCGAGGCCCATCTCGGTCGCGAGGCGCTCGAGCGTCTCGCGGGTCAGGTCGCGCTGGTTCTCGAAGAGCAGGCCGTGCATGCGCCAGAAGCCCTCGTTGCCGCGCTGCGCGAAGGCCTCGAGCACCGCCTCGGCCGCCGGGCCGGCGTTGCTGTGGAAGGGCAGCGGGTAGTTGCGCCAGATCCAGCGGACGCGGGTGCCGTAGCGCTCGACGAGCGCGGTGACCGTCGGCTCGACGCGCGAGCAGAAGGGGCACTGGAAATCGCTGAAGATCTGGACCGTGACCGGCGCGCTCGCCGGACCACCGCGGCTCGGCGCGTTCGCCGGGACCGGGATGTTGTAGACGCGGTTCGGATCCTCGGCGGGCTCCTCGGGCTCCGCGCCGCCGGGGAGGAAGACCGGAGCGGTCGCGCCGCCCTCGATGGTCGCCTCGTACACGCGGGCGCGCGGGGTGCCCGCGGCCACGCGCTCACGCGCCGCAGCGAGCGCGGCGTCGATCACGGTCTGGAACGCCTCGAAGGGCTGGGCGCCGCGCAGGTTGCGGCCGTTGATGAAGAACGACGGGGTGCCCGAGGCGCCGAGGTTGCGGGCCAGGGTCTGGTCCGCCTCGATGGCGGCCTGGTGCGTGTGCTCGTCGAGCGCACGGCGGAAGCGGGCCATGTCGAGGCCGACCTCACCCGCGAACTGCTCGAGGTGCTCGCGATCCAGGGTGGCCTGGTTCTCGAAGAGCAGGTCGTGCATGCGCCAGAAGCCGTCCGCGCCGCGCTGCGCGAGCGCTTCGCTCGCCGCCTCGGCGGCGGGCATCGCGTTGCTGTGGAAGGGCAGCGGGTTGTGCCGGAACGCGAAACGCACGTCGTTGCCGTAGGTCTCGCGGATGCGGTCGAGGGTCGGCCGCACGCGGTTGCAGAACGGGCACTGGAACTCGCTGACGATGACGATCGTGACGAGCGCGTCGGCCGGGCCGAGCGTGGGCGCATCGCCGAGCGGGACGTTGTAGACTGCGTTCGGGTCGGGGGTCCGGCGCGCGGGCGCCTTCCCCGCCGCGTCCGCGCCCGCACCGGCGGCCGCCGGCGGGGTCTCGGGCGCACCACGCATCAGCGCGGCATGGTAGTTCGCGCGGGTCGCGCGACCGGCGTTGATCGCCTCGTTCGCCCGGCGGATCTCGTCGTCGATGATCGGCGTGAACTGCTCGTAGGGCTGGGCGCCGACGAGCGAGCGGCCGTTGATGAAGAGCGCCGGGGTGCCGGTCACGCCGACGCGGCGGCCGGCCGCGGTGTCGGCCTCGATGGCCGCGACGTGGGTGTGGCTGTCCATCGCGGTGCGGTAGCGGCCCATGTCGAGGCCGAGGCGCTCGGCGTAGCTGTCGAGGTTGGCCCGCTCGAGCGCGCCCTGGTTCTCGAAGAGCAGCTCGTGCGCACGCCAGAAGCCCTCGTTGCCGCGCTGCGCGAGCGCCTCGCGGGCGAGCTCGGCGGCGGGCGTGGCGTTCGTGTGGAACGGCAGGGGCGTGTCACGCCAGACGACGCGGACGTCGTCGCCATAGTGCTCGCGGATCCGGTCGAGCGTGGGGTTCACGCGCGAGCAGAAGGGGCACTGGAAGTCGGAGAAGATCTGGATCGTGACGAGGGCGTCGGCCGGCCCCTCCTGGGGCATCGCGTCCGAGACCTCGACCCGGACGCGGTCGACGTCGTCGTCGATCGCCGGGCCGGCGGCACCGGCCGCCTCGCGACCGCCGCGCCGCTCCGCTGCGAGCTCCTCGCCCGGCTCGCCGCCGCGGCGACCGCCGGTGATGTTGCCGATGAAGACGCCGGCGACGAACGCGAGGAGAATCGCGACGACCGCCGACGGGACGCTCATCGTCCCGCTGCCGCCCACGGGCTGGGGCGGGCTGTGATGACTACTGGAACCCTTGCTTGCCATGTTCTGACCTCGGGCCGCGGCGCCACGGGCCGTCGAGAGGTTCGACGGACCGCCGCCGGGGCGAAAATGGAGACACTGGACACCCCGCGGAGGGACGCGGCCGAAGCCGCGGGCACGCGCGCATCGCCGGCCCGCCGCGTGCGGACCGGACGGGGAGAAGGCGCGCGGGCGCCTCAGCGGCGCGGGGGCCGGTAGGTGCGACCGCAGGCGCCGGGGGAGGCGCGGAGCAGGGCGGCCGGCCCAAAGGCGACCTCGCGGAGCGGGCGCATCGGCAGCCGCAGGAGTTCGTCGAGCAGGGCGCTCGCCCGCGCCGGAAGGTCGGGCGTGCTCGGGGTGTCGTCCGCCGAGAGCGGCGAGCAGCGGGGGTCGTCGGCGCGGGCGCAGAGCAGGTGCCCGCCGTCGGGAGCGCGCTCGTCGGGACGGGCAGCCGGATCGGCGGTCTCCAGCTCACCCGGATCGACCGAGTGGTTGACCCCGACCTCGAACGCATAGGCGTGCACGACGACGCACATCCCGTCCTCCATCGCGTCGGCGCGCGCGGCGGCGGGGGCGCTCGTCAGGACGAGCGCCGCGCACGCGGCGAGCGAAGACAGGAGAAACCGGGACACGCGGCCGGGACTGTACGGTTGGCCCCAGAGGCCCGCAACCCACGGCCCGCGCGGCGTCGGCGCGCGGGCGCCGCTGGAACGACGGGACCCGCTTGCGAGGCGGGCCGGTTCCGGAGGACAACCGCCCCGTGGCCCGCGCCGTCGCCCTCGGTTCCGTTCGTCGCTTCGCCGACGCCGCGCTCGCGCTCGTCGTGATCCTGGTGGTCGGGATGATGATCGTCCCGCTGCCGACGGCTCTGCTCGACGTGCTGCTCGCCGGCAACATCGCGACGAGCGTCCTCTTGCTCCTCGTCGCGATGTACGTGCCGGACGCGCTCTCGTTCGCGTCTTTTCCGACCCTGCTCCTCGTCACGACGCTGTTCCGTCTGGCCCTGAACGTGAGCTCGACCCGCCTCATCCTCGCGCAGGCGAACGCGGGCGAGGTCATCCGCGCCTTCGGCGACTTCGTCGTGCAGGGCAACTACGTGGTCGGCGCGGTGGTGTTCCTGGTGCTGACGCTGATCCAGTTCATCGTCATCGCGCGCGGCGCCGAGCGGGTCGCCGAGGTGGGCGCGCGCTTCACGCTCGATGCGATGCCGGGCAAGCAGATGGCCATCGACGCCGAGCTCCGCACCGGCGCGATCAGCCAGGACGAAGCGCGCAGGCGCCGCAAGCTCATCGCCCGCGAGAGCCAGTTCTACGGCGCGATGGACGGCGCGATGAAATTCGTGAAGGGCGATGCCATCGCCGGCATCGTGATCACCGCGGTGAACGTCGTCGGGGGCCTGGCGATCGGCGTCGCGATGCGCGGGCTCAGCGCGGGGGAGTCGCTGCGCGTCTACGGGCTGTTGACGATCGGCGACGGCCTCGTCTCGCAGATCCCCTCGCTCCTCGTGTCGACCGCCGCGGGCCTCATCGTCACCCGCGTCGCCTCGGAGGACGAGGACAGCTCGCTCGCCGCCGACATCGGCCGGCAGATCTTCGGCCAGCCCCGCGCGCTCGCCATCGCCGCGGGCTTCCTCGTGCTGCTCGGCCTCGTGCCGGGGCTGCCCACCCTGCCCTTCTTCGTGCTGGCTGCGATCTTCGGAGGTCTCGCGTTCCGCCTGAGCCGGGCCGAGCACACCGAGGCCATTTCCGAGGCCGAGAGCGTGCAGAAGGAAGCGCAGCGGGAGAAGAGCGCGAAGAAGGCGATGGTCCCGCTCGTCGTCCCGGTCTCCATCGAGCTCGGCAGCGCGGCGGCGGCCCGCCTGCTCGACGCCGCGGGTCAAGGGCCGCTGCTCGACGAGGACGTGCCGCGCCTGCGCGACGAGCTCTTCCTCGAGCTCGGCCTCGGGCTGCCCGGCGTGCGCGCGCGGGCCCATCCAGGTCTGCCGCCCGAGGGCTACGTGATCGCGCTGCAGGAGATCCCGGTCGGCCAGGGCACGCTGCGCGAGGGACGCAAGGCGGCGCGGGCCTCGGTGGCGGTGCTCGCGAGCCACGGCGTGACGGGCCTCGCCGCAGGCGATGGGCCGAGCGGCGCCGGCGCGTTCGTCGAGCCGGCGGACGAAGCGCGGGCGAGCGAAGCCGGCGTGGCGCTCGAGACCGAGTCCCAGCGCATCGTGCGGCACCTCGGCCAGAAAGTGCGGCAGCGCGCCCACGACCTCGTCGGTCTGCAGGAGACGCAAGGCATGCTCGACCAGCTCGAGCGGGCCTACCCCGCGCTCGTCCGCAACGTGGTGCCGAAGCCGGTCTCGCTCGCGCAGCTCGCGGACGTCCTGAAGCGGCTCGTCGAGGAGGGCGTGAGCATCCGGCCGCTCCGCGAGATCCTCGAGGCGCTCGCGGTCTTCGCGCCGGCAGAGAAAGACCCGGTCGCGCTCACCGAGGCGGTTCGCGGCGCGCTGCGCAGGCCCATCACGCACCAGCACGCCCGCGGCGGGACGCTCGCGGTGCTGCTCGTCGATCCGATCGTCGAGGACACGATCCGCGATGCGATCCAGCGCACCGCGACCGGCAGCTACCTCGCGCTCTCGCCCTCGGGCGCGCGGGACGTGCTCGCCGCGACGAAGAAGGCGCTCGCAGCGACCGGCGCGCCGAAGATCGTGCTCACGCAGTCGGACGTCCGGCGGTTCTTCCGGCGCCTCGTCGAGTCGGAGCTGCCGGAGGTGACGGTGCTGAGCTACCAGGAGCTCGACCCGCAGGTCACCGTGCAACCGCTCGGCCGGATCGCCCCCTGAGCCGGCGCGCAGCGAGCGCGAGGAGCGCGCCCGCGAGGAGGAGCCCGCTCCGGTTCACCCCGCGCCCCGCGGTGCAGAGGCCGGTCGACGTCGCCGGGACCGGCTGCCCCACGGACGGCGCAGGCGGCAGGGGCGCCGCGAGACAGACCCGGCGGCGGGTGCAGGTGCCCTCGTCGCATGCGCCCGCGGCATCGCACACACCGCGCACGTCTTCGATCGTGCAGTCCCGCCCTTCCTCGGGCACGGGGACGCCGCGCCGGTGGCCGCATCGGAGCGTCGCGATGCAGTAGCCCTGCTCGATGCAGAAGAGGCCCGGCGGACAGGTCCCGTCACAGAGCAGCGGCTCGCAGTGCGGGATCCGACCGCGGCTCGAGCCTGCCGCGCCTGGCGGGCAGTCGGTGGGAGGCGGCGCGACGTCGTCCGCGCGGACCGCAGTGAGGGGCCACGACACGAGGGCCGCGACGAGCGCTGCCGTCCATCGCCCCGCGCTCGACCGAGGTGCCATCCCGGGAACGCTACCGGCACATGCAGCCCGCCGTCCATCGACGCGGCGTGGCGCCGCACCGCCGCGGAGGGGAACGGACCCCCGGATCGCGGGATGGAATGCCGCGTCGGGCCCGCGAGGCCGGCGGCCCGCGCAGGGCCCGAGCATGCCGGCCGGGGCCGCACGACGGGGGAGACCATGGTATCGCTCGGGGACGCATGACGGCTCGGTTCCGGCCTCGTCCCGTCTCGCTGGTCCTCTCCTACGAGGAGACCGCGGGGGCGCTCTTGGCCGCGCACGCCCCCTTCGATCCGGGCTCGCTCGTGCGTGCGATCTGGCTGCGCGCGGCGCGGCTGCCGGGCTTCACCGAGGGCTTCGGCGGGACGGTCCTCGATCGCGGCGACCCGGCGACCGAGGACGAGCCCAGCGCCGCCGGCCCCTACCGGGCGCGCCTGACCGCAGCGCGGGTGCGCGACATCGTGCTGCCCCTGCCGGCCCTCGACCTCCTCACCGAGCGGATCCGAGCGACCGGGCTGCCCGAGCGCGTGCCGAGCCTCCGCGCCCGGGTCGACACCTCGGACGGCTGGGCCGCGCACCGGCTCTCGCTGGTGTGGGACGACCTGCCGCCGGTGCAGCTCGTCGCGCACGCGATGTCCTCGGGCTACGAGGGGCCCGATGCGGCGGCGGTCGACGCGCTCTTCCGGCACCTCGTCGCGCTCGGGCGCAGCGCCGCGACCCGCTGAGCACGGGCCAGCGCAGCGAGCCACACGGCGAACGAGACCAGCCACGGGGGACGCGCGCCGTGAGCGGCGCGGCAGCCTCCCGTCGCGATCGCCTCCGCGCCGCGCTCGTCGGGGGCAAGCCGCAACGGCGCCGAGAGCGCCAGCCCCCCGATGCGCGCTTCGATCGTCAGTTCGGTGCCCACGTCACCTTCGAGCGGCGGGAGCAGCGTACGAAAGAGGCCGCCGGTGCTCGGCCCGCGGGCGAGCAGGCGGCCCGCGGCGCGCAGCTCGACCTCGCCCTCGACCGGCACGCCGGCCGCGTCGCGCACGAGCACGGTCGCCGAGACGGCGGACAGTCCAGGACGCACGGCGGTGCGCGAGAGGGCGAGCGACGAACGGGATGGGCTCGGGAGGGTGCCCCGCGCGCTGCGCGCCGCGAGGTAGGCCGCGACGTCGAGGGCGAGGGTCGCAGGATCGCCCGTGCCGAGCGGATCCCGGGCCGAGACGAGGAGCGCCGCGCGCTCCGCCTCGGGCGAAGGTCCGGGGGCCTCGGCACGCGCGAGGGCGATGGCGCCGGCGACGAGGGCGGCAGCGATGGAGGTGCCCGCGAGCACCACACCCTCGCCGCGACGGAAACGCCCGAGGCTCGCCTCGTCGGGAAAGAGCCGATCCGGGCCGGTCTCGATCGAGCTCGAGAGCACGGTCCGCACGAGCGCACCGGGCGCGAGCAGATCGGGCCGCGCCCAGCCGCTCGCGGCAGGACCGCGGGCGCTGAACGGAGCGCGTCCGGTGAGCGCTTCCGGCTCGACGACCAAGCCCGCTGCACCGGTCTCGCTGGCCCACGCCGAGCGCGAGACGAGCGCGCCGACCGCGATCACCGCCGGCTCGGTCGCCGGGATGGCGACCGTCTCGGCGGCCTCTGCGAAGGGCCCCTCGAAGCGCGGACCGACGAGCCCGTCGAGGTCGTGCTCGGTGATCCAAGCATCGACGTCGCCGGAGAACACGAGACGGTGCATCCCGCCACGGAGCGGCGCCTCTGGCGTGCCGTGGAGCACGACGTAGCGCGCCCTCGCGGCGCGGGCGTCGATCGTCACGGCCCCGCGCTCGACGCGCGCTCCGGGCACCGCGTCGAGGCGCATGCCGTCGGGCGTCTCGACCGCGAGGGGACCGCGACCGCGCACCGAGACGACCACGCGTGCCGTGCGCGGCCCCGGATCGGGCACGAAGAGGTCGAGCGTGGCGAGCTCGCCGGGGGAGACGGTCCCGCCCGCGCGGAGGGCCCGCGCGCCCTCGTTGCCGGCCGCGACGACGATGGCCCAGCCCTCCTCCGCGAGCCGCCGGAGGGCGCCCTCGAGGGGCTCACTGCCGTCGTGCGCGCCGTCGTGTCCGCCGAGCGCGAAGAGCAAGACCGAGCTCGACCGATCGAGCACCGCCGCGCAGAAGCGCGCGCCCGCGATCACGTCGGCGTCGAGCAAGCCCGCGAACCCGGGCCGGAGCGCACGCACGACCACGACGTCGCTGCGAGGTGCGACGCCGGCGAAGGACCCGGACCGCGGATCGAGGGTCGCATCGTCACCGAGCGCCGCGCCTGCGATCGCCGTGCCGTGGCCGTGCGGGTCGGCGAGCGAGGGATCGCCGGTCCCGAACCGCGACTCGACGTCGGCACGATCGAGCACCGCACCGCCGAACCGCGCCTCGAGCTCGGGGTGCAGCCCGAGGGGCGAACGCGCGAGGTCCAGCACCCAGCGCGCGCGGCTTCCGCCTTCCTCGTCACGGAACGCGGCGTGCTCGAGATCCAGACCGGTGTCCACGACGCAGACGGTCGCGCCCGCACCGAGGGCCGGGGTGCGCGGCCACGCGGCCTCCACGCCTGCCACCTCGCGCGCGGTGTCGAGGAGGAGTGAGCGGGGCCAAGGCGCTCCCCGCGCGGTCGCGTCGAGGGCGCGCGCAAACGGCTGGGCCTGCGCGGCGCCCGCTGCGAGAGCGAGCAGGAGCGGGAGCGCGGGTCGCACGAGCCGATGCCCCCGACCGCAGACTGCAGCGCTCACGGTTCGAGCTCCGGCACGCGGCGCGGCGGCAGGAGCACCACGAAGTCGGTCGTGCGCTGCACCAGCACCGAGTGCGGCGCTTGCCCCGCCGCGACGAGGCCGAGGGCCTCGAAGCGCTCGAAGCGCGCGTCGCGCACCTCGGCCTCTTCCATGACCAGCTTCGCGTGCCACACGCCGTAGGTCGCCACCGAGCCGCCGCGGCGGCGCACGTAGCCGACGAGCGGGTGCGTCAGCACCTCGTGGGCGTCGGCCCGGCCGGCGAAGCCAGGCATCCGGTCCAGCGGCCGGCCCGTCCCGCGGAGATCGAGGCGCTCCTCCGCGCCCTCCGCCCGGGCATGCCAGCGCAGCCTGCGGAGCGCATCGCCGTCCCACTCGCTGTGACGTGTGACGCGCATGCGGTGCCAGGGCAGCCCCCACGCGTAGCGCGGCAAGAGCACGAAAGGGGACGCGAGCCCGGTGCCGAAGAACCACACCGCGCGCTCGCCGCCGCGGCGCACGTAGGCCCGGTAGTTCGTCTGCTCGCAGCAGAGGCGCACGAAGGGCGCGAAGTGCACGTAGAAATCGGTATTCAGGAACGTGACCGCCGACACGAGCGCGCGGGGGCGGCCACCGATCTCGAACGGCTCGACCTCGAGGCCCGCGGGCAAGAACGCCGCGAGCCGCGCCGGCTCGACGTCGAAGGTGCTGATCGCGAAGTCGAAGAGGCGCGAGCTGACGTCGGTGAGGCGGGGGCGCGGCGGAGCGAGGGCGGGCACGCCGCCGGAGGATACCGGCAGACCACGGCGGCGGCCCCGTCCCTGCGGCCGGCACCGCGTCCGGCGAACGCGCCCCGTCCTGCTAGCCTCGGGCCATGCCGAGCGCCCTGACCGCCCTGACCCAAGCCCTGCGCCCGAACGTCGAGCGACAGGGCAACTTCGTCCGCGACGCGTGGGACCGCCTCGCGAAGCTCCCCGGCGGCACCCGCCTCTTCTCCCGGCTCGTCGGCCGCGCCGCGCCGTACACCGGGACGATCGGGGCGCACGTGCGCGAGCTGGGCGTGGGCCACGCGAAGGTCACCATGGAGGACCGCCCCGCGGTGCGGAACCACCTGCGCTGTGTGCACGCGGTCGCCCTCGCGAACCTCGCCGAGCTCACCGGCAACGTGGCGGTCGCGTACTCCCTGCCGGACGACGCGCGCTTCATCGTCGCGGGCATGTCGATCGAGTACCTGAAGAAAGCGCGGGGAACGCTCACCGCGACGAGCGCGCCGAACCTGCCTCGGGTCACCGAGCGCAAGGAGTACGCGGTCGAGGTCGCGATCCGCGACGAGCGCGGAGAGCTCTGCGCGCGGGCCACGCTCCGGACCCTCGTCGGGCCGAAGAAGGCCGACGCCTGAGTCGACGCAGCGCTACGAGCGAGACAGCGTGAGCGCGTGGTTCGCGAGCTCGAGGGCGACGCGGCGCTCGCGCCCCTCGGTCGCGGCGCTCACCTCCACGACCCAGTGCTCGGGCTCCTCTTTGCGGACGAAGCTCGCGAAGCGGTCGAGCGCCCGCACCGCCTCGTCGACGGCGGCGGCGCGGTAGATCTCCCGGTGGAAGCGGACGGCCCGCATCTCAGCCCTCGCCGGCCTTCGGCGCGTCCTTCGACGGCGGTCCCTCGCCCGCCGCGGGCGGGGTCTTCTTGCCGTACTTCTCCTCCCAGCTGAGCGCGATCCCGAGCGGGTCCTCGAAGGCCTCCGAGGAAAAGTCGAACGACTCGAGGTCGTCGAGGCTCGGGGCGCCCATCGCGCCGCTCGTCGAGCGCATCGTCACGGCCTCGATGAGCGCGCGGTTCTCCGCCTGGATCTTCAGGCGCCACGCGCCCGCGAGCAGCTCGGCGGCGAGCTCGCCGACCAAGGGGCGGAGCTGGGCGGGAAGATCGGCCTCGGGCTTCTTCGGGGTGAGGGTGACGCGGTAGCGCTCGCCGGCCTCGGTCTGCGTCCGGTCGAGGAGCACGTAGGCGCGATCGATGAGCACGTAGGCGGCTCCATAGACCGCGTCGAGGGGATACAGGGTCCCATCGACGGTGACCGTCACGGACGAGTCGGCGAGGTCGGCGGACACGAGCTCGGGAGGAAAGCCGTCGAGGGTCGTCATGGCAGGTCGGGTTGGTACCACGCTGCGCCCGCAGGAACGAGCCCCGGCGAGGACGCACCGGGCGGCGCAGCGGCCGCGTCGAGGAGCGAGCGCAGCGGCCCGGACGCGGTAGCATCCGGCTGTGCAGCCGTCCGTCCTCGCCGCGGTCCGTGATCGTCTCGACACGCGCCTGCCCGCCTTCTTCCGCTTCCGCTCGATCCCCGGCTCGAGCCGGGTCGTGCTCACCAACCTCGAGGGGAACTGGCTCGTCCTCGCCGACGACGAGATGCGCGCCTTCGCCACCGGCCAGGTCGGGGAGGGAAGCGAGCTCTTCACCCGCCTCAAGGAGCGGAACTTCCTCCGCGCGCACTACGACGTGGAGAAGGCGCGCGCGCGCCTCGAGCGGCGGCGCGTGCACCTCGATCGCGGCCCGATCCTCCACATGATGATCGTCACGCTGCGGTGCAACGAGACCTGCGTCTACTGCCACGCGTCGCGGGCGAACATGGACGCGGTGCACACCGACATGACCGAGGAGGTCGCCGACCGCTCGGTGGACCTCGCGTTCCAGACCACGAGCGACGGCCTCACCATCGAGTTCCAGGGCGGCGAGCCGCTCGTGAACTATCCGATCGTGCGGCGCATCGTGGAGCGTGCGCAGCGCAAGGCCGCCGAGACCGGCAAGACCGTCGAGCTCACGATGGTCAGCAACCTCGCGCTCATGGACGAGGAGAAGCTCGCCTTCCTGGTGAAGAACCGGGTGCAGATCTGCACCTCGATCGATGGCCCTGCCGATCTCCACGACAAGCAGCGGAAGCTGACCGTCCTCGACGCGCGGGGCGCGAGCCAGAACGCCTCGGCCCACGGCGCTGCCCTGCACTGGATCCGGAGGATCAACGAGGAGTACGAGAAGCAGGGCCTCGACCCGAACCTCTACCACGTCGAAGCGCTGCTCACGACGACGCGCGCCGCGCTCGATCGCGGCCGCGAGATCGTCGACGTGTACGCCTCGCTGGGCTGCCGGGCGCTCTTTCTGCGGCCCATCGATCCGTTCGGCTTCGCCGAGAAGACGGCGCGCGTCGTGGAGTACCCACGCTCGGAGTACCACCGCTTCTACCGCGACACGACCGACTACATCCTCGAGTTGAACCGCTCGGGGACGCGGATGATCGAGCGCTACGCCGCCATCTTCCTCACCAAGATCCTGCAGGGCGAGGACCCGAACTTCCTCGACATCCGCAGCCCCGAGGGCGCGGGCGTCGGCGCGCTCGCCTACAACTACGACGGCAAGATCTTCAGCTCGGACGAAGGGCGCATGCTGCACGAGCAGGGCGACAGCGCCTTCCTCGTGGGCGACGTACGAACGAGCCGGTACCGCGAGATCGTCGGGCACCCGACGATCCGCGCGACGCAGATCGCGTCGAACCTCGACGGCCAGCCCGACTGCGTGAACTGCGCCTACAACCCCTACTGCGGCACGCAGACGGCGCACAACTGGAAGACCCTCGGGAGCATCCACGGCCGGATGCGCGAGTCGCTCGTGTGCGCGGTGCACAAGGGCATCATGGACTACCTCTTCGACAAGCTCGCCACCGCGGACCAGGCGACGCTCGACGTACTCGACCGATGGACCACGATCCGTCGCCGCGACCACTTCCTCCAGGGCCCCGACGCGCCGAAGGCAGGCTGACCGATGCTGATCGTCCACGTCCACGTCCACGTGAAGGAGGCGCACGTCGCGGACTTCGTGCGCGCGACCGAGGCGAACGCGGCCGCGAGCCGGCAGGAGCCCGGCGTCGTCCGCTTCGACCTGATCCGCGAGGAGGGCACGACGAACCGGTTCGTGCTCGTCGAGATGTACCGGGACGCCGCAGCGCCCGCGGCGCACAAGCAGACGGCCCATTACGCGGCCTGGCGCGACGCGGTCGAGCCGTGGATGGCCGAGCCGCGCGCGAGCAAGAAGTTCGCGCCGGTCGATCCTCCGCACGCCGCGGGCTACGGGGGCTGAACCGCGATTCAGCCCGCCGCGAGCGCGAGGAAGAGCGCGAGCGCCTCGGTGCGGCGCTGCAAGCTCTCGAGCGAACACCACTCGCGGGTCTCGTGGAAGAACTCGCCCCACGGGCCGAGTCCGTCGAGCGTCGGGACCCCCGCTGCGGCGAGCAGGTTCGCGTCCGAGCCGCCGCCCTGCATCGCGGCCTCGCCGCTGCCGAGCCCGCAGGCCGACGCGAGGGCCCCGTACCGTGCGAGCAGCGCGTCGGTGCCAGAGGCCGGCTCCATCGGCGGCCGGCACACGCCCCCCGCGAGCTCGAAGCGCGCCGCGCGGAGCTTGTCGGGAGCGGTCGACGCTGGCACGCCGTCGAAGGGATGGGCGACGATGTCGCGGAGCGCCGCCTCGAAGCGCGCGGTCTCGGCGAGGCTCGTGAAGCGCGCGTCGAGGTGCAGGCGCGCGAGGTCGGGCACGGTGTTCTTCGCGGTGCCGCCCTCGATGAGGCCGATCGAGGCGGTCGTGCCGCGGGCGTAGTCGGTGAGGCCCTCGATGCGGGGGACGAGCACCGAGAGCGCCCAGATCGCCGAGAGGCCCTCCTGGTGTCGGTTGCCGGCGTGCGCGGCGCGGCCGTGCGCGGTGACCGTGTAGAGGCCCGAGCCCTTGCGGCGGGTGACGAGGAGGTCCTCCTTGCGGCCGGCCTCGAAGACGAGCGCCTCGCTGGTGAGCGGCGCGAGACGGGCGAAGAGTGGGCCCGAGCTCGGCGATCCGACCTCCTCGTCGCTGACCACGACGAAGCGCGCCTTGAGCCTCGCGCGGGCCGCGGGATCGACCCGTCCGAGGGCATCGAGGGCGGCGAGCACGCTGGTCAGGCCCGACTTCATGTCGAGCACGCCCGGCCCCCGCGCGACGTCGCCGTCGCGGTGGAAGCCGAAGAAGCCGAGCCTGCGCGGGAAGACCGTGTCGAGGTGGCCGACGAGGGCGAGCGCGCGGTCGCTCGGTCCGGTGGCGGCGGTGCGGTAGACGCGGTGCGCCGCGTGCTGGCCCGCGGGGTCCGGGTGCCGCTCGACGACGAGGCCGGAGCGCTGGGCGGCAGCGTCGAGGAGCGCGAAGCACGCCTCGACGTCCTCCGGCTCGCGGCTGCAACTCGGCTGCTCGACGAGCGCCGCCAGGAGCGGGAGGGCCTCGGGCTCGAAGCGCGCCCGGACCTCGTGCCGCAGGGCATCGGCGCGTGGATCGACGGCCATCGGGTGGGCTATACCATCCCGTCTCGGCTCGGCCGAGCGCCAGGGAATGACGGCGCGGCCCGATCCGTCCGAAGGGAACGATGTCGCTGCGCCACGCCCTGTTGTCCGCCTCGCTTCTCGTCGTGCTCGCGCTCGTCGCGGGCCTGGCTTCGGCCCAGCGACGTCGCCGCGAGCCGGCACCGCCGCCGCCCATCGAGATGGAGTCCGCGACGGTGACCTGGTCCCTCTTCGTGTCGGCCTACGGTGAGAGTCCCTCGAGCCGGATCGCGATCGACACCCCGAGTTCCGGTGCGATCCCGGTGCCCCTCAGCGGCTGGAGCTGCACGTACGGAGCCGCGAGCCGGGCCCGGCTCGACGACACGACCTGGACGGAGCTGCGGACGATCGACTGCACCCGCGGGACCGACGTGGTCTCGACCAGCGGCTTCTGCCAGGTGGCTGGGGCCAGCTGGGGGGCACGCGCGGCGATGCTGTCCCTCGGCGCGACGAGCTCGGCCTCGCGGCTGAGCCTGACCCTCGACTGCGAAGTGCACTGACCCGCGCGGACGTCCGCCCGCGACGCGCGCGGCTTTCCGCGGCGGGGTTCGGAGCCGGCTCCGCGGGTGGACGCCTCCGCGCGGCGATGGCACACCCTCGGCCGCCGTGCGGACCGCTTCTGCGACCCTCGGCCACGCCCCGGCCCAGGAGCTTCCTTCATGACGTTCGCCCGCCTCGCTCTCGTCCTCGCCCTCGTCGCGCCCACGGCGGCCCGCGCTCAGACGCCGTACACCGGGGCGCCCCTGACCCACGACTTCAGCTCGTACGAGGGCCTCGGCCTCGCGCCCGGAGCGGCGAGCGGTCCCCTCGACTCGAACGCGTGGTTCATGACCTCCGCGAGCGGCAGCTGTCCGCTCGGCGGGACCTGTCCGATCGAGCCGCCGGCGGTGGTGCCGACGGGTCCCTTCTACGGGGGCATCTCGACGGGCGGCACCAGCGTCCCGTCGCTCTACGCCTACGACACGGGAGCGCCGTCCGGCCGCGCGCTCGGGGCCGAGGTCGGCGTTCCGCTGACCCTGACCGCCGTCTACCGCAACGACACCGGCGCGCCGCTGACCGCGCTCCTCGTGTCCTACACGTTCGCGGAGCGAAACGACGTCGGTGGTCAGGAGGGCGTGCGTGTCTCCATCGATCCGGACGGCCCTGGCGTGCTCGCTCCGATCGCGATCGCCGGCCTCTCCGATCAGTCGGCAGACGCGCCCGTGCTGCCCGCATCGTTCGTCCTCCGCAGGCTCACGCAGGTCGTGGATCTCTCGACGTCGGCGATCGACCCCGGAGACCGGTTCGACGTCATCTTCTCGATCATCCACTTCTCGGGCGCCGGTGGGCGGCGGGACGAGGTCGCGATCGACGACGTGACGGTCGCACCCGCGCCGGTGGTCGGCTCCTGCGGCGACGGAACGGTGCAGGCCGGCGAGCAGTGCGACCCGGGCCCCCTCGGCTCGGATTGCTGCTCCGCCCGTTGCACCTTCGCGGCCAGCGGCACGCTCTGCGGCGGGACGCCGACCTCGGCCTGCGACGCCCAGGACAGCTGCGACGGATTCGGACGGTGCCTGCCGTCGTTCGCACCGAGCGGAACGCCGTGCCGGTCGGCGATGGGATCCTGCGACGTCGCCGAGACGTGCACCGGACTCAGCGCCGTGTGCCCCCTCGACCGGCTGCGCTCGTCGTCGACGGTCTGCCGCACCCTCTCGGGCGCGTGCGACCTGCAGGAGCGGTGCACCGGGTCGAGCCCGTTCTGCCCGCCCGACGTGGACCTCCCCGACGGCGTGAGCTGCTCGAACGGCCGGGTCTGCGACGGTGGTGAGTTCTGCCTCGCCGGCGTCTGTCAGTCCGGCACGGCCCCGGTCTGCGACGACGGCGACGTCTGCACCGCCGACCTGTGCGCGGAGCCCTTCGGCTGCGGCGCCTCTCCCATCGTCGGCTGCTGCCGCAGCGCGGCCGATTGCGACGACGGCGACGTGTGCACGGTGGACACCTGCAGCGGCCTCGGGGGCACCTGCGGGCACTCGGCGATCACGGGCTGCTGCACCGACGACGTCGATTGCGAGGACGGCAACGCGTGCACCTCGAACGCTTGTGACCTCGTGACGAACAGCTGCGTGAGCGACCCGGTTGCGGACTGCTGCGGGAGCGATTCCGACTGCGACGACGGCAACGCCTGCACCACCGACCGGTGCGACGTCGCGACGGGCGGCTGCGGGGTCACTCCGATCGCGGGCTGCTGCCTCTCGGACGGCGACTGCGACGATGGCGACGCCTGCACCACCGACCGGTGCGCGGGCGGGTCGTGTGCACGTACCCCGGTCAGCGCCTGCGATGCGGGCCCGCCCGATCCCGACGCGGGTTCGCCGGGTTCCGACGCGGGCGACCTCGACGCGGGCGGCCTCGACGGGGGCGGCCTCGACGGGGGCGACCTCGACGGGGGCGACCTCGACGCGGGCAGCATCGACGCAGGCGGCATCGACGCGGGCGACCTCGACGGGGGCCCCGCGGCCTCCGACGGCGGCATTCGCGACGGCGGTTCGCGCGACGCGGCAGCGCGCGATGGCGCGCCTGGCCCCGACGCGCTCGTCGAGGCGGACGCCGGCGACGCCGTCGGGACGAGCGGCTGCGGCTGCCGTGCCGGGGCTGCGTCGAGCAGCCTGGCGCCTGGACTCCTCGTGCTCGTCGGGCTCCTGCTCGCCCGCCGCCGGGGGCGCTGAGCCCTCGCGGCGCATGCCGGCGCCGGGGCGATGAGGCCTCGGCCGCCGGCTCGGCGGTGGACCATGGGTCCGGCGCGCAGTCGAGCGTACGCCGCGCGGTGTGGCGGCGGGTCCGGAGCGAGGTCGAAGGCCGCTACCCGAACGCGATGCGATGGCGAGGACGCCGAGCGCGGGGGAACGCGGACCGTTCAGGGCCAGGGCGAGGCGCCGATGAGCCATCCGTGGAGCACGAGCATCATCGCCCAGCCCCCGAGGCCGAGCGCGACGCGCCACCAGCCGAGCTCGGCGAAGGTGGGCCAGGTCTGCCGGCGGCCGAGGATCGCCGCGAAGGGCAGCGTGCTGCTCGCCGCGGCGAAGCGCGCCCAGGCCTCGCCCCCGGTGACCCGCCGGCGGGCGTCGATGTGGGCCATGCCGCCGAAGCTGAGGAGCGCGATGCCGCCGAAGAGCGCGAGCGCCCTCAGGTCCCCGTTGGCAGCGAGGTGCGAGAGACCCCAGAGGCCGAAGCCCCACAGCGCGGGGTGCCGCGTGATGCGGAGGATCCCGGTCGGGCCGTCGTCGCCGGCGGTCACCCCGGCGACCGTCGGGCTGCGGATCGTGTAGCCCATGACCAGCAGCGTGTAGGCCACGGGCATGACCAGGTTTGGGATCCAGCGGGTCCAGACGGGCGGCGCGTAGAGCTCGAGGTACGGCGCCGCGCGCCACTCGACGACCAACCACGCGAACGCGGCGAGGGCGAGCAGCGAGTAGACGCCGAGGTAGGCCCGCTCCCCGAGCGCCGCGACGCCGCGGCTGCGCACGCCGAGCGACGAGAGCACGAAGTGCAGCGCGACGAAGGCGAAGGAGGCGAGCAGCACCCAGAAGGGAGCACGCTCGACGGGCGGCGTGACCGGCGCGCGGCCGATCGCCAGCACGGCGCGCGCGAGCCGGCGGGCCTCGCCCTCGTCGGTCACCGTGCGCGGCATGATGCCCGCCGCAAAGCCCGCGCTCAGGACCGCGTCGGGCTCGAGGATGGATGCGACGACGGCGTCCTCGTCGCCGAGCTCTCGCGCGAAGGTCGGTCCGACCCCTGCTCTGCCGTCGAGGGAGTGGCACGCCACGCAGCCCGAGGAGGTCAGCAGCGCCGCGGCGTCCTGCGCCGACGCAGTCACCGGGGCCGATAGGAGGGTCAGGGCGAGCAGCCAGCGGGGCACGCGGAGGTGTAGCCGCGTCAGCCGGCAGGCACCACGCAGAGCCGGCGCTCGGTGACGGCCATGCCGCCCCGGAGATCGCGCGCGACCCACCAGAAT